>OGUN01000077.1_pt1 | contig 86006 bp, 95 predicted proteins | sample 1553621 | NCBI WGS metagenome assembly OGUN01 (sample SAMEA2580300, study PRJEB22360) | human gut metagenome | biome: human gut; feature: human-associated habitat; material: faeces | place: Denmark | collected 2008/2010
ACAAGGAATTCACAAACATCACGGCAGACCTTGTTGTCACGGCACAGTATGAAATGCTTGGCGATGTTGACGGTGACGGCAATGTTTCCATGGCGGATGCGCTGACAATCCTGCGCATGGCAATGGACATTTTGCCAGTTGAGAATCAGCAGATTGCGGATGTTGACGGCGATGGATTCATAACCTCCATGGATGCGCTGCTGGCACTTCGTTTCGCAATGCATATCGAGCAATAACAACTTCGACGGGGAGGGTCGATCACCCTGATGCATGATTCCCCTCCCCCATTAACAGAACAGCGGGATTTCTTCCTGGCCTCGTCCCTGCGGGCAACCGCGGGGGCGAGGTTTTTGTTGAAGGGTGTTGCAAATCATGCAAAAAAAAGATAGAATAAGTGCAGAATCACGGGGAGGGTTCAAAATCAGATGACAAACGGGAAAATACAGAAAGCAAAATGCGGATTTGCAGGACTTCTTGCTGCTGCAATCATTCTTGCCGCAGCGGTTCTGTGCGGCTTTGTTCGGCCTGCGGCGGCGAGTGCCGAGGCACTCAGGATAAACACGGAGACGGTGCTTTTTTATGCGGACACGGCAGCGGCGGCGGGCGAATCGGCAGACATCAATCTTTGCATTGAAGGCGAAGACTATCTTGCACATGCGCTTGCAGTCACGGTCTGGTATGATCCGGAGGCGTTGGAGCTGAATTCCGTGACCCGCGGCAGCGCGATAGATTGGGAAAACACGCTTAACCATTTGGACACATCCATGCCCGGCAGGATCAGCCTCGGCGTGCTGTACCCGGGCAACGAAGGCATGACGCAGGCAAACAACGGCATTATTCACACAATGAGTTTTACCGTGCTTGCAGGCGCTGCGGGGGATTCCGAAATCCGCGTTGAAGTTAAGAAATTTAATTATATGATGACCGACGACGATCAATATCCCGTGCCGACGCAGACGCAAAGCGGGTGGATCTTTGTTAACGGCGGCGAACCCGGTGTTCCCGGCGATGCGGACGGGGACGGCGTTGTGACGGCGGCGGATGCGCTGCTCGTGATGCGGTGCGCACTCGGAACGGCAGAGCTTTCGCCCGAAACTGCCGCGCTCTGCGATGCGGACGGGGACGGAAACGTCACGCTTTCGGACGCCGTGCTGATACTCCGTGCCGCGCTCGGATTGGGCTGAGAATTCGAATTTGAATAAAACGGATAAAATGCGAAAAAGCTCCGCACGGCCGAAATACCTGCTGCGGAGCTTTTGTAATTGAAAATTTAACTGCGGGACTTTAACCGGAGCGTCAGCCGGCATGTTTTCGGTATGCACGGCATAAAGCGCGGGTTGCTTTTGAATTATTCATCCTCGGAATAGGGCTCGTCCTCGCTGACGGGAGCGGTTTCGTCATGGGCTGTTTCGATAAGGTCGCGGAGCTTCTTTTCGATTTCTTTGCAAAGCTCGGGGTTGTCGCGCAGGAAATTGCGTGCGTTTTCCCTGCCCTGTCCGATGCGGATATCGCCGTAGGAGAACCATGCGCCGGTCTTTGTGATGATTTTGTTTGCAACACCCATATCGAGAATGGAACCTTCCTTAGAAACACCTTCACCGTAGATAATGTCGAACTCGGCAACGCGGAAAGGCGGCGCAACCTTGTTTTTAACGACTTTGATGCGCGTGCGGTTGCCGACGGGCGAATTGCCCTGTTTCAGCGTGTCGATTTTGCGGACGTCCAAACGAATGGAGGCAAAGAACTTCAGCGCCTTGCCGCCTGTGGTGGTTTCGGGATTGCCGAACATAACACCGACTTTTTCGCGGAGCTGATTGATAAAAATAACGCAGGTGCGGGATTTTCCGACAACGCCGGCAAGCTTGCGCAATGCCTGGCTCATGAGCCTTGCCTGCAAGCCGACGTGAGAATCGCCCATGTCGCCTTCAAGCTCGGCTTTGGGAACGAGAGCCGCAACGGAGTCAACAACGATAACGTCGATCGCGCCGCTGCGAACGAGTGCATCCGCAATGTCAAGTGCCTGTTCGCCGTTGTCCGGCTGGGAAACATAGAGCTTGTCCATGCTGATGCCAAGCTTTTCGGCATAAACGGGGTCAAGCGCATGTTCGGCATCGATAAAAACGCACATACCTCCCATTTTTTGCGCTTCGGCAATGATATGCAGCGCAATGGTGGTTTTGCCGGAGGATTCCGGCCCGTATATTTCAACTATTCTTCCGCGCGGAATGCCGCCGACGCCGAGAGCTGCGTCAAGCTCAATGCAGCCCGTCGGAATGACGGAAACCTGAATCCTTGAGGCGGCATCTCCCATCAGCATAATTGCACCCTTGCCGTATTGCTTTTCGATTTGACCGAGTGCCATTTCAAGTGCTTTATCTTTTTGCATGTTCTGTTCCCTTTCCGGTTCGGACGGAATTGCGCAGTAAAAGCCGAAAATCGCCCCAACCTCCCGATATTATTCGTAAAACGACCCTGAAACAAGGGTTTGCTGTGCCTATATTATAACATAAACGCAGCACGTTTTGCACCCTGCAAAAGGGCAAAAGGCGGAAATTTGCACAGCTTTAAAAATATATTGACTTTCGGACATAATTTGTGTTGACAAATGCATCGGAAAGCGTTATAATATCTCTCGCAGTGAAAAATGCGGTTGTGGCGGAACAGGCAGACGCGTACGTTTGAGGGGCGTATGGGAGACCGTATGGGTTCAAGTCCCATCAACCGCACCAAATCTGGACGGGTTCTTGATACAAACACATCAGGAACCCTATCGTTTTATTTTGGCTTCGATTTCCTTTGATTTTGCTGTGCTTTTCAAGCGGAAGGGTGCGGCAATCGTTTAAGCCATATCCGTTTAGGGGGTGCATTTTTCGTCTTGAAGCTCTTCAATTTACGGTTTCGCTAAAGCTATCGTTTCAAAACGGGCTATCGTTTCAAAAATCGGCTATCGTTTCAGCAGTTGCAAAGCCATAGAAAAAGCCCGGAGCACGATTGCTCCGAGCCTGTAGTTTACAGCCTTTCGGTGACGGTCGTGCCATTCTTGAAAAGGAACTCCGCCCTTCCGTCCGTGTAGATCGTCACCTTCTCAACAAGAGCGTTCCACAGCCTGTCACTGAAATCGATCGGCAGCGCTTTCATCCCGCGGATGTCCTCGATGAACCGGTCGAGAACTTTTATCTGCTGATGTTTCCGTTCCTCGCTGTTCTTGATCGCGCTGAGCTTTTCCTGCAGGTCGTTATACCTTTCGACGTATGAGGCGTGGCGTGCTTCAAACTCCTTTGTGTTCATCTTTCCTGTAGCATTATCTTCAAAAAGCTTTTCTGTCAAAAGGCCCACGGCGGTCAGCTCCTCCATGAGGCGGCTGCGTTCCGCTTCAAGCTCCGTTGTGTCGGAAAGCACCTCCCGCATGAACCGGCAGTCCTCTAAGAGTGTCTCCCGCTCATCGTGAAGCTTTGATACAGCGCTGAGAAACAGCCGCTTTATCTCGTCGTCGGTCAAGTGCGGAGTTGAGCATCGGGTCTGCCTTTCGTACTTTCCATTGCACCGCCAGATCACCCGACGGTACTTGTCTGTTGAGTGCCAGACCTTTGAGCCGTAATAACTCCCGCACTCCCCGCAGTAGATTTTCGAGGAGAACACGTTGAGGCTGTTCTGGTGATTGCCCTTCTCCTTTCGCCTCGCCATCTCCGCCTGCACAAGCTCCCATTCAGTTCGGTCGATTATCGCCGGGTGGCTGTCGGTGACGTAGTACTGAGGAACCTCGCCTTCGTTGTTTTTCATCTTCTTATTGAGAAAATCGACCGTGAACTGCTTCTGAAGGAGGGCGTCGCCCTTGTACCGCTCGTTCGTCAGTATGCTCTCGACCGTCGCCTCGCGCCATCTTGTTTTCTTTCTCGGCGTCGGTATGCCTTGGCGCGTGAGATAAGTCGCAATTCCGTTTATCGTCTTGCCGCTCATAAAAAGCTTATAAATAAGCCTTACAAGCTCCGCTTCCTCAGGCACTATCTCCGGCTTGCCGTCCTCGCCTCTTTTGTAACCGAGGAAGGAGCTGAACGGCATATTGACCTTGCCGTCGGCGAAGCGCTTACGCTGTCCCCATGTTATGTTGTCCGATATGGATCGGCTTTCCTCCTGGGCGAGGCTCGACATTATCGTAAGCAGCAGCTCACCCTTTCCGTCGAACGTCCAGATATTTTCCTTCTCGAAAAAGACCTCGACACCGTAATCCTTCAGCTTTCGTATCGTCGTGAGGCTGTCAACGGTGTTGCGGGCGAAGCGGCTGACGCTCTTTGTAACGATAAGGTCGATCTTCCCGTCAAGGGCGTCAGCGATCATCCTGTTGAAGCCCTCTCTATGCCGTGTGTTCAAAGCGGAAATCCCCTCATCCGTATAGACTCCGACAAACTCCCAATCGGGATTTGAGCGAATGTATCGGGTGTAATAATCGACCTGCGCTTCATATGACGTTAGCTGCTCGTCGCTGTCTGTGGAGACCCTTGCATAGCCCGCCACACGGCGCTTTGCCTTGCTCTCGATCGGAGCGCCGGAATGCCGCAGCTTCGTCGCCGGTATGTATTTAACGTTTGCCATTCTTTTTCCACCTCTTTTCAGCCGCGGCTTTCGCTTTCAGCTTCATTTCATCCGTCCATGAATTCGACTTTGAGTGGTCTTCCCAACGTCTCGCGATCTCCCGACCGTCTATGAAAATGATTCTTATTATATTGCCGTCCTCAGCGGTCATTCGCTCAACCTTTGCAATGTCTAAATCGCCCGTTAGTTCATACAGCACATCCTCAGGCACCGCTTTGGAAGGACAGGCGGCTTTGCCCTCGGAATTATACGTAGGGCATATCCATGAGAAGCCCGTTGATTTGGCCTTCCGTCTATAAGGTTTCCCACAATGCGAACAGAAGACTTTACCCGTAAAAGGGTATCCCGCCGTGCTCCGTTTTTCGTGCTTGTAAGCCACGGCGCGTCTTTCGATCTCTGCTTGAACCGTCTCAAAGGTATCCGCGTCGACTATCGCGTCATGCGCTCCTTCCGCTAAATACTGCGGCAGCACGCCGTCGTTGAGCATTTTTCTTTTCGTCAGTGGATCCTCTCTGTACGTCTTTTGGAGCAGAAGGTCGCCCGTATACGTGCGGTTGCGAAGAATGTGCGCTATCGTGGTACGGCTCCATTTTTCCGCTCTCACGGGCGGCATTCGGTCGGCGTTAAGCCCGTTTGCAATAGCTGTCAAACCCATGCCGGAAAGGTACTCGTCATAGATCCTTCGGACGACTGCGGCTTCGTCCGGCTCGATTTCAAACTGCTCTCCGTTCCATCTGTAACCGTAAACGATCACGTTCCACGGTCTGCCCTCTTCAAAGCATTTCTTTATACGCCACTTCATGTTTTTGCTGACCGATTCGCTTTCCGCCTGTGCGAACGAAGCAAGTATGGTCAGCATGAGCTCCCCATCCTCTGACAAGGAATGGATGTTTTGCTCCTCGAAATAAACGTCGATCCCGAGGCTTTTAAGTTCCCTGACGGTTTTGAGCAGCGTTACCGTATTGCGGGCAAAGCGGGAAACGCTCTTTGTAATCACCATGTCGATCTCCCCGGCGCGGCACTTTTCGAGAAGCTTTTGAAACCCCTCCCTCGCTTCTTTCGTCCCCGTCAGACCCTCGTCTGCAAACACGCCGACATACCGCCATCCGGGGCGAGACTGAATAAGTCTGCTGTAGCAGCTGATCTGCGCCGCAAGGGAGCGATGCATGGTGTCTTTCGCCGAGGATACCCTCGCGTACGCCGCCACGTTTTTGAGCTTCGGAAGCGGGGCTATCGCGTTCTTTTTCTCTACTCTGATTTCCATCTTGGCCTCCTTTTGTATCAACCTTCGGTAACCCATTAATCACTCTCAAGGCTCAAAAAGTCAAGTATTATATGGTAAAAATACTCTTGCGGCTGAACTCGTGCCGCTTGTCCAAAGCAGTTTTCAGCTTGTTCTTTTCGGCTGCTGACAGAACTCCCTCCGCCGCAAGCTTCTCCAATACAGAATGGGCAAGATGATACCGCATGAGGGCTTCGGGGCTAAGCCTTTCAGTGTTTCCCATCTGCGGCCTCCTTCGTTCTGTACCTGCGGTTCCAATACGCCATGCGGCACTTATCGGAACAGTACTTCTTTTGCTTTCTTCCCTCGTTCTGCCTGACGACCGCACCGCAGAATAGACAATGCGGCATATCCGATATGGGATGGCGGCGTATATGGCTTTTGACCGTGTTGACGGATATGCCGAGCTTCTTTGCTATCGCCGTAGGAGCTGTTCCGGCATAACGGAGCTCGTCAATCTTTGCAGCAGTGTTTTTATCCATTCAAAACACCTCCTTCAACTTACGGACAAAAAAGGGTGTTTTGTACAGGGTATGACAGATAATATATTTATGCCCCGTTGAGAATCAAATCCAACGGGGCATTCTCCTGTGTATTGGTTATCTGCTCAGCGGTTCAAAATCCGCTCATCGTCAGCCGTTGCGCAGAAATTCTTTGAATCATAAAGCAAGGCGTATGGATCCAGGCCGAGCACCGAACGCAATCGCAGTCCTATGCGCATTGGACAGTTGTTCAGATCTCTGATCCCATATTCATATCGCTGATATTGAAACGTGCATATTCCTGCGTCCAAGGCTACTTCTTCCTGCGTCTTACCCAGCGCTTTCCTTCGATTGCGCAGCAGGTTTCCGACCGTGTTTTCTGTTGCTTGGTCTTGCATACGCCTCCTCCTTTTCGTGTGGTGACATATATCACTCTGAGCCTTCAAATAGTCAAGCAAATTATTAATTTTCTGATACTATGTTGTACAGAATTTAGTCCCTGATCTCTGCTCCTTTTGAATAATCGACTTGACATATCTTGTTTATCGAGTGATTAATCATGTGCCGTTGCTTTGCCGTGGAGATAGATTAAGGAGGTATTTGTATGGCAAAAAAGAAAATGGCGGGAACCGTTGCGGTGGTTCTTGAGACCGACCTTTCGCAGGCCAAACCGTTTGATGAGGATGCCCTTGGCGAAACGGAAAAGCGAACATTTGCGTCACTTAACGAAGCGAATAAGAAGCAGATCCGCGAGGGCTACGCAGTTCAGGTCATCGACCTTGAAAGCGGCGCTGTGATTGCTTCATTCAACATGGAAGGATACCGCCCTCCGCAAAGCGCAATCGAGGAATTTGCGAAGCGGATCCTCCCGAAAATCAAGGAATACTACAGGGAGCACCCGGACTTAGCGGCAAGTCTTGCTGGGAAAAAGCCGGGATATAAGAAATAAGCAACAGCCTCCACGGCAGAGCTTACGGTAAAAGAAAAACCCCACCGAAGGATCTACTCCGATGGGATGGCCCTTCCTTTTTTATCCATCATTTCACCTTTCTGAGAACCTTATCCTCACAATTTAACAGAAACGAAGTATCAAAGCTTCGGGCATTTTGCGGAAAAAGCCACGAAAAAGAGAAGTTCTCCCCGAAAGTATCGCTTTCGAAGATTGTATCCTCGTGTCGCTAGCTTCCTCATCCATTCGTCGCATCTATCACTATGATACGGAGAAAAGTCAAGCGAAGGAATAAAAACCCGCCCGAGTATAACAAGGCAGGTTTTGAAGCTACTGTAGCTGTAGCAATCCATGTACTTCAGTTATTCTTTTTGATTTCGTTTTCTTATTTCTTCTTCAATTCCTTCCCATAAGTCATCATGTTCAAGCATCTCTGTGCCGCCGGAATACAGATGGGCTATATATAATTGGGAAAGTTCGACGAGCAATTGCGGTTTGATTCTGTAGTCAATCATATTCTTTATGCTATCACTTACTTCATCCCGGATAGAATCATGTTCAGTATTTGTAAATGGTTTGTGATAAGTGGAAACCATTAAGTACCCCGACGCATAATTATTGGTCTTCGATGCATCCCCATTTAAAACAATTCTATAGCAGAAAATGGAGCCACCATACTGACGTCCTTTTTTTGCCTCCGAGTCTTCAAAATCACTCTCAAAATTAGCTTTTTCTGTGCATTTATCGCAACAGGGAACAACACTTCCCGCCTTTTTTTCTTGCATATACTGACGTCTGCACGCATCTTTTTCGTTTTGTTCATATGATGGCCACCAATATCTGCCTTTACGGCAAGCATATGACTTATACTGATACCATTTATATGACGCCCCGGACAATATCATATGTTTTAACAAACTATCAGGCTGGTTTAACAAATCTAGTAGTTTTGCAGGAGTGCCAGAATGATTTAACGATATTACATTACGAGGATCAATACGAATAATCGTTTCGTTCTCTATCTTTTGCGGGATATGATATCCCCAAACAAAAGAAACCGTAATATCAGAGTAATCTAAATTAAATTCGTCGGCCAACATCGTACGAAGCAAGCGCATCAACTCTTGAATGTTTGTAGTTGCATGTTCCTTTATCCAACCCAGTGCTCTTTCTAATGTTAGGGAACCCTTTTGATTATTGACCACATCATCTTCAAGACAGGGAATGTCCTTACGATAACGATCTACTTCGTCAAAGGCAAATCGGGCATACGATTTATCCTGCAGTTCATATTTGATTCTCTGCCTATGCTGAATAAATCTTCCCAAATCATTAATGATATGCTTTACAAGTTCCTCATCCGTAACAAAAATCTTAGCAAATCCCTTATCTTTGAACTTGCCAATAACCTCTTTTACATGCTTTGTTTTTTTGACAACATCTTCCTCATACGTACCCCAATGGCTATATGCGCGAAAACCTCCATCATATAAATATACAAAAGTTTGCTTTTTTTCTTTCTCAAAACTGTTTAACTCGGCTTCCAAACCTTTTCCGAGGTATTCGCCAACAAGTGCAATAACTATATTAGCTCGTCCTGCAAACTGTTCAAACACAATACTTTGGGTAGCATCCTGGCTGTATTCAGCGAATGTAGCATCGTTAAAGTCCTTAACCTCAAAAGAAACAGAGTGGACATTATACTTGTTATACTCGCTGCAAAACTGAGCAACGGCCCTTTTTACAGTATCAACAAAACCAGTAGTATCACCGGAATGCGCAACCATCAAATTGTAGTTTTGAATCTTCTTAGCCATTTTGCACCCCCAAATTTGACGAAGCAAATCCTCGTGTGAAAAACTCCGCCTTTTAGACAATCTGATTATAGCACATGTTCGAGAGGAAAACCACTCAAAAATCTAAAAAGCAAAATGACTATTCTAAGCTATTATAAATAAAGAGCCCCCACCGAAGGATCGTCCTCCGATGGGGTTTGCGTTACTCAGCCATATAGACGCCGCCGAGCGCGGCGATTGTTATGGGCCCTGCCTTGCCGTCGACGGTCAGGCCCTTTGCTTTCTGGAAAGCCTTGACCTTTGAACGGGTGGTGCCGAAGTAGTTTTTGTTTTTCGGGTTGAGACCGGGGAAGCCGTTTGCCGCGAGGAGCTTTTTCAGCTCGCAGACGTCATCGCCGATCCTGCCGTACTTCAGCACGCGGGTGAAGATGAATCGTCCCTCGCATTCGGCGACCTCGGCCTCCGTCCAGAAGGGCGATCTGCCGAAAGCGTTCCAGCCGTCGGCATCGACGCTGCGCTTGATCACGCCAACGTCACGCCCCTTTGCCTCGATTACGTTGAGATCGGTATCGACGACATAGCCGACGTGAGTGGCGCGGCCGGAGTTATTGACCTTGAAAACAAAATCGCCGACGCGGAGCTTGTCCTTCGTGATCTTGCCGCATTTGTTATAGAGCCCGTGCGCGGAGAGATCGTACTTCAGCATACCCGAAATATTCTGAAGCCAGAACATGCCGATACCGCTGCAGTCGAAAGCGCGGAGCACGTTGCCGTAGCCCGCCTCGACCTGCTTCTTCCAGAAAGCGATCGCGCGGTTCGCGTTTGCCTCGGACGTCTCGCGGCTTCGGATCCAAGCCTCGGTGATCTCGGGCGTGGTCTGACCCTGAGCGCCCCATACGTAAATGGAATGGTTGTCCACCTGCCGCTGCAGGTAGTTAATAAAATCTCTGAGATTATTCGTCTTCAGCATTTTCGTCATCCTCCGTTTCGGTTTCATTGATTTCGGAATCCGCTTCCTTTTCGGCGCGGTTGTGTAGCTGCTCCAGAACCGCTTTGAGCTTTTTGGGAACAGGCAGTCCGAGGTGCGCCGCGTTCTCAATCAGCGACACGCCTTCGTTCGAAAGATAGAAGAATATGATCGCCGTCCTCAGCACAGAGCCCGTACCGATCACGTGGGTATCGAGTATGTGCCCAATGCCGACGAGCGCGAAGATCAGTATCTTCTTGAATATGCCCTTGAAGCCGACCGCGCTCGAAAGCTTCTTGTCGACCACGGCGCACATAACGCCGGTGATATAGTCGATTACGACGAACGCTAAAAGGGCATACAAAAGGCCGTCGCAGCCGCCCAGAAACCATCCGAGCCAGCCGCCGACGGCCGAGAATATCACCTGCACGGTGATCCAGAATTCCTTCATTTGAAGATCCTCCTATTGATTTTTATTCCGCTTTCGGCTATAATCCCGTCCGAAAGGCAGGTGCTGAATATGGCTAAATTCATTCCGAAAGCCAAGATGAGCAAGAAAGCTCGAAAAGAGTTGGCAAAACAAAACCGCGTCACTTGGGAAATGAACCCGGTCACGCGGAAGGCCGAAAACAAGAAAGCGTACAATCGCAAGAAAAACTCCCGAGAGAGGTTCAATGAACCGTCGGGAGTTTTTCTTTTTGCGTTACGCCGTCCGCTTATAGAAATAGCAGGTTATGTACGGAGGCAGATTGTTATGCGCCGTGCCTGAGCCCTTGTATCCCGTCGAGCCCGAAAGCGACGCGGTATGCGTATGCGCTCCCTGACTGTCCGTTGAGGCGGGATCCGTTGAGCCGCCGTTCGTCAGATACTTGTACGTACTGCCCGAGCCCGAGCCGGTTTTGTACTGTCCGGAGGCCGCCTGATGCGTATGCGCTCCGTCCGATTGCACCGTTACCGTGCCCGATGAGAGCGTGTGATTGTGACTCGGCATATTCGCCGTAACGAGTGAGACTGTTTTCTCGCCGCCCGTGAGCTCGGGTGAGTTAAAGTCTCGGTCGTTCGCGTCCACACCGATCGGCACCTTGCCCGATCCCCAGAGTTCCCACGTCCCGCCGAGAAACGTTGTCGCTCCGGTCGAATCTGTCGTCATGCGAATCGATCCGATGGGATACAGCAGATCGCACAGCCACGACAGGCTTGTAAAAGAGAGCGCTCCTTCAAATGCGACGTCTTCGTGGAACACAGCATCCCAGCCGACCTCGAACTTATCCTGTTCGCAGATCTTCCCAATCGCCATACCGAGGCCGTTGTTTCGTATCGAGAAGATCGTATCGGCTGTGGTTATATCGGCGAAAGCGTAGACCGTCTCGAAGTAATCGCTCACCACGACTCTGATGTCGTAGGCGTACTGGTTCGACAGCGAGCCTCCCGTAACGTATGTACCGTTTAGCGCGTATGTTCCGGACCACGTGCGAAGCGTCGTGTAGCTCGTCGCGGATTTCCGCTTGCTCTGAATCAGGATCGACGCGTCGTTCGATGAGTCCAGAAAAGTGATGTTCACTTTCATCCTCACCGAAACGTAAGTGCCGTTGTGAGACGCTACGCCGGAGCTGTTGCAACGGAATACAGACGCTACGTTTACAGAGGGCGATTTGTACGACGCCACCTCATAAGTTCCCGTTATCGTCTTTGTTCGGTTCCTCGAGTCTTTGACCGTAATCGTCAGACTCTGTGTTCCGCTTCTGGAGATCGCCTCGGTAGTAAATGATGCTTCCGTGTACGTGGTCCCGTTAATCGAGGTGGTTATCGATACGATCGTCGAGCCATACGCCCCACTTGCGTTAATCGCCACATTCAGCTTGGTCTTTGACTGGATAAAGGCGTGAAACTGGCCTGCTATCGCGGGGCTTGAGTCCTCAAGTGTATAGCTTGCCGAAGGCACCACCGACTCCGGAACGGCAATAGTGATCGACACGGATTTCGTGCCTATGAGCGTATTCCCGGAATAAGTATCGCAGTATAGCGTTCCCACCGCTGTGGTGGCGTTAGGCGCTTGGTTCGCGAGCGTCAAGGGAGGCGTCCAGTTGACCGACAGTAAAGATGTCTTTGACACGATCGTGCCCGTTGCGGAACCGACCTCGTACCGAAGCGTATGCTTGAATGAAGATGACGCCGGCGAGAGTGTTATCGCGCTCTGCGTTACCATCGTAAGCGAACCGACCGAAGGCGTTGTCGCCCTCGGGATCGTCGGAAGCGTTATCGTCGCAGATCCCGTTATCAGCTTGAGTGAATTAGCGAAGGAGCAGTCGGCGTTCCAAGAGAGCGTAACGGAGCCGGTGCCGTCGGCGTTGTGGTTAATGACGCAGGTGCCGTATGCCGCGGCCTCGGTATCCGCGTTGTCCGTCATGACCGTCAGGAACTTCGTTCCCTCGGCGCTTCCGTAGGGAGTCGAGTACTGAGTCGTATGATCTGCCGCCGTCGGGATGAGGTCCGTCGCAAAGCCGCGCTTCGTGCGTGTATAGACCGTCGTACCGTTCGCCTTGACCGTCATACTGCCTCGGTTCGTCTGGTCATAGTTATTGCAGTAGATGTGGTAGCCGCCGGACGCCGCGACGTTCGCTATGAAGATGTAGAAGCGTATCGTCGAGGTGTTGTTTTCGACCGACTGACTCACTACCTTGTACTCCATCCAGCACCCGAGCTTTGCCGTCGCAGTTCCCGAGAACGAGCCGTTTATTATGCTGTATCCCGAATGGATCGGGGTTGTTCTGTCTGCCATTTCATCATTCCTTTCAGCAATTTCGCATGCAAAAAGCACCGCCGAAGCAGTGCTTTGAAAGTGTTTCTATTTGGTTATATCAGCTCGATAAACATGAATTTGCCCAAAACTCTCTGAGAACAGTTTCTACAGATATAAGCACTAAATCTATGATGACCTTTTGCTAAGGTAATATTTTACTGTTTCCGCCGCAAGGCTTTCGATTAATGCTTCCACGTTGTCAAAACCAGCCGGAAGCGTAAAATTTACATACCAAGCTCCGGGATAATCCCACACTTTTGTGATATAGTCATCCATAGTTCTTGTGTCAATGACATACTCAGCTTCCGATACGGTCTTTCTGGCACGTTCCAATGCCAGGTTATAGATTCCCTCGAGCTTTTCTTCAGCTATACGCAGATAACCCTCGTCGTAATTGTCCATAACATTTCTCTCCATAAAACGTAATGAGATTGGCACGACAAACGCCGATTTGTCGAGATGATTCTACCATACCGGCAGAGGAAATTCAACCGTTCGTCACTCCATCAGCTTGAAATTGAGGTTATCCGCCTCGGGCATCCAAGCGAAAGGCCCTATGTTCATGCCGGTGAGGATCTCAACGGTATTCACGTAGAGCTTGCCCGCGGAGAAGTACGCTATCGCGTTCTCGGGCGCGACGGTATCTTCATCGCCGGTGAAGAAGTAGAGAATATCGTTTTCGAGCTTCAGCTTGATCTGCGAGGTGCTCTCGCCGATCACGATGCCGCTCGCTATCATGCGGATGAACGAGTGTATCGTCTCGAACTGCTGTGAGATGTTTCCGTTCATTTCGGAGATCTCCGACGTCGTCTCCGAGAAGTTGAACTCGATCGTTCCCGCCATGACGGAGAGCGTTGTCATTACCGTGCTTTGGAATTCCTCAAAATCGGACGTCTCAACGTAGCTCTCAAGCGCCGACATGATTATCTGCTGTGCCGACTGGATTATGCTCGTATTGTTCGTAATCTCATGCTGAACGATCTCGACCGCTCCGCTGTTCGTGACGTAGTCAGCCTCGATCGATTCTATCCTGTCCACCGCGCCGTTGATCCTGCCGGTGTTGTCCGCGACGAGCGATATGCGGCTGTCGCCCAGCGTTATCCTCATTGCAGCTGGATTCTGCAGCGGGATCCGCATCTTCGTCAGAACGAAGGTCGCCTCGGGCAGCATCTCGCCGCAGCTCACAATTATCCGATCCAGAAATGAGAACGCCTCGACGTTCGCGTCGAGAGCGCTGAGATCGACCGCAGTGAGCTGTATCGTCTCTTTCAGCCTCGCTCCGGACGCCGCGAGCCAAGCAAGCCCCTTCTGCTTGAGGTGCGTTGCCATGGTCACGTCGTCCCACGTGGTCTTTGATATCGGAGCGTATATCGTGCCGTAGATGGCGGCGTTTGCCGTATCGATGAGCCTCGGGCTGCCGTCGTTCATGTCAGCGATCGTAAGCCTTGCCTCTGTCTCATACGCGGGATCGATCGCCTTGAGCTTTGCACCCAAAGGTACGCATGCCGTGTACGCTTCATCCGCGTCCTTCGTTACCGCCATCGACAGGAGGTTCTCGCTGAACTCGATCTTCTGTGTCGCCGTATCGGGCGGCTCGGCAAGGTAATTCAGTATCGGGTTTCCGTTCACGTCGAACGTCACGTGTAAGTACCCGCCGTACTTATCGAGGAGTTTTGCCTTGAGCACGTCCCAAGTCGAAGCGAAGAGCTCCGAATACACGGAGATTTCGCCGCCTTCATCCTCGACCGTGCAGCTGCCCGATATGAGCTGCTGCCCCGACTGCGACGAAGCGTTGTGTCCCGCGACAAGGAAAGCGAAGAACTGCGCGACTGTGCCCATGAACGAGTATGGCTCCCTCACGCTGTCGATAAGGTACGCCAAGCACCCCTCGGCTGTGATCTTTCGCATATTTCCGAGCGTGCGTTCGTCCTTTATGATCCTGCCCTGAAATATGAGCGACCTGTCGCGGTACACCTTTATCCTGCTCACAAGCTTGACGAGGTACGCGATCCCCGGGTGTGTTTCGGGAACAGTGAAAGAAAGAAGACCCGGTTCGTTGGCGGCGAGGTCGAGCGTCGGCTCTATCACCGCGTATTTCGGCAGGCGCGGATCGTAGATCAATTCGTTTCCGGAGTAAATCGTATAGATCATAGCCAGCCCTTTCTGAATGTAAACGTGGTTATGCCAAAGGATGCGACGGTCACAGTAAGCGCGGCGTTGCTTTCGAGCGCAAGATCGGGAACCGTGTGTTTACCCGCAGAGAGCGTCACCTGCTTGTTTGCTCCGTTCACTCTAAATGAGAGCGTCGCTTCTTCGGTCGTGGTTACCACAGGCACGACCGGCATCTTGCCGTTTACAATGTTTGCCCGTCCCGAGCCCTTGACTGTAACGGTCGTGTCGCTCTGCTCAAGCTTGTACGGCTCTGCCGTGATCGTGATCGAGACCTCGGTGTACGCGTCGTGTTTCGTTATGCCGTTCACGTCGATCCTGCCCGTGTAGGTATAGCCGGGATCCCTATCAAAGATTATCGGGAAGCGCTGCCCGTGAAAGAGGTTCGTGAACTCAAAGAGCCTCTCCCTGTAATCCCCCACGGCATACAGGGTGAGGTTTATCACCCTGTCGCCATAGCGCACACCGCCGAAAGCCTCTGTGAGATCGAGACTGCCGTTCCTGCCGGGTATCTCCACATAGTTTGTCTGCACGGGCGGCATGGGTATCTCATACGGGGCGACGATAAGACCGAAATCGGACGTCCTCAGTCTCCCAAACACAATGTAGCTCATGCGTACCTCACTTTCAGTTTCTGCATCTCACCCAGAGCCTCGTCCATCTCAGGCGCGAGCCAGCCGACTACAGCGCCGGTGTCCGTCACGATCTGACGCACGCCCATCTGCGGCAGATACGTCTTCATGAGCTCTAACATAGCGCCGATGGTACCGGCGACGGTACTCTGCGCACCGGTCGTTGAAGGAACGAGATCGACGTTCGCCGCCGCGCTTATGGGATCCAAATCAAAGTCGGTCGGGATCGCCTTCTTCATATCGTCCTCGAGGTCTTCCATCGTATCGATAAACCCGATGCCGAGACCCAAGCCCATGTTCTCACCGATACCGGCAAACACGGTCGAAGGCGAATGTATGCCGAAGAAGCCGAGTATGCCGTCGATGAGCGACGACGCCCACCCTTTGACCTTGTTCCACAGCCATGACGCCGCGTTCTTAATGCCTTCCCACAGGCCCTTTATGAGGTTGCCGCCTGCCTCGACTATCCTGTACGCCAGAGATCCGATTGCCTCGACTATTCCCGATATGATCTCGGGGATGGCCTTGACGATCTCGACAATTATCGTCGGCAGGTTCTCGACGAGCGCGACAAACAGCTCGACGCCCGCCTGAATTATGAGCGGGATATTGTTAATCAGCGTGTCGATTATTCCTCCGATTATGTCGGGGATCGCCTTGACAATAGTCACGATTATCTCGGGAAGCGCCTGAATGAGCGAGACGAGAAGCTGAATACCGGCCTGAATGATCTGCGGAATAGCGCCGAGCACGGCTTTGATTATCCCGTCTATTACCTTGGGGATCGCCTCGACGATCTTTGCGATTATAGTGGGCAGAGCCGAAACGAGTGAGGTGATCAGCTTTATGCCCGTTTCGATGATCTGCGGGATCGCGTCCAATAGGAAATTGATTATCCCCATTATCACTTCGGGCAGCGCCTCGATGAGAACGGGGATAGCGTCGAGGATACCCTGCACGAGGCCCTCGATCAGCTGGAGCGCCGCGTCGAGAATCAGAGGCAGATTGTCGATCAGGGTCTGCACGATCTGAACGACCACCTCGACCACCTGCTGAATGAGCGTCGGCAGTGCTTCGGCAATACCCGTAATGAGAGAGGCGATTATCTGCATTCCCGCGTCGATGATCTGCGGAAGCAGGTCTATCAGCGCGGTCACTATCTGCAGGATTACGTCCATTACCACAGGGAGCAGTTCCGGAATAGCGCCGATAATGCCCTCGGCGAGAGCGGAGATGATAGCCGGAGCGCTTTCCAATACAGCGCCGGCGATCGTGGTAATAAGCGTAACCACCTGCGGTATCATCCCGGTTATTGAACCGATCACCGAGGATACTCCGTCCTTGATTTTCTCTCCGGCCTCGTCGTTTCCGGCAACAATGTCCGAAAGGCCGTCCAAAATTGACGTAATACCGGGCAGGAGCTCTCCGACCATGCGGTTCTTAAGACCGCCCATGGTCCCCTTGAGCCTTGTCAGCGAGTCCTCAAAGGTAGCGGAAGCGGCGACGGCCTCGTTCGACATGACCATGCCGTAGTCATGCGCCTCCTGTTTCAGAGCTTCGGTCTCTTCGGCGCTCATATTGAGCACAGCCGCCATATCGACAGCCGATTTGCCGAGGAGGTCGTTTGCCGCCGTGGTGCGCTCCGCACCCGCTTCCATATCCTGCAGAGCGGCGACGACTATCGACAGCTGTTCATCCTGACTCTTGCCGTTGAGGTCGTCGATCGAAAGACCTACCGCCTCGAGCTTTGCGGCAGCGGAAGCAGAGCCGTCGGCTGCGTCGGCAATTACCGCCGACAGCTTTTTCATGCCGTTCTGCAAGCCGTTTACGTCAGCGCCGCTTCGCTCGAATACGTAGCTCCATTCCTGAAACGACTCCGCGCTGATGCCGATCTTCTGGGAGGTCTTGTCTATCGCGTCACCCGCGGAGGCGACGTCGTTAGCCATGTCCCATAGTTTTTTGCCCGCCGCGATCGCCGCGGTACCTATTGCCGCGACAGCCGCGGCCATAGCCTCGCCGACCTCGGCCGCGATCTTGCCGACCTTCTTCAGCTTCCCTCCGGCGTCCTCCGACTGATCGCCCGCTTCATCGACTTCCTTGCCGAACTTATCAGCTTCTTTACCGGCTTCGTCAAAACCCGACTCGGCTTCATCGAGCGCCTTGTTGTTATCCCCGAGCTCACGCTCCATATCGTTGAGCGCGGCCTCGGCGTTATTGAGCTGTATCTGCCAAGCCTGAGTCCTGCGGTCGTTTTCGCCAAAAGAAGAAGCGGCGTTGTCAAGCGCCGCCCTCAGTGTCTCTATTTTCTTTTGCTGTGCCTCGATCTCTTTATTGAGAACCGTGTTACGTGCCGTGAACGCCTCGACCGATTTATCGTTCTTATCGAACTCGGACGATACGAGCTTCATCTCGCTGCCCAGCACCTTGAAGGAGGAGTTAATGTCGGCAAGCGCCTTTTTGAACTCTTTTTCGCCCTCAAGACCTATTCGCAATCCGAAGTTGTCCGCCAATACTCACCGCCTCCCTTATATCCCGTCCGGGATGATTTCGTCAATGAAATGCTCTCGCTTGGGCTTTGCCATCCCAACATACTGCTTATGGCACTCCCACAGATCAAGGAGCAGACCGAATGGCATCGTCCATACCTCATCCTGTGAAAGATGAAGCTGGGCGACGCCGTAATAAAGGAGCCGGGTAAACAGCTCTTCGTCGCTTACCCGGCCGCCGCGTTTTTTGAGTCTTCCTCGCTCTGCACGTTCCGCTTCGCGCCCTTATACATCGCCTCGGTGATGGCGTTCTTGTACTCGGCAAGGTCTGAAGGAACCGTCAGCAGCTCCACGTCATCCTCCGTCAGCAGGGGTTTGAGATTCGCCCTGTTATGCAGATTGTAAATGAGGATCGACTGGTTCGCGAGAAGCGTAATGAGCCATACGATCTCGGAGAGCGCCATCTCAAAGTTCTTGCTCTTCATCAGCTTATCGCCGAGGTTCTCAAGACCGCCGTAACGCGCGGCGATCTCCTTCGTGGCGCGTGTCGTGAGTATGAGCTCATACTCATCGCCGCCGATCGTGATCACAGACGAGCGTTCGTTTTCCATATCGTACCTCCGTTATTTATTGACCGATTTTGTCGTTGCCGTCGCCGAGGGCTCGTAAACAGTGCCGAACCAGCCTGCTACCGTTATTTCGTTCGCGCCGGTCTCGCCTTCGGTGATCTCGGTCTTCCAAGGATGCTTATCCTGATAGTCGAGCTTGTTCCTGCGCATGACCGTACCCTCGATCGTAGGCGTCGAGAATGTGATCGAGTCGCCCTTCGTGGCGAGGTTCGTCGCCGGTATGCCGAACTTCACGCGGTACAGCCAGAAGTATCTGTACTTGCCGTTCGAGCGCTTGGCTCTGAAGCCTATCGCGACGGGTGCGCCGCCGTCCTCGCTTGTCGATACGATCACGCCGTTGCCGTCGATGGTAGCGCCGGTAAGGACGCTTGCGATGCTTGCTCCGATGTCGTCAATGCCCAGCGAGAGCGTGCCCGACTTGAACTCTTTGACCACTTCGGCCGCGCCGTCGTCCGCGTACAGGATCGCCTCGTTGAGCTCGACGGACAGATCCGCGGAGATCGCCTTGGCGAGGATCGCAGGCTGACCATAGGTTTCCTCACCGTTCGCGTTCTCGGTGATCGTGGAGTAATAGAGAGAATCAAGACCTATCGTTGCCATTTCTATTCCTCCATATCAAATTCATAGTGTTTCGCGGCGTCCACCGCGTAGTGATGATAGCCGGTACCCGTTTCGTATCCGATATACCGTCTGTCCGTTATTGTGAAGCCGTCATTAAGGAGCGCTTTGACTATCGCGTTCTTCAGCTCCACGTAGTTGCCCTTGATGAAGATCGATATTCTCGCTTCCTGCACGTCGATACGCGGAGCGTTGTCGGCATGAAGCTCGAACACATCCGAAAGAGGCGTAATTACCGTGTACATGTCGGGAGCCGTGTCAACGAACACGCCGGTTTCCACTGCGATACGCATACGATGAAGCACAGCTGTTATATCCTCCAAAATGCTCATAGCTTGCTCACCTCTTCTTCGAACTTTCGGATCATGGTCTCCATGCAGACGTTCTTCGTCGCCGCTTTCGCGGGAGCCAAGAAGGGCTTCGGAGGCTGACCGTGCTTGCCGTACTCCAAGACGTTAGCGATCTTGGCGTTGCTCTCGCCATCGGAGCGCGGCTCTGCAAAACCGATCTTAATATCGTGATTGCCGTCCCTGTTCACCCGCACATTCGTTGTGCCGAGCGAGGCGAGCAGCTCGCCGGTTGAGCGCGACTCCACGACCGTGTTCTTTCCGATAACTGAGATGAGGTTGCTCCGCACCTTTGATGCGACGACAGCGGCACCGGCTTCGAGCACGGTTTCCGCTATCGCGTCTTCACGAGCGCCGAGACCTGTGATCCGGTCAAGGAATTCGTCCGGCATCTTAATATCCGCTTTAGCCATGTACCGGCACCACCTTTTTCGCGAGGATCTCCAGATACATGCCTCTGCCCTTAACGTTCTCGACGGAGAGTATTTCGAAGCGCTCGTTGCCGAGCACGATGAGCTTGTCGGGCGTAACCTGAACGTGCGGGATCTTTCGCATTCGGAACAGATCCGTAGCCTCCGAGAAAGCTGCAAGGTTCGCCCATCGGACGGAACCGTGCCTGCCCTCCCTGTAAACCCACGCATCCGCAACAGCGGTCTCATGGACGCTCGGGAAGCCCTCGGAATCGGTAAACACCTGCTTTTCGACGATCTGCGCCGACTGGTTCATTTTTCCGAAGCTCATACGCTATACCTTCCTCGTCCTCACAAACTCCATATCGTTCGTTTCCACGCAAAGCGTGAAAAGCTCACTCATTCCGTTGCTCGTCCTCTCCCCAAAAGTCGGATGACTTTTCGGGGTACCCCGTGGCTCATACGAGCCACCTTCTGTCGAGGCGGAGCAGCAGATTGACTGTATTCCACACCTGTTGTGCCGCCTGAGGGTTATCGGCGAAGAAGCCGCCGGTCGAGCCGTCACGCGACTCGTAGAAATGAGACGCCAGCATTATGACCGCTTGCTCTGTCGTAGCGGGCATATCGTTTTCGAGGTAGTAACCTTCCTCAATATGCTGATAGCTTTCCGCGTAAGCGACGGCGGCCGCAATGTACGTCAGAATCAGACCGTCATCCTCATCGTGGTCGAGGATCAGGTTCGCCTTCACTTTAGCAAGCAGTTCTTCTATCACAGCCGCCTCCCTTCATCATCTTTCGGTCTTCTTGTCATCCGGGGCCATCAAGCCGCCGTCAACGAGCTTTGCAAGCAGCGCGTTGAAATCATCCTTCAGCGCGGCCACCGTCGTAGCCGTGCTGTTCGCCTGATGCGCCGCGAAAGGGTACTCGGGCACGTAGAGCTTGCCCGTCTCACTGTTGATCATGACCTCAACGGTATAGTGGACGTCACGGGAGATCTCGTCCGCTTTGATGATGCCGGGTGTAAACCCGGTCGCCTGCGGCAGGCCGGAGATCTCGCCGTCATCCTCGATAACGAGCCTACCGTGGATATGGGTGACGTCGCCGCCCTGCTCGGTGTAGTTCTTCGCGTTATACTCGCTCATGCGGATCCCCCCTTACGCATGCTGCTGGAGCACCTTGATAGCTTCGGGAAGCACAGTCTTGCCGTCGAGACGCTTGGAGGCGAGAAAGCCCACCTGACCGTTGCCGGCGTAGAGCTCGTTGAGCCTGCGGAATGTAATGCCCTCGCGGTCGCCGATCCAGTAGTAGTTAAGGTCGCCGAAGATAACGGTCTTCGCACCTGCGGCTACGGTAGGAACAGCGGAAGAGGTGAAGTACGGGCGGCCGAGGATGGTGTCCGATTCGCCGTCCTTGAGACCGGGCTGCCAGAGATACTGGCCGCTGCCGTCCTTGAGCTTTCTTACGATCTTCATCGTGGCGTCGTTGAACACCCAGACCGCGCTCTTGCGGTAGGGAGCCTTGAGGCTGTAGAAAAGATCGATAAGCTCGTCAGCGGTAATGGTGGTAGCGGAAGCGGTCGTCACTCCGACCTGACCGCCGCCGGTGGCGTTGAGTATACCCGTGGGCTTGGAGGAGCCGTTGCCGACGAGGAACGCCTCTTCCTCCTTGTCGCCGATCCTGCGGATGAACTCGGAGTAGATGTAGCCCTCAAGATCGAAAGCGGAGTCGTTAAGGAGCTCCTCGGATACCTTGATGATGGTGCCGACCTTGTGCGCGTCGAGCTGTACCTGACCGAAAGCGTCGTCGCTCTCCGTGTACGCACCCTCCTCATCGATCCACGCCGCGGAGCCGTGAGAGGCGACGATGGGGATCTTGTGCAGGCCGTTGGAGGTCTTGAAAACGTAGGCGTGGGAACGGATGACCGTCGCGTCCTTAAGTCCGTCGATGAGTCTGTTCTCAAACTCATCGGGCACGAGGTAGCCGCCCTCTGAGTCGGTGCCAACCTGCAGGGCGTTCCTCATCTCGGGAGTGAGCTTGTCCTTATCCTTGTGCCTCGTGGCGTTCCAGAACGCCTGCTTGTACTCGTCTGTCGCCCTTCCGGTCTTGGTCTCGGCCTTCGCGGGCTGCTCGGGCTTTTCGGTGATGGGCGTGTTTACGGGAAGGGACAGCTTCGCGTCCATCTCCTCAAGGCGCTCCAGGCGGGCTATTTCGCTGCCGAGAGCGGCGATCTCATTCTCCATGCGGGTATAGGCGGCGTCGTCATCAGAGGAGAGCACGCCGTCCGCGGTACGATTGGACTCAAGAAAAGCCCTCGCCGCCGAGAGCTTCTGTGCGCGCTTCTGGCGCAGTTCGTTGATCGTCATATTGTTATCCTCCTGATCAGTTTTCGAGTAAAGATAAACGCTCCATCAGCGATTCGACGGAGCGTCCTTCGGGTTTCGTATTTTTAATCGGAACGGGTTTCTTTTTGATCCTGCACTTATCGGCGATCTTACCCATTAGCGAGTTCATGACCGCAGTCTCGGAGAACAGCTCCGAGACCTCCGGCTGGTCCTCCTCGTCATACCGCTCCTCGCGGGAGAGTATGCCGTCGACAAAGCCGAGCTCCATCGCCTTGTTCGCGTTCATCCAAGTGGTGGCGTCCATGAGGTGCGAGAGCTTCGCGCGGCTCATGCCGGTCTTGATCTCGTAAGCGTTCATGATGCTTTCCTTGACCTCAGCGAGCATCTCGATGGCGTCCGCCATATCCTCAGCGTCGCCCATCGCTATGGTGACGGGATTGTGGATCATCATCATGGATACCGGGGACATCAGCACCTTCGTTCCCGCCATCGCTATGACCGATGCCGCGCTTGCCGCAATACCGTCGATCTTGACGGTGACGCTGCCCTTGTAATCCATGAGCATGTTATAGATCTGCGCCGCGGCCACGCAGTCGCCGCCCGGGGAGTTGATCCAGACAACGATATCGCCGTCGCCCGCGTTCAGCTCCTCTTTAAAAAGAGCCGGAGTGACGTCATCGTCAAACCAGCTCTCTTCCGCTATGGTGCCGTTGAGGTAGAGCGTGCGCTCCGTCGTCGGGAGCCCCTCCGCCTGATCCGTCACCGTTCGTTCCTTCCATTTCCAGAACCTCTTCATCGGATTCCTCCTTCTCTGTATTTGTGTTGGCAAAAGCCCCCGCGTTCGCCATGGGGAGCATATTGCCGTTGATAAGATAAAGATCGCCGCCCTCCTCGGGAGGTATGCGATCCATGTTTTCAAGCTCCCTTATATCGTTTGCCGAGAGCCATCCGTTCTGCCTGCCTGTGGCGTAACCGCTCATTCGGGAGGCGTAATCGCCGCGGAGCAATCCTTCGACGTTGAACTTGACGAAATACTGCCTCTTCTCCGTAGGTGTGAAAAGCGTCCGTTGTATCGACTGCTCCCACCGTATGACCCACGGGTCGAGGGTGTATTTCACAAACTCAAGGGACTGCTGCTCGATGTTGGAGAATGAGGACTTTTCAAGATCCGCCAGCATATGAGGCGGCACCCTGAAAATGCGCGCTATCTCATTGATCTGAAACTTTCGTGTTTCAAGGAACTGTGCCTGCTCCGGAGCTATGGAGATGGGCGTGTATTTCATACCCTCCTCAAGCACGGCAATCTTGCCCGAGTTGGACGAGCCGCCGAACTGCGACTGCCACGCTTCGCGCACCCTCTGCGGATCCTTGATCGTGCTCGGATGCTCCAATACGCCCGAAGGAGCCGCTCCGTTGGCGAAAAACTTTGAACCGAACTCCTCGGTCGCCATTGAAAGCCCTATCGCGTTCTTCGCCATGGCTATGGGTGAGTATCCCACAAGCCCGTCAAAGCCGAGGCCGGGGATATGCAGCACGTCATATGGTCGCAAAACGACCGACTCGTTCCTGCCGCCCGCCTCGTCGGAGGTCTTATAGTAAAGGAAATAGAGCCGCCCGTTTTCGTCCCGCTCGACGCTCATTTTGTTGGGCATGAGGGGATACAGCGCCACGGCCTCGCCTTTGCCGTTTCTGATGATCTGAGCATACGCGTTGCCCCACAGCAGAAGGTGTGTCATGAGCGTCTCACGAAAAACGAACGAGCTCATCTCGGGGTTCGGTTCATCATGCAGTATGAGATACAGCGGATGATCGATCGCCTTTTCCTTGCCGCCATCCGGCTTATACCTGTAGAGGTGCAGCGGCAGTCCCGCTATCGCCTCGGACAGTATGCGGACGCATGCGTATACCGCCGTCATCTGCATCGCGGAGCGCTCAGTTACGACCTTGCCGGATGATGTCCCGCCCATGAAAAAGGTGTAGCCGGAGCCGACGGCTCGGTTTTGAGGCTTGTCCCGAGCCTTGAACATTTTTGCAAATATACCCATTTTTCTCCTTCACTATTCCTTTATTTTATTATCCGTGCTATAATTAGCAAAAACTGTCGAAAGGATTGGTTATCAGCAATGAACGCCAAAGAATTCTTCAACAGCAAGGGCAGAAGATGCCCTAAAAACCTAAAAGAATTATTCGATGCCGGTTATTTTGGAAACGCAACATACGACAGCAATAACCGTGTTTACAACATCCATGAGGATACGCCACCGCCTTATACTGCTGATAAACGCATCAGCCGTGTCGACAAGCTTGCATTGCAGTTGCTTGATGCCGCTATGCACTGCTGTTCTGTTTTCCCTTCCATGTATCCACGTCTTCCACATCAAACCATCAACCACTACATCGACATTTTCGCAGAGAATGGTTATCTGCGGCGTGTGGACACCGAATCCGGGGTTCAGTATTTGGAGCTTTCTCCTAAAGGGACTGAGTATTACACTGGATTGAAAAGACAACCGAGTGAAACAAGACTGAAGAATATCAATATCCTGTTAAACACTTTTGCAGAGCCGACTGGTACTTTTTTCGGTTCAGCAATTAAAGCACTGTCGGGAAATCAATCATTAGACCAGGCATCATAAATCAATTGGCCGAGCAATCGGCCTTTTTCATATGAACAGTAGTCCACGTGTGTCATAGACGCTCTCGGTCGTATCGTTTCCGCACCTGATCGCACGGTCGAGCGCCATTATCGCGGCTATCGCCCCGTCGATCTTTTCGGTACTCTTTTCCTTATCCGCTTTGATATTGCCCGCGGGATCTGTGCGTATGAAAATATTGTCCATCATCCACCTGAGAACGGGATGCCCTCCGTGGGCGATCCGCTTCTCAAGAACGAGCTTCATGAGTTCTTTCGTTGGCGGGGACATATCTTTGAAGCCTTGTCCGAACGGCACGACGGTAAATCCCATGCCCTCGAGGTTCTGAACCATCTGCACGGCTCCCCAGCGGTCGAAGGCGATCTCGCGGATGTTGAACCGTTCACCGAGCCGCTCGATGAACTTCTCGATGTATCCATAGTGAACGACGTTGCCTTCGGTCGTCATGATAAAGCCCTGCCTCGCCCAGAGATCGTAAGGCACGTGATCCCGCTTTACGCGGAGCTCGACCGTATCCTCCGGTATCCAGAAGTATGGGAGCACGCTGTATTTTCCGTCATCGTTTTCCGGAGGGAACACGAGCACGAACGCCGTGATGTCCGTTGTCGATGAAAGGTCAAGACCTCCGTAACAGACCCGGCCTTCGAGGTCGTCCTCGTTCGCCGGGAAATCGCATGCGTCCCATTTGTCCATCGGCATCCAGCGGATGCTCTGCTTCACCCATTGGTTTAGCCTTAACTGACGGAAAGCGTTCTCTTCGCCGGGGTTCTGCTTCGCCGACTCGCAGGCGGCTTTGACCTTGTCGATCCCGACGGTAATACCGAGGGACGGGTTCGCCTTCTTCCACACCTTGGGATCGGTCCAGTCCTCGTTTTCATCGGCTCCGTAGATAACGGAATAGAAGGTCGGATCTATCTTCCGGCCCTCCTGTATGTCGATGGCTTTCTGATGCACCTCGTAGCAGATGGAGTTCGTATCGTTCCCTGCCGTCGTAATGAGAAAGTACAAGGGCTGCATCCTTGCGTCGCCAGAACCTTGAAGCATGACGTCGAAGAGCTTCCGGTTGGGCTGGGTATGCAGCTCGTCGAATATCACGCCGTGCGTGTTGAAGCCGTGCTTGTTCGCGACATCCGCCGAAAGCACCTGATAAGAGGAGTTCGTCGGCTTGTACACGAGCTTCTTCTGTGACTCGAGTATCTTCACCCTTTTGGAGAGAGCCGAGCAGAGCCTTACCATATCGACTGCGACGTCAAACACGATCTTCGCCTGATTGCGGTCGGCCGCGCAGCCGTAGACTTTGGCGCGCTCCTCGCCGTCGCCGCAGGTAAGGAGAAGCGCTATCGCCGCGGCAAGCTCGCTCTTTCCCTGTTTCTTGGGGATCTCCACGTAGGCGGTATTGAACTGCCTGTAGCCGTTCTCCTTCAGAACGCCGAACAGGTCGCGCACGATCCGCTCCTGCCAGTCGATAAGCTCGAAGGGCTTTCCGGCCCACGTGCCTTTCGTGTGGCAGAGCGACTCGATGAACATGACGGCGTAGTCCGCCGCCTCCTTATCGTAGTGCGAGGTCTTCGCCATGAACCGCGTCGGCTCGTACTTCTTCAGCTTCCGCAAAACTGCCTCCTTTCCGAGCAACAAAAAAGCCGCCCTTCAAAGCGACCGACTGATTATATCTGTACGAGAGGAAGAGCCTTGCGGCTCAAGCTCCCGGTGTTGTCTTAGTTGTAGGTCAAGGGAGGCGGCGGGAGGAGTTTGTAGCCTTCCCCTAAAAGCTTTTTGTAAAGCGCGTTGCCTTCCTCTGGGGTAACGGTGTCTGCCATTATGACTACTCCGCTTCCGTCCCAACGCTGCTGAATGCCTGTCACCGTGCATTCGCCGTCGTCGTACTTTACGAAGCTGTAGGTGCGCTCAAGCCCGCGGCTGTCTTTTTTCCTAAGCGTTCTTTCAACCTTCATCGCCCTGTCCTCCGGCTTACTGCCTCATCGCCCATTCGATCGCGTGGCCGTCGTCCTGGAACTCGATCTCGCTTACCGCCCTCAGCCCTATGACGCCCTCGGCGGTGGTGTCTCCGGTCAGGAACTCGTAGGTTGCTCCGTACCAGCAGGGCTTGTTTAATCCGTTGTAGTAGTACCCGGCCACAAGCACCTTGTCGCCAAACTTTAATGTCCTGTGCCAGCGGCACTCGAGGTCTTCCGGGGTGGTGGGGTTCGGCAGCCTCAGCTTCTGCATTCCTTCGTAGATCGTCATGGTTTTGTACCTCCTTGTTTTTCGGTACTGTATATATCACTCTGAAGGCGCTGAAAGTCAAGCGGTTTTTTCAAGAAATATCTACATTTTTTAGTTGTAGTTGACCGGCACGTGAAAGCCCCTGTGTCGGATCGGTTTCGCGGTCGAGCGTGCCTTGCGGAAGCTTTGCCGCGCCTCACACAGCGCAACGTGGCGCGTCTGTTAGGCTTCTGTGCAACGAGAGAAAGAGCCTCCCGGCTCCTCTCCGCTGGAGCTTCATTTTACCGTGAAGCGGATGCCTTTGGCTTCAATGGTCTGCTCGCCGCCGAAGCGGTCGGCTTTGTAGGCGATCGTGCAAAGCCCGGTCATCTCGCAGCCCTCCGCGGCGAAGGCGTGCAGGTTCTCCATGACCGCCGTGCTCCGGTTGGTGTAAACGAAGCTCTCGATCCCCGCCTTGCGGAGGGTCTCGATGAAGTCGTGCGTCTCGCTCTCCCAAAGAAAGTCGTCCATTTCAAGCTCGTCCTCTTCACGATCCGCCGTGATCCGCCAAGCCTGCAGCGCTTTGCCTTCGCCACCGGTGAAAGGATACTTGGCGGCGCTGTCTTCCTTGTACCAAGCCTCGAGCTCCTTGCTCTCCCAGCCGTAGGTATCGATGATCGTCTGCTTGCGTGCGCTGCGCTCGTCTCTCGCCGCCCTCCAATCGCGGACGGTCTGCATCATTGCTTCAAAGTAGGCGTTGGTCTTCATGGTTTGTGTACCCCTTTCGTTTTGGTACTGTATATATCACTCTGAACGCCCTGAAAGTCAACTCATTTTTTCAAAAATTATCTACATTTTTTGATTGTAGTTCAGCCCTAAGGCAAAGCCTGTGTGAGCCTCTGTGTCGCCCTGTGCCGCGCCGGATCCGCAGTGGGACTTGCAGCCGTGGAAACCGTCAACGAGGAACACGACCGTCGTGGGCCGCGTCCTTTCGGCTCGTTCAGCTCAGCGCCTTTTCAAAGGCCGCCTTTTCCTCGGCGGTGTAGATCTCCTCCCAGTTCCTCGCCTTGCCTTCGTCGTCCATCCAAGTCCTTCCGAAGATGTAGATGAGCCGCTCTTTGCCGTCGAACCTCCTGCAGTCGCTCGTGATCGTCGCGGGGTGGAAGCCGAGTTCCGTGTAAAGCCCGTCGAGGGCTTTCTTGTATTCGGAACCCCTGTCAAGGCGTATCGAAAGCAGCGTTCCGTAGGTGAGCGGGAAACTCCTGATCGTCTTTTTGATGTAGTTGAACTCGTTTCTTTCTTCGCGGGTCATTGTTTTTTCCTCCGTTCGTTGTTTGCCTTTCGGTACTGTATATATCACTCTGAACGGTCTGAAAGTCAACTGATTTTCTTGAATGATTATCTACATTTTTTCAATGTAGTTGAGGTCATTCTTCGCCCGTCAGTATGAAGCGGACGTAAGACCCGCGGTTCTCCTCGATAAAAATGACGAGCTCGTACATTCCCCGGTCGTTCGCCAGCCGCTGCACGGTGTTAAGGTCGAACATATTGGTAAGCCCCGTATCGCGGATCGCGAGGATCTGTTCCTTAACCTTTTCGGTCATTTTACTCACGCACCTTTCTGACGGCGTCCACTCCGCAAACCACCCCGAGCGACGAGCCGCAGTCCCAAGCGACGTGAATCGTGCCTATATCATCGACCGCCATGACCGTGCCTTTGGAACCGGGGAAGAGCTTCGTGTTATACGGATCGTCCATGTGAACAAGTACCACGCGGCAGCCCGCAGGATATGCTGCTCTGAGCGCCTGTAAGCGTTCTTTCGTCATTCCGAGCATGGTTCTTCCTCCTTTGCCTTGGGACTCTTGAATGCCGACGAGCCATCAAGGTTTTTAAGCAGTATCTTACGGTCGGCTTTGTAGTCGTCCCCGATGAAGCCGAGTCTCAGCAGGAAGCAGCGAAAGGCGTACTTCTCGTTCTCGACCGGTTTACCGCCGTCGTTGATACGAACCGCATTTTTAGCTAAGGCGCACAGCTTCGTAATGAATACCGTGTACGTTCCCGCTGTCGCGGGATCGGCCTTGCCGAACCAAGGGAAGATTATCCTCTCGTCCGTTACGACCACCGGAAGCTCCTCCGCTCCGAAAGCCTTCTTAATGAGCTCAGCCTTCTTCGCGATCAGCTTCCTTAGATTTTCGATCTGACCGTCGGTAAGCGCTTCCCGCGGCACCGAGACCTCAAGGTCGTATCCCCGGCTCTCGTCGTATTCGGTCACGAAACCGTTGTCGTATAGCATCTCGGTCAGCTGCTCGACCGTTTCCGAGCCGGGCTCGTAATCGGTTTGTACGTTGCCGTTCCTGTCGACAACAAAGCGCCCGATCTCATACGAGAAACCGGGCGCTCCGAGATAGCGGCACTCATTGCCTGTGAACCTTGAGATGAGTCCCGCAAGCTCTTTCCGCTTGGGACCCTTGGCGTTGAATTTTAGGATCATTGCTTTGACCTCCTTGTTTTTTCGGTATACGCATATTCGCTCTAAAACCACAGAAAGTCAAGCGTTTTATTGGGAAATTCTCATTTTTGTTTCGAGCTTGTTATCCCTGTAATAAGGCGCACCGCGTCGGCGAATCCCGCCCTGTAAAAGGTCTCCTGTATCTCCGCGTCGAATATCGAGAAAGCGTTCTCGCACTCGCGGAAGAGAGGAAGGAGCTCGTCCGGAAGACTGTCTCGGAGCGCCTTTGCCGCGTTTTCAAAGTTTGCGAACGCCTCGTTGAGGGAGCCCGGCTGATCCATCCCGATTTCGTTCATACGATTGAGCACGAATTCGTCGATCGCCTTGTCAAGATTTCCTGTCGTCATTTTCAGTACCGCCTTTCTTGGAGTGAGGTATCTATCACTCCGAACGGGCAAAAAGTCAAGTCCTTTCTTCGTCCGCGATTGTGATCACTTTTACAGGCGTTCCCGTGCGGCGGCACTCGTCGATAACAAACTTCGTCCCTTTGGACTGCCCGTCCCAAAAGGCGATGACGAGATCGGAATATTCGACGATGGCGGCACTTCTTTTGTACGGAGCGTTCCGTCTGAACTTCGTGTACTCCGGCAGAAACTCCGTGAGCTTTATGCCATGCGCGAGCGCGTAGTTCCTCGCTGAAGCGTCGACGCCCTTCGCGCCGCCCGAAACGATTTCCGTCGTATCCTCGGGCAGGTAATCCTCTATGTTCGAAACGGTCAGCCCTCTCGAGCCGATCACAGCGACCTTCATTTTCCACCTCACAAATAGCGGATATACGGTATATCCATTTGCAACATTATAGCATACTGTGGACATAAAATAAACGCACCATACAGCCGCCGAAAGGAGATCCATCATGGCCGTTAAGAGTGTGTCCATCCGCATTGAAGAGGAGATGCTGAAAAAGCTGGGGTACGTCGCCGATTACGAGGGGCGTTCCGTGAACAGCCACATTCTCGTGCTCGTCCGCGACGCGATAAAAGCATTTGAGGCTGAGCACGGCGAGATCGAGGGTAGCGTTGATCCCGCCGAAAACGTCAAGCCCGCGAGGAAGTAACGGAGCCAAAGTACGCTATGCCGGCAAGCACGAAGTGAACGCACGGCAGAGCGACTCCGTTGCCCCAAAGCCTATACTCCGCTGAATCCGAATACGGATCCTTCAGCCACTTTATTATTTGAGCGTCGGTCTTCGGCTTTGTGTCCGGAGCCGCCGCTTTTCTGTATGTTTCAAAGACCTCGCGCCAGGAGCCGAGGTCTTTTTCCGTGGGCTCGTTCGTTTCAAGCCCCATGCACCACCAGTCGGGAAAGCCCTGCAGTCTGGCACACTCAATGGGTGTAAGCCGGCGTACTACATAGTAGGGATCCTCCGAAAAGGTCGGCGGATCCTTAAAATCAGTCGCGACGAGGGTGTTGACCAGATCCTTTTCCGCGATGGTATGATATGAGTTCTTGCTCGTCGAATACACGGGGTGAGCCACGGCTCCGGGACCTTTTGCCACCATCGTAGGCTCGACCTCCGCCTCAACGGTTATTCCGAACTGAGCGTTTTGGCCCATGTTGTATGTCGCACGGTCTATGCCGTAAGCCACGGCATGCTGCTCGGTCGCGTTGAGTGTAAAGCTGACTTTCTCATCCGAATAGCCCTTACCCTGATGGGACGGTCTCGCTCCGTTTCCCTCCAAGGCTACCACAGCGATGCCGCCCTGATTGCACGAGGGGTTGCCGCCGTTGCCGTCAAGGGTGCGTGAGGCGTCTGCTTCGTAAGAACCGACTTTGGGATTGTCCGACTTCATGCCGTTTGAATCCATTGAGCAGATACCGAAAGCGGTGGGAACGAAAACGGTCTGATCGTTATTGCATCCGAGGGTCGCGGACTTGTCCCTCTGTATGAGGGGCCCTTTGCCGCCGCCCTCGCAGCCGCAGCGTATCTTCATGACGAGGGGAACGTTGTTGCCGCCCATCCCCATGCGGGAGGTGAGCGTCTGAACGTTGTTATCCTCCGGCAGCTTAGCTCTGCTGTCGATGGGATAGTTCTCGATGGCAATCGCCTCAAGCACGGTCGGGGGGTGACCGTCCATCCGTGCGCGAAGCGTTCCCGTTATATCCTCCGATATGTCCATTTTGCTGCCGCCCTGATCGTTCAGAACCATCACGCCGTTTCGTCCTGTGGAGATCCCGCAGTTGACGCCGAGCGTCGCCGCCTCGTCGGACATCGACCCGTTGTATCCGTCTACGCCAATGCCTGACGCTCCAGCGCCTTTCTCAGAAGCTCCGGAAGCTCCTTGCCACGAGCGGAAGCCCTGCGGAGTATACCCAGACACGCCTTCCGACTCAAATAATACTTTTCCGGCACACTGACCTGCAAGATCGCAGACAAGGTAGATGCGTTTTCTGCGTTGGGGAACTCCGAAGTGCTGAGCGTTAAGTACCCGCCATGCGATTGAGTAATCATCTGCCATGATGAGTCCGGCGTTTGACCATTTCTGAGGTCGAGGAGTATCAGCTTCGGGGTCTTTGATGCCGCGGAGCGAGTCGAGGACGGCTTTGAAATCCTCGCCGCCGTTCGACGAGAAGGCTCCGGGCACGTTTTCCCAGCACAGCCACGTGGGATATTTTCCATCTGTCGCGTTCCTCATTTCCTTTACTATTCTGACGGCCTCGAAAAACAGGTTCGATCTCGAGCCGCCGAGGCCTTCGCGCTTTCCCGCAATGCTCATATCCTGACACGGGGAGCCGAAGGTGATTATATCAACGGGCGGCAGCTCCGCTCCCGAAAGGGCGGTGACGTCGCCGTAATGCTTTACAAAGGGCAGCCGTTTCGTCGTCACGCGGATCGCGAACGGCTCGATCTCCGACGCCCACACCGGGATAATGCCGGAGATGACGCCTCCTAAAGGGAATCCGCCCGAACCGTCGAACAGGCTGCCGAGCGTGAGTTTACTTTCCATCCGGAGTCTCGACCTCCTTCACAAGAGCGGAGTACGGGATCGTTACGCCGTTCCGCTCTACAAAAACATCCTCCTGCGGGATGCCGTTCTCAACGGCTCTGCGGAGGATAACGGAGGCGTATTTTTCATCGATCTCCATTGAATAGCAGACGCGGTTCATCTGCTGACATGCCATCATGGTGGAGCCGGAGCCGCCGAACGTATCGAGCACGATGGCGTTCTCCTGCGTGGAGTTGCCGATGGGGTAGCTCAGCAGGTCAAGCGGCTTTGAGGTCGGATGATTCTCGTTTCGCTTGGGCTTTTTGAAATTCCATATCGTCGTCTGCTTCCTGTCGGAGAACCATGGGTGCTTTCCGTTCTGAAGGAACCCGTAGAGCACCGGCTCGTGCTGCCACTGATAGTCTGATCGTCCGAGCACAAGGGAATCCTTGACCCAGATACAGCATCCTGCGAGATGGAATCCCGCGTCAACGAACGCCCTGCGAAAATTCAAGCCCTCGGTGTCGGCGTGGAAGACGTATGCAGCGCCGCCGCTTTCTAGGTGATTGGCGGCAAGCTTGAACGACGCGAGAAGGAAGTTATAGAACTCCTCATTTTTGAGGCTGTCGTTCTGTATCGTCAAGCCTCCGGAGCTTTTGAAGGAGACTCCGTAGGGGGGATCTGTTAGGAGCAGATTCGCTTTCTTCCCGTTCATGAGAAGGGCGACGTCCGCTTCGCTCGTCGCGTCTCCGCAAACAAGCCTGTGCCTACCGACCGTCCACATGTCTCCGTGCTCAACGAAGGAGGCTTTCTCCAAAGCGGCGGTCAGATCGTAATCGTCGTCCTTGACCTCTTTGGAACCGTCCGCAAAGAGGTCGGCAAGCTCGTCCGCGTCAAAGCCCGTGAGGAGCGGATCGAAGTCCGCGGCCTGCAGGCTTTCTATCTCGACGCGCAGAAGCTCCTCGTCCCATCCGGCGTCCATCGCCATGCGATTGTCGGCGATGATGTAAGCTTTCTTTTGTGCCTCGGTGAGGTGATCAGCGAATACGCAAGGAACCTCAGTAATGCCTTCCTCCTTCGCAGCGGCAATGCGGCCGTGACCGGCTATGACGCCGTAGTCCCTGTCGATGATGACGGGGTTAATAAAACCGAACTCCCGCAGAGAGGATCTGAGTTTCACGATCTGCTCCGGGGAGTGGGTGCGGGCATTATTCACATACGGCACGAGTTTTGAAATGGGAACGAGCTGAAGCTCTGTCGTTGTCTTCATCTGATCAGCCCCCATTCCGCGAACTTCTCGAAGCCTCCGACGCTCCTTATGTACATTTTGGCGATAATGACGATATCCTCATATGGAACACCGTCGACCTCCTCGTCGCCGATGGCGCAGCACATCTCCACGGGCTTGCCGGTCTTCTGCGCCTTGAGCCATGCGTAGATGTTTACGGAAACGTCGGCTTTGCTGAGGTCCTTTCCGTGCAGACCGCCGCCCGTGACGGAATCGCCCATATCGGAGCCGAGCTTCCTGTTGGTGGCGCCGGAGTCGACGTCGGTGCCGCCCGTCCACGGCCCAAGCGGGTTTACGTCCGCTTCGGGGAACATGGCTTTCAAATCTCTCGTTTTCGCGTTGCTTTGGCAGATGATGAGCCTGTCCCCGTCGAGGACGTACTTCCCGTCCGAACGGAACGAGGAGAACAGCCCGGTCGCTATCTCCGTCAGTTCCCTCTGTTCGTCCGTCACGGGCATACCCTTGAATATGCCGTTGTCGCCGCAGCGGAACGCGCCTCGCTGATTCTCGGCGAGATGACCGTCTTGCGGAACCTCGAGGTAATCCACGGAAACGTTGCCGGCGATCCTGTTGACGGCGGCAAGCACCTCCGTAACGGGAATATGCACCGACGTTTCCGCAATGATGCGGCAGGTGCCGTGACCGAGCAGAACCTCGACGGCTATGCGAGGATCATCCTGCCTGTCATACGCGAGATCGACGAGCGCGCCGGCGATACGGTCGGCGAGCTTGTCCGGATGCATTGGGTTTACTTTTTCAAACATTTTCCTTATCCTTTCCTTGCCCGAAGCAGTCTTTCCATGAGGTCATCCTGCGGGGAGACCTCGCCGTAATCCGTGGAGCAGTTATCCTTCACGATCTGGAAGATCTCGTTCCACAGCCTTACGGCCTGATTCATGTACTGAATGCCGATATTGATGAACGGTGACGGTATCGGTTTCTGCGTGGTGGGGTGCTTCGAGAGGAATCCCATCCTGTTCGTCATCTCCTCGCACTGTATCCAACGGGCAGAGCACATGGCGTACCGCTCGAGCAGCTGAGGGGAGACCTTCGCAGCGCAACCGATCTTTTTCAGCCATTCCCATGTCTTGGTATAGATCTCCTCGGCCTGCAGCTGACTTCCGTCGCGCTGCTCCGCCGAAAGGAAATCGTGCGGCTTCGGCATATCGACGCCCTCGACTTCAGGAATGTCAAGAACCGTGAGCTTCCTGCCTCCGGGATTGCCGTTTTCGGCTTTCTCCTTCACAGCGCTTTTCTTCCTTCCTGCGCCGGGTCTCGCGCCGCCTCTGCCGCCTATGTTGTTTGATTTTGTAGGCATTTCTTCACCTCTTTTCGGTATAAAAACAGCCCGCCGGATCGGTCGGGCAATTACCCTTTAGAATTCGCCGTGAGTTCACACGCGACCCTGGGCCGCTGTCCGCTGACGCGGTTTGTAGAGATTTTAAACCCCCTTGCCGCTTTTGTCCCTTTACTTGGCGGAAACTATCCCTTTACTTTTTGCCCGAATCGGGTATAATAAGTAAAGAAAGAGGGTGAATTGATTGATCTCATATTCCGGGCTTCTTAACAAGCTGAAAGAGAAAGGACTTAACAAGACCTCGCTCGTTGACAATGCCGGCGTTTCCTCGCGCACCGTAGCCAAAATCGGACGGGGAGAGAAGATAGCCGGCCGCGTGTTAAATAAAATCGCGGCGTTCCTCGGCTGTGCTGTCGATGAACTGTATTCGGTCGTTTCGGACAACGTACTGCTTCAAACTCTCCGCGATGAAAAAAGCATCCGCATGCCCGGAGGCATTTACCATGAGCTTCAGGTGCGCATGACGTACAACTCCAACCACATAGAGGGAAGCAAGCTGTCGGAGGATCAGACGAGGCTTATCTTTGAGACGAACACTATCGACGTCGGCGACGGCATCCCCGTTGACGACATCATAGAAACGGTCAACCATTTTCGCTGCATCGACTACGTTATAGATATTGCCGAGGAGCCGCTGACTGAGGAGACAATAAAGGAGCTTCACCGCATCCTCAAGCAGAGCACGAAGGACTCGACGCTTTCCTGGTTCGCCGTCGGCGACTACAAGAAAAGAGCCAACGTCGTCGGAGGACGCGAAACAGCAAGACCAAAGGACGTTCCCGCGCGAATGGCTAAACTGCTTTCGGAGTACGAAAAGCTCGACGCCGTGACCGTCAACGACATAATCCGTTTCCATTATGATTTCGAACGCATACATCCTTTTCAGGACGGCAACGGCAGAGTCGGCAGGCTTATCGCTCTGAAGGAGTGCCTGCGCTTCGGTATAGTCCCGTTCATCATAGAAGACTCGAAGAAGGGCTTCTATTATCGCGGTCTTGCCGAATGGGAGAATGAAAAGGGCTGGCTAACCGATACCTGCCTTGACGGTCAGGATACGTTCAGAAGACTTATGTCCATGTTCGATATTCAGCAATAATGGCTTGGGGCTTTCCGGTCTGCGCGAAAGCCCTCTTTTATCTGTCGCCAAGCTCATGATGCATCTTCGTGTGGCACGATTGACACAGGCTCATCAGATTACTTTCTCTGTGATCGCCGCCCTTGGAAATCGGCAGAATATGATGCACTTCCTCGACCGGAGTCAGTCTGCCTTCCTCAAGGCACTTCTCACATAAGGGGTGCTTTGCCGCATACCTGTCGCGTATTCTTTTCCATGCTCTGCCGTACTTTTTATTGACGTCCGATGTGCGTTCGTATTTGTTGTAATTGTCCCTCTGTTTTTTCGCGTGAGCGGAGCAGTACTGTTCTCCGTCTTCCGCAAAGCGGGGACATCCACTAACGCCGCACGGCCGCTTAGGTCTCCTCGGCATACAGTCACCTCTTTTCACAGCATACGAAAAGCCCCGTTCGGTTTCCCGCACGAGGCCTGTTCGGATCTTCTCCGCTGATTGTATTATAGCATTTTTACGATGTGGACATCTACGGACATTTTAGGACATTTCGGGCGTCATCGCTTTTGCTTGATGTTATTTCCAATCTTTGACACCATTCACCCTACCAACTGCATACCAACCACATACCAACCGCTCTACATAAAAACTTGCAAAGATCAAGCCAAGCGCTTATAATAGAGCGATACTTAACATAGGAAGGACTATTCAGATGAATTCCAACTGGAGAAACAGACCCACCTCTATTGACTATGTTCCTAGAGAGATTGATTATATAATAAGTGTTGATGAAAGTGGCAATTCGAGTTTGGAGCAGGTTTTACGTGCAAAGCGAGGCGGATCAGCTGTTGCTCAAAGCGAGAAACATTTTACTATTACTGCATGTTCTATTGCAATGTCAGATTTGGAACATTGTAGAGACATGGTGATGGAACTAAAGAACAAGTATTGGAAACATGCTTTGTATAATTATGCAGGAACAGTAAAAAGGATTTGCTTGCACTCAAGAGAAATCCGTGGTCGAAAGGAGGCCTTTAGTCCGAGCATAATTGACTATAATGGGTTTATTGCCGATTTAAGTCAGCTCATTTCAGATGCTCCAATTAAGCTATATGCTTCACATATAGATAAAGAAAGACATGTTAAACAATATGCGTTTCCGTTATCGCCTTATGATTTGTGCATGAATTTTGTACTTGAAAGAATAATGTACGATATCCCAAACGATAAGACCTGCATAATAATAATTGAGGCTCGAGGCAAAAAGGAAGATAAGGCTTTATTGGACTTTATTAAAAGCATTATCGATAATGGGAGTTCATATGATTCTTCTTCTACTTTCAAAAGGATTAAAGGAGTTTACTTTAATCCTAAATGGTGCGAAAGTGCCAACAGCTTAAAATCATATTGGGAATTAGAATTGGCTGATCTGTGTGCATATCCTATTCAAAAGTTTTTTGTTTATGGAACTAAAGATAAGGCATTTGAAACTCTTCTGCCTAAAATCAGTTGTTATCCGAACTATATTGGAAAGGGATTAAAGAGCTTTCCATAACAAAAAAGAAAAGCCATTTCGGCTTTTCTCCGTTTGCTTTATGCAAACCCCAGAAAGATTTCTCTCTCATATTTAATTATAGCACATTTGTTATCCGCCGGTCAAATTATATATTAGTCGCTCGCTTTTTGATAGAGCAAAAAACATATACCACAAGAAATGCATTTTTCGTTAGTTGCAGTTTAAAGAGCCATTTCAAATTAAAATTGGATTTGCAGGAATTTTAGTATTGCTCAATGCTTTTCCATGCCACCTTCTCACTGTTCTAGGGTCCGCGTTCATTTCTTCTCCGATGCGCTCCCACGTATAATTGTGGATGTAGCGGTATCTGAGAACCATCTGCTCATCGGCATTTGGGACGCTTTCGATAACGTCTCTAATCTGCTCCTTCAGCGAAACGACAAGGTCTATTTCCGAATTGATCTTTTCATCAAGCTCCATTATCCTGTGTACGCAGCGCACATAGGGAGGATCCTGTGAGCGGGTCATTTTGACCTTCTCCCCAAGAACGGGAGACGAGATGCTGACCGCCATCTGCCGCAGTCTTTCGATCTCCGCGAGATTTGAATTGATCCTCTGATCGAGCCTGTATGCCTGACTCAAATACTCTTTTGCCGTCATGTTCCGTATTCCTCCTTTTTGAGTAATTTCATAAGCCGCTCCCCGTCAACATCGGTCAATTCGCCGTACCAGTCCGAGCGGAAGAACCGCTCGAGCTCATTGATCTGCGCTTTTGCCCGGTAGTTCTCGGGATACTTCCTGAGCTTTCGTAAAGCCGCCATATAATCCTTCGCGGCCTGCTCAACTATCGCGTTCGCGAGATCCCGCCATGGAGTCAGCTTTAATTCCATATCCTTTTCCGTCATCCGTATCCCTCCAGACTCTCGTTTTTACTCTGTAGGTCTTTTTAAGCGGCTGAGTCACCGACGCCGGTTTCAGTTTGCGGCCGCCTCGAGCTATGTTCGAGAGCGCCATGCCCGCCGTCGGGTCCGGGTACCATTCCGCGTTCCTGTATCCGCTCATCCCGATATCTCCAGTTCATCGATCTCGATATAGATGCCGGCAGGTTCCGCAGACCATCGCTTTTCAACGATCTCGCGGCATACCTGTGCGTCATCCATCCAGAAGCCACACTTCGTCATGCAGTCCTTAAGCAGTTTCTGGAGATTGTCAGTATCGGGCTTCGTTATCCGCCACTCTCCGTTTTTGTGCTTTATGCCCTTTGGGAAGAGCCATATCACCTGGAGTGAGACCGCGCCTTCGAGGGGCTTGTCCGGTCTGTGTCTCGAAAGATGTCCGCAAAGCAGCTGTTTCGCGTCGATTACCGAGGCCGGATCATAGAACACAGCCTTGTGCTTTACTATCCTTACTTCCTTCTCCTGTGCCGTAGCCGTCGGAGGATTCATCGCCAAAAAGAAATGCATGATTTTGTTCCTTTCACTTTTTTTAGGGAAAAGACTCAGAGTTCCGTTACCGCTGCGGGGAAGGGCAAGGCTTTCAGCCCTTCCCACCGCACGGAACGGAGTGACGGAACGGAAATATCTACTTATAAGCCTATTTCCGTTCAAAACGGAAAAGCGGTTTTTACCCGATTTCCGTATTCTCAAGTTTCCGCATGTAACCGCCCTTGATCTCGTACTCATCGTCAAACTCCTTTATCCTGTCCCTCGCGCACCGCGAGCTTACTCCCATATAGTCCGCCATCGCCTTAAGTGGCACCGGTACTTCGCTTGAGCAGGCGCGGTACGCCGATTCGACTGCTGCTTTCCGCTCCTCGGGAGTCGTGTATTTCCGGCTCTTCGAGAGGTTCGCCATGGCGCTGCCCTCGGCGTAGGCACGTTCAAGCTCGCCGGTTATATCTACCCTGTGTACCGGGTACTCGAACCAGAAATTGACGGGCTTGATATTCGGAAACTCACGGAGGGAGGATTCGAGCCTCCATGCCGTCGCGTTCCCGTCGCGCACGTTGTTTTCAAGATCGTCCGAGAGCTCAAGCTGTATTATGTCGAGCTGGGCATCCGGGTCTCTCGCGAATACGCCGCTGCCCGAAGCGCGGTCCATGGCTTTTTTCATGCCCTGAGAGCCCTTGCTGTGATGGTGGCAGTAGATGGAGGCGCATCCCGTATGAGCGCAGATCTTATCGAACTGGTTGCAGAAAGCGCCCATTTCGGAGGCGTTGTTTTCATCGCCCGTGATCACCTTGTAGATTGGATCGATCACGATGGCGTCAAGCTTCATATCGCGCACACGGCGCACGAGTTTCGGAACGAGCTGATCGAGCGGCACTGCGAAACCTCTGAGGTTCCATATCACGATATCGTCGAGTCCGTTTTTGGGAATACCGAGCGCCTCGTAGATCTTAATGAAGCGGTTTATCGCGCTCGCCGGATCTATCTCGAGGTTCACGTACAGCACCCGTCCCTTTTTGCACTTGAAGCTCAGCCACTCGCGTCCTTCTGCGATCGCCACACAGAGCTCCATGAGCAGAAAGCTCTTACCCGCTTTGGACGATCCCGAAATGAGCATTTTGTGCCCTCTGCGGAGTATGCCGCCTATAAGCTCCTCGGGGAGCTCGGGAGCAGCGTCCCTATATGCCGATAACGTCTCCATATCCGGAAGCTCGTCCGTGACGCCCTCAACGTAGTCGAGCCAGTCCACCCACGACTTTCTCCCGATATTCGTCGCCACGAGCCGCTGCCTGTTTCCGTTCCTCGTTATTCCGGGCATACGGGAAAGCCGCGAAGGGTTGCGGTTCTGGCGGTCGATACTCACGCCTTGCTTTCCGAGGAAGTCATACAGGAAATCGACGCGTTTGCGGTATTCCTCATGGTTTTCGGCATCCACCCGGACTATGGCGTGAAGGCTCTTCCCTCCGCTGTGTACGAGCGCGGCGATAGGAAGCTGAAGCTTTCGGAAAAGAGCGTCCTGCTCCGGGACGGGGAGCGTGTCCGACTCGACGAGCGCAAACTTAAACTTCGTGACGTTCTCGTTTTTAACGCCTGTTCCGTCGACGGGATTGAACCTTATCCACGCTCCGGCTTCCTCCTTCCAGTCGCCTATAGCCGCCCCAATGTCGTCCGGGTGCTTCCGGATGGCGGCAATGAGCTCACCGGCTGTCCTGTCATACGCGCCTCTGCCCGGCATCCATTTTCCGTCCGGATCCTGCCACACGTCGTTTGCAACGTATCCGACCTTATCATCGGGATCGAAGAGGATCTCAAGATACGCGATGAGCTCTGAAGCCGGATCCCATGTATCCGGCGAGGATGAATTGCCTTCGCCGTCATACTCGATCACGTCGCTCCATTCCATGCATGCGTTGCCGGAAAACGGCGTCCAGCCGCGATCCTTCGCCATCTGCACTATGGTGCCGCCTTTAACCGGCGTACCGTTCCCGTTGAAACCCGCCCACTTGCGTTCGCACTCGCCGGGCTTGTAGCGGGTATCGTTTTTCGACCAATCGTCCCATACGGAACACGTGTAGCCCTCTTCCTTCAGCGCCATGCCGACGGCTATCCACTCGGCGCGGGTGACCTTTGAAACGTCGATCGCCTTCAGCGCCGATAAAATGTTGTTATCCATATAGACCTCCTTACGGTCTGTACAAAGCGGGCTTCATCCCATACGGGATCTTCCACCCGTTGCCCGCGAGTATTCCGATGAGCGTATTGGCGTCCTCAAAGCTCCACGTGCCGACCTGACGGAAACCGTATCGTTCGAGGCAGCGGATCTGCTTGGGAGTGGCGAGACCTTCCTCCTGACGGCGTTTCAGCCTGTCGATCAGGAGCGAAGCAAGGCCGGCGTTCTTCACACTTTCCGGGAATATGCCTCTGCGCTCAAGGAAGGCGATCTGTTTATCCGACGGCGGAGCCATTTCCCACGCGAAAGTGGGAACGTAGCTTGATAGATCCTCCGCGGCGATCGACATGGCGTACTGCAGGGGATCGACGAGCTGACGCTTGCGTTTGCGCATCTCAGCAAGCTCTAACGCCAGCGCCGCCTCGCGCTCGGCGAGGACGTCGCGTTCAGCTTCCTCCTCGGCTTCGATGAGGTCGTACTCCGAATCGTCCTTCATGAGCTTGTTGTCGATCTTTTTGGCAATGGCCTCGTCCCTCGATATGAGCGCGGAGGGGCGGCACAGATCGTGCCTTGAAGTCATCCAAAGAAAATCGAGCAGTAGCAGATTCTCCTTGCCGGGAGAAAGCCTCATGCCGCGTCCGACCATCTGCTGATAGAGCGACCTGACCTTGGTGGGACGGAGTATCACGATGCAGTCAACAGCGGGACAGTCCCAGCCCTCGGTAAGAAGCATGCTGTTGCAGAGCACGTCGTATTTGCCTTTCTCGAAATCCATTATGGTTTCACAGCGGTCGACGCTGCTTCCATGCACCTCCGCGGCCCGCAGCCCGACCTCGTTCAGCATCGCGCAGAACTTCTGACTGGTTGCTATGAGCGGAAGAAACACGACCGTTTTCCGGCCTCGGCAGTAAACCGTCATTTCCTTCGCGATCTGCTCTAAGTACGGCTCAAGCGCCGATCCGATCTCGCCCGCGGCAAAGTCGCCGTTCGATATGCCGACGCTCCCAATATCGAGCTCCAGCGGAATGAGCTGCGCCCTCACGGGACAGAGGTATCCTTCGCGGATAGCCTTCGCCATGCTGTATTCATAAGCGAGGGAGTCGAAATACTCGCCGAGGTTCTTCATATCGCCTCTGTCGGGAGTTGCCGTCACGCCGAGCACGTTCGCGTCCGGGAAATGATCGAGCACTCGCTTATACGTATCCGAGAGGCAGTGATGCGCCTCATCGACGATGACGTCATCAAAGTAGTCCCTCGGGAACCGGGCGAGTCTCTTCTCCTGAGCTAAGCTCTGCACAGAGCCGACCGTCACCGGAATATCGCTCCCGAGGCAGGATGACTCTGCTTTTTCAAGCACGGAATCGATCCCCGAAGCCTGACGGAGCTTGTCCGCCGCCTGATCCAGAAGCTCGCCTCTGTGAGCCATGATCAGCACGCGCCGCCCCTTTTCGACCTGCGTTTGAGTGACCGAAGCGAATACGACCGTCTTCCCGCACCCTGTGGGCAGGACGAGGAGCGCCTTGCGGAACCCCTCGTCCCAAGCGTTAAGGATCGCCTGTTTCGCCTCGGCCTGATAGGGCCTGAGTTCGAACATACGCGCCTCCTCAGAAAGGCAGGTCGCTGTCCGTCACGTCTGTGAACTCGCCTGTCACCGGGAAGTACTTCTCATCCCAGTCATAGAAGCGGTCTACCTCGTTCGCCACTCGGTCGTTGCCGTCCCTGTCGGTATAGGGGCGGGGCTTGAAGTGAGCGCGACCCCGAGAGCCTATGACCGTGTTCCAGTCCATGACGAGCCTCTCGCCGGGCCTCTTCTGACCTATGCAGCGGAAGAACGCCGAAAGCCTCCATTCGAGGGAGCGGTAGAGCAGAAGATCCGTGCGGCAGATCGCGACGCCGTTTTCGGTCTTAACCTGCAGGGTGAGAGCCGCCTTGTTGCACGCGGGGATCTTCTGTCCTCCGGGAAAACGGCCCCTCTCAAAGCCCGTGACCTCGAAGTTGTAATCGCCCTCCTCGAGAACGACGAACTCCTGACCGTCCGACTCGATAGCGTCGTTCCAGTCCATCTCCATATTCTGATTACTCCTGATATCGTCAGCCATTTTTCATATCCTCCTCAGCTGTTTTTCTTCTCACGGCCGGCGTCGATCAGCTCAACGATCTGCGGCCAGTATTTGATGAGCCATCCCGTTACGAACTTATCGGGATAGTCGTCGATAGACATATCCACGGGATAATGCCCCTTATCGGCGACTACCTTCCTGACCTCCTCTTCGGAGATCCCCGACTCCGTCATGACCTGACGGAACTTATCGATAGGGCGGTCGTCATCATGTGGCGCGGGTTTCTCATCCGGCTCGAATATGAACGCGATATTCGCGTAGTCGAGGTCGATGACGTCCGGAAGCTCGACGCGGGTTTTCGCGTCCCATGCGGGGTGATGGGAAGTGTAGATGACGCGCTTGCCGCCCTGCGCCTTCTTGGTATCGTTTTCCGAAGTCACGACGAAGGTCTGGTAGTTGCAGAAAAGGAGCATGTCGCACCATTCCTTTAAAAGCGGAGCGGTCTGCTTGGAGAGCTTCATTTCCCATCTGTCATAAGCACCCATCTCGTCGGGCTGCTCGAACTTGCGCATCTTGGCATGAGCGGTCACGACCACGTGCATGCCGGCGGCGATGACCTGATCGCAGGCGTTTAAGAGCCTCGCGAACTCCTCGGCCATATAGGTGTAACCCTTGCCGTAGCCGAAGCTCTCGATGGAGTTCTGCTTGTACTTGTTACAGAGATATGTGGTAATGAGCTGTTCTGCCCAGTCCGCCGTATCGATTACGAGCGTTTTGCATATGCCCGGCGTATTCGCCACCTCCTTGACGATGGCAAGCATCTCCTCCCAAGAGCGGGGCTTGTCTATACGGCGAATGTCCATGTGTGCCGTGCCGCCCTCGGTGTCAATGATGACGGGATCGGGGAAGCGAGCCGCTAAGCTCGATTTACCGATTCCCTCGGGACCGTAGATAACGACCTTCTGCGCTCTGCGGATTTTTCCTTTCGTGATGTTCAGCATGGTGTATTCCTCCTTATCTCAACGAGTATGAATAGTCCTCGACTATGGCGCATCCGGGTACCGTTTCGCCGTGCGCTATAAGGCGCTTGACCTCGGCTTTCGCAACCTCGGGAGCGGGGATGCGGTAGCAGTCGGTGTACTCGTTATCCCTCAGCCACTCGACCGCCGTCAGCGGATCGCTGACCTCAAGGCGGCTCGTCTTTCTGTAGTAGAAGGCAGCCACGCCGAGGTCGGTCTTTTCGCCGGCGCACTCCCTGTCGAGAATAGCCATGAGCCGGTCTTCCTTCTTTTCGAGCCTCTGTCTGCGCTCCTTCAAGCGCTGTTCCTCAGCCTTCAGAGCCGCAGCCTCAGCGCGGGTGTTCAGCACGAGCTTGGCAAGGTACTCGAGTATCGAGCGGCGCTCCATCTGAAGCCTGTCGATGCCCTCGGTGATGGCGTCGATATCGCAGAGCACCTCGCCGGTCTCCTCGTCGATATCGATTTGTTCGGTCAGACGGAGGATCTCCTCGTTTATCTCATACAGCTTCACGGGGAGCCTCCTTTCCGATCTCGCTTATCGCGAGCTCCGATACGCTGTCGCCGGGTACGATGATAGTGAGTCTTGTCTTGTTCCCAAGAAGCCGGCGGAGCAGTCTTTCCCTGACAGTTACGCGCCTGCAGGCGACGATACCGCCGTTCACGGGCTTGTTGGAAACGGAGATTTTAAGTGCGTGTTCCATTCGCTTTGTCCTTTCCGGGAAGGCGGATTGTATTGGCTCGTTTGCCTTCCTCACCTTACGGACAAAATCACGGCTTTTGTACAGGGTGTTTTGAACAATATATTTTTATCTTCTTGATCGACTGAGCTATGGACAATTCAACGGCATTTACCGCAACGTTTTCAGCTGCTGCAATTTCTCTGAAAGTCTTCCCTTGAACGTATAGCTCCAAGCGCCTCCTCTGCTTCGGCGTCAGCAGCCGAAATGATTCCCGTATTCTGTTGACGAGACGGATCTCTTCCTCTTCATCCAAATCGGCAAATGGGGAATCAAAAACAGCGTAGTCCAGCCCTTCATACGTCAGCGCGTCGATAGACCAGCAGTGTCTGTTTGCCTTTTTATCCGCGGCCGCCTCCTCGCGTCTTGACTCGATAATGAACGCTCCGATCTCATCTGATACTTCGACCTCCGAAGTCTCTCCGTCCGCAAACCTGTAGTTGACGATCATATAAAAAACCCCCATTCGTTTTCGGGGAATGGAGGTATCGGCAAAAGGAGGCAGGACAAATAAACCGCATACCGAATGAAGATATCTCCATTCCGGTCGCGGCTTCCCGCTCAATGGTCAGCCGTTTTGATATTCACTTGTTTGTAATGAACCGTTGAGCCGCCGGTGATCAGCCGGTGCGTTTCACTGCTTACGTTCTTTGGACTGATGGAAACGATCTAATCCCCCGAATGGGGTGGGAGGGCTGATTTATTAATCTGTCTCCGCCCATCATTTGATGACATTACTTCTTGCCCGGTCTGGTTTGGGACAAGGCACTGCCGGCCACTGACTTGGAGTTTTTGCCGTAGCGACCATCCTTCAATATCCTGCTTGCCTTCGATGCAACGGCTTTTGAAGTCTGTTTGCTGTTTTTAGCCATATCGTTCACCTCTCTTTCACTGAAACTCGATCCGTAAGGGAAACCGTTTTTTTGCATTCGCAAATTTCGCTCTGCGTTTACCGAATGAAAATTTGCAAATGGTGTAGAAAATGCGCTTTTAATGTGATATAATCACCATATACGCTCTGTTCATGCTGTAATAACAGCTTCAGAGTCTGACTGCGATTTCCTATCAGCCCTCCTTACGTGCATCATTTTAGCATAGTCATAATTGCGGAAAGCGGACTGGGCGGACGCTCTCGGACAATCTCGGACAGAGTTGAATTCTTAGGCAGGAGGTAATAGTGAATGACTTTTTCCGAATATGCTTCAGGCCTTTCTCCATTCATTTCGTTCGGCAAATCTGAGCATGTGTATTTCATAGAAATTGTCGGAAACTTCATACAAGACGCCGCTATGGACTCCTGTAAACTGTTGAAGCGAAAATCCGATACGCAATACAGATACATAAAAGGTTCCCGTCCGATTCAGCTTAAAGATGCGCAGTACCTTTACGACCACCGCGATAAAAGCAAGTTCTCGAGTTGGATATGGGAAAGGATGGACGAGTCCGACTCTTACGATAGTGTCGTGGCATGGCTAAAAAGCATTGGAATCGAAGCCAATGATCCTTCAAATGATTGTGCCGATCTGTTGGAACGCATAATGTTGGACATTATCAATGGTTCTCCAGCGGCTCAGGCTGAGAAGGAAACGGAGATTGACCTAAAGCTGATCAACGACATTCAGGAGAAAATAAAGTCGCTTCCTCAACCGACAAATGTGCCGGTTCCGCAGGCAGCGACTCAAGATGAACAGATATATATCGATGAACTGTGTCGGGCATATGCAGACGCCGAAGGAAAGGATGCATTTACAGTAGACGAGCTCTCCTCGTTCCCTAATTACTCAGAGGATTTGGATGACCGACGAATCGATTATTACGCCGCAGAAACAATACGCCGAGGCGTGCTTGAATTAAAAGGCAGCAGTTTGACAGGACAGTTTGATGTTCTGAAAGACGAGACTCTTGATAGTGTAAAGGATACCGCAAGGCGTACACACTCAAATGGTTATGAACGCATGCTCGCCGTTATGGAGCAGGCATCTATCGCTCCGGTAACAAACTACATACTCAGCTCATCCCCATACTGGATTAGTGGAAAGATCAAAAAAGGCGTATGTCACCATCTTGTGAATGACGGGAAACTGGCATGGATAAGGAAAGGAAAGAAATGATGAATGAATCAGCCGTCGGTTCTTCCTTTGAAATATCTCTCCGTATCCTTCTAATGTTGAACGAACTCGCACCATTAAGATTAGACGAACAGCAAATCGGAGCGATTGACTTTATTGCCGTTTATGCCGCTGACTTTGGGTTGCAGGATGAGAACCTTCATGGGAATAACAGCTATAGATACAGCGAGTTCCCCGCAAGAAAGCAAATGGTTTCTTTTGCCTTAAAAAAACTCGTTTTAGATGGATGCATCCGGTTGTACCCTTCTTCAAGCGGATACAGGTATTCAATTCTGGAGGCTGGCAAAAATGCATGTGGCAAACTCACAAGCAGTTATGCCAAGGAATACATTCTCGCAGTTAAAGCCGTAATTGGTCGATTCGAAAATGTAGATGCTGCTGCCATGTTAAAGGAGATCAACAGGCTCACCATTCAATCACTACAGGAGACCGGTCATGAATAGATTTTGTATTGATAAACTCATCGTGTCTGGGGGCGGGCACCAAGCAACCATTATTGACTTTAGGCCGGGCTTGAATTTTATTCTTGGTCCATCCAATACGGGAAAGAGTCTTGTAATGGACTGCCTTGATTATGTGTTTGGCTTTTCTCCTAAAAAGGATCGTCCGTCAAAGATTGTTGACAACAACTATGGATATGAGCGCATTGCGCTCCATTTGGTGACAGCCAATGGCACCGTCGTTCTCGAACGCAAAATCGGTGATACAAAAATTGCTGTCAGCGGTACTGATCCGTCGGTAGATCATGGTTCATATTGCGTAGGGCATAATGCAAAAAAGAACATTAATGCCTTGTATCTTCATCTCCTCGGCATTGATGAGCCGCATTCTGTTCGTTCAGCTAAAGAAGGATCAAAAACGCAGAGCTTAACATGGAGGAGCATGCTTCATCTGTTTTTCATTCGGCAGTCAGATGTAGCACGAGAAAGTTCCGCCTTGCTGGCGCCGGGGAGCGTAGGATATACGGCATCCGCCGCTGTCCTGCTATTTCTCTTAACAGGGAAGGATGCAAACGATCTCACTGCAGATGAAGACCCGAAAATAAGCGAGGCAAAGAAAAAAGCTCTTATTGAATACATTCAAAAGAAAGTCAATGAGTATGCAAGACGGCGTGAAACATTAGAGGAAACGCTATCAGCTTGCGGTATTGCAGACCCTCGCTCAAGTGTTGTGCTGGTTAGAAAAGAAATCGAAGAGTTACAAGCACAAGTGGACGCCTCCGCCCGAGAAAGCCAGCAGCTAGTGTCGCAGATTTTTGAGTTAAACGGAAAACTCTCAGAATCTCGAACTGTAGCACATCATTTTGATGTTCTTCGGCAGCAATATCAATCCGATATACGTCGAATTGGATTTATTGTTGACGGAGCGTCAGCCGTCCAGCCAATTCGCAGAAGAATCAAATGCCCCATCTGCGGAGAAGAAACCGAACGGGTACAGGATGCTTCGTTTATTGGCGCATCAGCCGCCGAACTTGAAAAAATCAAAGGCCATTTGGCAGAGCTGAGTGAAGCGCAGAAAAGCGTAGAACGCCAACAGGAAAGCATTATAGCCGCAATTCGTTCTTTAGAGGATAAGAAAAATGCTCTTGATGCGCTGATTTCCGAACAGCTGCAGCCTCAATTAGCTGTTTTTGAAGAGAAATTGGAACAACAGCTAAGCTTGATACGTCTTACAAGCGAATTAGAGATGGTTCGCCAGAGCGAAACTCAGTATAGAAGCGAATTGTTCAGCAAAGAAACCGCAGAGACTTCGAAGCCCTCTGAACACAACATCTTCGAGGATTACGATTACGATATCATCCACGGCTTTGAGGGAAAGCTAAGGGAAATCTTGCAAGCGTCGAAAATCGGCGGAGCTGCCTCAGCAAGATTGAACATGGAAAACTTTGACATCGAAATCGGAGGTTTCAAAAAGTCTGTTTCAATGGGCGGAGGTTTCTGCGGAATACTCAACACGATCACCACGCTTGCGATGAGCGGATACCTTATCGATCTTGATAGAAACGCACCCGGTTTTTATGCTGTAGACTCTTCGCTGACCCAATTATCAGAGGCAGAGCATAAAGAACAAAGTGATACGATTAAGCAGAATTTCATAGAGTACCTTATTTCTCACGCTCACGAACGCCAAGTAATAATTGTTGAGCAAACGAAGCGTATGCCGTTTATTCCGGATGAAAGCGAAGAAAACGGCATACATGTAATTCGGTTCTCCAGAAACAGAAATGAAGGTCGATACGGTTTTTTGAATGAGGTTTATAATCCGGAGGACCAGTAATCACCAATTCCTATGCGCAAGAGCAGGAGGCGAAAAATGCGAATTAGTTACAACAAGTTATGGAAACTGTTGATAGATAATGATATGAACAAGCATGACTTGGCTGAAAAAAGCGGAGTCAGCTCAGCTTCCATTGCCAAACTCGGCAAGGGGGCAAACATCACCACTGATGTGCTTCTGAAAATATGCGAAGCGATGGACTGCACATTAGAAGATATTATGGAAACGGTGAGAGATTGACAAAAGTCACAGACACCTCAGCAAATGTCCCATATGTATATAGAGTAATCATCTGTGACAGCGTATTGACCGTTGTAATATCCGGCAAAGGGTTAAGCATCATAGCAGAAGTATCAAAACAGCTTTTGCAAATACCCATGGAATACTCGAAGTACCCATGTGAGAGGTAATGAAAACTACGAAGGCTAAATGGAGGTAAAGTATGAGCCAAAACATTATAGAACACGCAAGAGAGTTATCGGTTGGCAAGCTATTTGAAACCAACGGTTTTTCCTCCGTTTGGGATACATGGAAATCGATCATTAATACGGATGTATTCCTTTCGGGGAACCCTACTGAAAACCAAATATACTCAATTGGTGATCATCTAAGAGATATCTTCCGCTCAACCGGAACGGCAGGAAGAACCCAAAGTGACGTGTCTGGAGGAGGAGCAAACTGGGAAGCCCTTGTTTGCTGGTATTTAAACTTATGCTTGATCGGAAGAAGAACTTTTGTCATAAAGCATCACAAGGATTTAATTCCTATTCCTATAAGCAAAGCTATAACAGTAAACTACGGAAATTTTCGTTCCAACACAGAATCGGATTTGATCGCTATTACTTTTCCGGACAAGCCAGATTATTCTTGTGATAAGGATGATATTGCCGTCAATGACAGTAATGGTGAGCCGGTGCCTACCCATGTTGGACGGAGTTATAATTTCTTACCCATTCTAGATTCACTAGTTGCACGAGACTTCGAGGAGATTGAGATACACATTATTCAGTGTAAAACCAACTGGAACGATAATGCACAAATACCTATGCTTTGGGATGCTGTGTATTCTGCCAACACCTTCAGAAATGGAATCTCTGTCGGTGCGGATGGCTTCTCTATTCATGACGCAAAGCGCTTTACATACTCCTTTGTTACTGTTCCGTCTAATCAGTTAGTAAAAAACGGCAGAGAGACATACAAAAACACTTCCACTGCCGTTTTGAGAGTCATCAATTTGTCAGGCGGAAACTACTGGGGTTTAGAGTCCAAAGCGGGAATTGCAAGTTCAGTCAAGGAATTAATTGAGCGAAATTTAAAAACCGGACAAAGCAGGGGAATACTTTATACGATCCGCGATGCTTTGTCCGATATTGCCACAAAATATAGCTATTTTGATTTACTATAGCACCTTCAATATTTCCAATGCAATCGCTTTAGCAAGCAGTGGAGGCACTGCATTGCCAACCTGAGTATACTGGGGGATTTCGACTCTTCTTCGTAATCCTCCGGTTGTTCTTTTTCCGAGGAACTCAAAAGAATCGTCAAACGATTGGCATCTTGCCATTTCTCGAACACTGAATGTTCTTTCCTCCCACGGGCTAATATAATCATCAGCTATCGTTACAACAGTTGCGGACGGTTGATCGGACTTCCACCTTTGACGTATATTCTTCTTTGTAAGAAGAACATCTATTTGTTCTTCTGTTGCCTTTCCTTCCTTGAATAAAGAAACAACTTCATCTTCTGTTAAGCCGAATTCCTTTGCGCATAAAGAAATTAGCGCCGGTTTTCCTGAAATGTCAATGCCCTCTTCAAGCACCCTTTTTCTCAGACTTGCTCCACTTTCTCCTTCCTGGAAAAGCCCAAATCTCTCTCCGACTACGGCTGTTTGTTTCGGAAGTTCCATATTCATGTGTGCTTTAGATTTGATTGGAGTTCCTGCTACAGTAGGTGTCCTTCCTTTAATGCTATCGATTTGATATTGCGTAAGGTTGGGGCAAATCTTACGGCGAACGTTCTCATCGACAATAAGATCGCCTATCGCATCCAACAAAGATAAATGTTGGTTTGGCGTTAATATAGGCTCTGGATACTCCGGCGGGGTCAATCCGTCTCTATAACCCATAAAAATAATCCTATTTCTACGTTGTGGAACTCCGTAATCTGCAGCGTTAAGGATTCTCGGTTGAAGAGTTCGATAACCAATCTCGTTCAGTTCGCTCCGTAAAATATCCGGTGTCACACTGCCATCTGGGTATTCAATTCCGGTTATGCCTTTATACCCGAGGAACTGCATATCGACAAATCCCTCAACGTTCTCCAGCACAATGTACTTCGGGCGAACTTCATTGATAACTCGTACATACTCACCAAACAGCATATTACGAGGATCAGACTTATCTCGTCTTCCTGCACGCGAAAAGCCTTGACAACTGGGGCCGCCAATTACCAAATCAATTTCTGGAGCAGCCTTATCTTTAAATATCTCAAGAGCAGCAATTCTATCCTCAATAATCTTGCCTGTCAGATCTTTTATGTCCGAGCGTTCAAACCAAGTGTTTTTTCCTTGTATTAGCCCTAATTGTTCATGCCTATGTTTATAGGTAACTTCAACCATATCGCTAATATCGGAACTAAACAAGATATGGAAGCCAGCTTGAATCAACCCTTCAGAGCATCCACCCGCCCCACAAAATAGGTCTATTGCGTATGCCATTATTTTTTCTCCTCGTCGTCTTTTAGATAATCTCTTATCCACAAACCGATTTCTGTAGATGCCTTTTTCCCCTCTGAGGCTAGTTTATGCATAAAAGCGTCCTTAACATCAGGCTCTATTGCAACTTCGATTTTGGCTGTTTTAATACGTCCAGTAGGTCTGCCGCCAACGTTGGTTTTCTTTATCATACGCGCCTCCAAACTATCAGGATATAATCGTGTTTTTATCCTGATAAAAACATTATGCCATTCAAGTCGTTAAAAGTCAAGTTTTGTCCTGAAAATGACAACAAAAAGGTCAAATAAGCAGGTAGTCGTTCACAACCTACTAGCAACCTTGCGCTTTGGCTGTATCGGTACGTAGATTAGATATGATAAATGACTAAAGATATTCCAGACTGTCGCCGATTTATGGGGGCAGCCTTGAAGGCCCATTGTTTTATTTGTTTTCTGCCATTTACTGTGCTGTTTTTTATCATTGTTGCTACAGCCTCTACATATTTTGAAATTGAAAAGGCTTACCCTTCTATGAAAAAATGGTGTTCCGAGCGCGTCACCCTCCGCCACGTCATCGCTCTGTGCATAGCTCTGGACGTTCGCGCCGATATCGGCGAGGAACTCGTAAGCATTGCCGGTTTGCTTTTCAGACGAAACGACGAAGACGAAATGCTTAACGCGCTGCTCTTTGAGACGAAGGATCTAAGCGTCGCAAGGGCGAACGAGATAATTGAGCAGGCTGGACTGCCGAGGCTGACGTATGGAGAGGGAGTCGAGGTTTTATGACCATTTTACTTATTCTTGTATTCTTTGCGGCACTGTTGAGTAAAAAAGATGCTTGTTTGTCTTCAAGTTGTAACCGACTCAAGTTCTTCTATCAATGAATTTTATGCGATAACAGGATGTATAATTATTGCTGATGTTGACATAGGTGGATAACAAGTACAGAGCATCATGAACGGCTGTGGGTACTATTATTTCTTATCAGCGCAATTGTATATACCATACAGGCGACAGTCGGTGGTACTGACATAATCAAAAACAATATTGGGAATCCAGTATAATTTGATATTAAGCCGGCAATAAAGGACCCTACCCCCATTCCAAGGTCGAATCCAAACAGGAATATTGCCATTGCCATGCCTCTGTTTGATGCGGCGGTTCTTTTGACCGACATGGTCTGAAGCGCATTCATACCCGCGCCTGTCCCGATGCCCGAAAGGACCGCGGCCATGAGCAGCTCGGGCAGACTGTGGCAAACAGAAAGCAGTACAGAAGCGGTCGCAATAGAAGCGAGCGCTGTTATCGCAGGAAGGTCTGCGTTTTTCCTGTCCACATACAGCCCCGTCAGCGGTCGTACGATCACAGTGGCGCATGCATATGCGAAGAAGTATGCGGCGGTGCTCCCTACCCCCAATGATGCTGCGTAGGGCTTGATGAACGTCACCATTGGCGCATAGGCGACCGTGACGACCATGATCAGCAATGCGGGAAGGTAAGTCTCCTTGAGGATCGGAATGAATGAAGCGCACTTTTTTTCTGCGGATGCAGCCCTTTCCGCTCCGCTCTGTCTGCTGAGGAGATAGAGTATCGCCGCAGCGACCGCGCTTATGCCGATGATACCGAGCATCACGTCGAAGCCACTTTTTTCACCTATCGACAGTGCTATGCCCGGAGCGAAAGCTGTCGCTGCTGAAGACAGGAACCCTGCGTAGCCTATCCCTTCGGACAACCTTTCATGCGGAAGCGCGTTTGCGATCGCTTTAGAACAGGCTGTGGAAGCAAGCCCCCAACCTGCGCCTTGCAAAAAACGGACTGTGAGTACAGTCGCCGTATCGGATGACAGAAGACAAATGAGCGGAGCCGCCATAAGCAGCAGGCCAAACAAAGAAAAAAGCCTTGCCAGCCTTCTGTCCAATATGTATCCCGCTATGGGACGCATAAGCAGTGCGCCCAAGGCGGAAAGCGTGGTAACGAGCCCCGTTGTCACGTGAGAGTTCGCTTTTGAGGATACGAACGCCGGAAACCCAGCGGTAGCCATATTGAAGCTGAGGAAAATGGCTGTATTGACCAATAGGATGATAATGAACCGCTTATTCCATATCTTTGTTTCAATGCCCTGTTTATTCATCAAGTTCCTCTGCTTCCTTCATTCTGCATTCATGGCCCAATTGTCAGCGTCGATTACTGCACGGCAGTACGTCAGAGCCTGCTTCAGTATCGCAGCCGCACATTGCCGGCCGTCGATCGCCGTGTCTGCTCTGCGGATAACGTAGTCCAGCCCGGATTTCGCCTTTCCTGCCGCCTTTGCCTTCTCAATCATACGGGCGGTTTCTATGGAGCAGTTTTCGCGTTTCGCGATTCTTTTGATCCTGACCCGATCCGGCGTATCCAAATAAATCACCGCAACGCCGAAGCCCTCCGCGACGAGCCGGTCAAATATGCTCTGTGATGCAAGACCGTCGATTATCAACAGCTCCTCCCGAAGCAGAGCGGATGATATGCAGTGGTACAAATACTCTTCTGTGTTCAGAAATTCTTTACTCTGCTTTTCTGCCTTTGCGAGCTCCCTGCCGGCGTAACTGAACCCGAGCGTCTCGCGCCCCAGTGCAACAGCAAGCGAGCGCGAAAGCGTGGATTTCCCCGAACCCGAACGTCCAGCGACAATAATTATCCGCCGATTCATGATACGCCGCCGAGCATAACTTCTACGAGCTTTTTCTGCAGTTCGCGTTCTATAACGTCAATGCCCGGGAGCCTGTCCGTGAAAGCGGCCATATGATCTTCACATATCACCAGCTGCCAGCGCATTCCGTCTTCCAGCTCACCGTGTATCTCGACGTGCCCACACACTTCTCCCATGCTTCTTCCTTCAAAGCCGACAGCGTCGGGGTTCTTTATCCAAGTGGCGAAACGCTGTTTCCCATCCGGCCCAATGTAACGCCAGCCCTGCACCGCATGAGTCAGGCCGCCCATTTCAATGAATGCGCGGATAAGTATCGACAGTTCATCCGGTGGTTCGCAGAACATCGGATGTGTCGGAGAGCCCAGAGCACCCTGCCATTCTTCCACTTCGTTACGTGATATGCAGTAATTCTCACTGATTTGTTCCCATATCTCTGCCCTTGCGATACATGGAGAGCAGGCTCCGCAGGGGGCCCCGTTCCGTGGCGTCCTGCATGACCATGTCCATTTTATGGGAGCGCCGTACAGGAACCCCAAAATGCAGACGGCCTGCTTGTCCTTCACCGCTCTTAATGGCGTTGCAATGCCGATAGCGCCGACATCCCTCGTGTTCGGCAGTATTCCGGCAAGGGTATCGAGATAGACTCTGTCACAATCCGGATATGTATCCGTTCGCAGTATGCCGTGGACGATATCCGCTCCGTCGGTGCCTATATCGAGCGCCGCTATCGCCGTCATCAGGCCCGCCTGCCCACGGGTCAGATTGTTGTTTATTCCCCAGAAATCATGTGGGATATCCAGCTTGATGATGCGGGTCCTGACGCCGGCAAGGGAAGCGATCATTTTGGCATACGCCAACTCTTCTCTGTGCGTCTGATTATAGTCTAGGATGATGACGCTTAGGTCATCGTAATGATCCATTGCCCACCAGAGGGCGACTGTGGAATCGAAACCGCCGGAAAAGGCCACGATTGCTCTATTAGGATTGAGACTATGTATCTCGCTTTTGTCGAACTGCAGCGCACGCCACAGTTTGCCGTGATCGCTCATAGCTTCCTCCGTCAATCGCTGTAGGGTTTATCGCTGAAGCCGCTTCTATTCAGCCTGTCCGTAAGCTTGTCGAGCTTCCTCTGCCAAAGCTTTTTGAACCAGGCTTGCCCGCCGAACAGCCTTACCATAGTGGGACTCACGGCATAATACACCTTGATGAACAGCCTGCCGTACCACGTGGACCGCAGAACGCTGTCCCTGTATCTTCTCAAAGTCCATACTCTGGGGCAATCGTAAGAACCATACACAGCTGTAGCGATGTAGCAACCGCCTGAAGACTTGGAGGAACCGGAGCCGCTGTTTGACTTTTTCATCTGTGCGGCGGCAAGCGTCTCGATGATTTTCTCCCTGATCTCTACGGCGCTAAAGCCAATACTATCAAGATTTCCGCCATTCTTAGAGAATGCAACGGAGCCGTTTCTAAAGAACCATACCTCCGTAATGTATGTGCTTTTATCAACGTGTTCTGTTTTCATTACAACGTCGAAAGTGCGATCATCGGCACGCTCTCTCTTATCCGAATTGTTAATAGCCTTCCTTGCCCTTGTGCTGCCGTCTGGCAGACTGCGCACGATTTTAGGTGCATTGAATGTCATATTTGGCATCGTCTCTGTGATGATTGCCCGCAAATCATAATCCGGCATACGTATAATCGGTGTACTTTCACTCATTCCTGCCGCATTAAATGCGTCTCGCAGTCGCTTTGCTTCTGCCTGCCTTATTTTTTCTGCATTGATTGCAGCCTGCATTTTCTCTTTTTTACGACGGATCTCATCATCTATACTCATGATTTTCTCCTCCTTTTATTGTATAAAACCTCGGTATTTCGGATCTCATTCCTGAATACTGATCAAAAATAATCCTGTGCTGATGCTCCCAAATCGTTTCCCCGTTGGGAAGGCTCCCCAATGGCAGCGAAAGTATCTCGAGCTGCTGTAAGGAAGCGAAAAACTTCAGTTCCGCCCAGAATTCCAACGGAGGAACGCCGCTGAAGTATCCGTCCACCTGCCCCCTTGCAAAATGGGGATGGAGGTCTGCGCTCACGAAGATGCGTACAAAATCGTCTATGGGATCACCCGTTAAGCCATATATCCAGTCGATAGCCCAAATATCGCCTGCAGTATCCTCAATAATGTTGCCCGTATGATAATCGCCGTGCAGGAGACGATCTTTCGGCTGCCCGGCTCGCGGAGGCGTGGACATAAGCTGCTGTATGAAGGCGGCGCCTTTATATGTCGGCAGACCCTTTCTTTTGAGGATATCATACTGTTCGACAGCGCGTTCTATCCGTTCATACAAAGGTATGGGCCCGGCCCCGCAGATTGCGGAGCCCTTTACCGAATGGATTATTTTGAGGAACCGACCAGCCGAAAGCCCTTTTTGGTATTGAGCTACAACGGGAAGACCGTCCAGAAGCAGATCCAACGACCGCCCAACGACCCATTCGTTCAATTCGAACCAGAAAGCGCCGTCCTCCGACATCCCGGTTTCAAGTATCACGGGGATCTTTATGCCTGCGCTGAAAATCCTTCCGTTGAGCTCCGCAACCAAACCGGGATTGTTCTCAGCGTCGGCATTATACAGCCTGAGCAGGTACGCCGAACCGTCATTTGCGGTAATGAGATACTTTTCGGAGCTTGTACCGGCTTTTAACCTGACGAATCGATTGAGTCCGCCATGCTTTTCGATTGTATTGACATGAATATGCATATAGCCTTTAATGATTATAGCCATCGTTAGAGTCTCTTTCGAGCGCCATAGCGATGTACGACTTTTGCTCCGACTTTTCTTCTCAGCAGTTGGGTCGATATGTAATTATACCATATGGGGTGTGAAAAACAATACACTTCAGTTATCTATTTGACCTAATTGTTTAACTTTGTTTAACAATCTCCCTTCGGTTGTTAGTTCGGCAATCAACAAAGCCGCCCTAGAACTTCCTCTTGCAAGCATTATGGGCATCGCGTTCCAGTGCTAAAGACGCCACTAATCGTTGTCTCCGAATAGTTAGCTGTCACTGGCATTAAAGTCTGGCTTTGTTTCCTTAACGCAACTTATATATTTTGTTTTGTGAAAACTATTGGGGTCGGATGATGTTGACTTAGAAGGAAGGATTTGGTATAATATCGCCAGCATATATGTCTATCTTGAACATACTGTGTACGCATCTATGCTTCCGAGATAAACAGGGGCTAATTATCGATATAAGAATATGCTTCGATCATTCCAGCAATGAGCTGACCTTGGTTGAAGCTTCTTTACAAAAAGCAAGGTTTGGATCTGCTTTCAGTGGCTTGCAGGAGCAGTATCCGATCTGAACACTACCGACTTATGGTATTGGGAACTTGACTACAGACGTTTTCAAGTTCTCATGGCGGAGCTATGGATTATTATGGAATATGTCTATTGCCTTTTCTGCGAGACGCGCCGTTGTCGTGCTGTTGCCGATAAGTTGCAGGAAAAGTTTGTTGATATTGCTTTCTCCCCTCAGGTTGCTAAGCGTCAGCGAAAAGCAGGAAAGAACATTGATATGCTTTACGACTTACTGCCCGGTTATGTATTTGCCTATTCCGATACAGAATTAGCGAAAATATCTGTTCTTAGAGTTGATGGTGTTATCAGAATTCTTGGTTCATCAGACGATGGCTACTGCCTGTCCGGCGCTGATAAAGATTTCGCAAATGGTTTATTGGAAAGAGAAGGCAGAATTGATGTCATGAAAGTGATTCGTGTCGGAGACACGGTTTTACTCGAGGACGAGTTGTTTTCTGGACAAAAAGGTAAGATTCTTGAAATCGATTACCGAAAGCAAAGAGCAAAGATAGAATTTTCATTTATGAATACGACATGCTACTCATGGGTCGCATGTGATATCATTGTTAGTTCGTTGTAACACATTAACCTCTATAGCACTCAAAGAGAATCCTTATTCCCTCCTTAACAGAAGCTTATTTAGTGCTTTCTGGTGTTATAAGCAAATTAGTTTGGCAAGAAAGGAGTTTCGCTTACTTCAATCGCAAAGCGATAGATTAAAGAGAATGTCTTGGTCTAATCCCTCCCCTTCTGAAGCGGCAGAAATGTACGCCTATTATAGAAACAGATATGAAAATGCTGCCAATCAAAAAAGAGCTTCTGAAAGACTCGAGCAGTCATACATTAGTCAAAGAAGCTCTGCTTCTTCACAGCTGAACAACGCAAAAGCTCAAAAGGTCAATCTTGAAAAAAGACTTGAAGGCGTTGAAAAAATTATCAGAATGCTGGAAGGGACTGGGGGTTGGTTCTCTACTAATGTCCCTGACGCCATTCAAAGTGCAAAGAATAAACTTAAACAGGCGGACAGCAGCTATAGAAGCAGTATAAAGGTAACAGGAGGAATTGCTGCGGCAAGTATTGAGTCTGCGTTTGCTACGAAAACAGTAGAGGAAGACGCTAACTCCGCTAATGCTCTTATCGAGTTTAAGAAGGAGCGCACTAGACTAGAGCAAGCAATCAACGACTTGAATACTCAGATTAATAATCTTGCGGCCACGATTGCCAATCTTACCGGTTCAATAAATGCCTGCAACGAGACTCAGGCTTCGTTGCAATCTGCAATGAATTCCTATGCTTATGATATGAACCATTATCACGGCTTTATGTATTAACCCGGTGACGTAGCTCTTGAAAAGGAGGTGCATCATGAGAATCGAGATAAACTCCGGTGGGATCGGAAACGGAGTATCTGTAATGGAGTTCCAGTCTGGATTTGAAAACTATCTTTCAAGTGCAGACAGCATAATATCGTGCTTTAAAACTGTTAAAAACGAAACGAGCAGTTTAAGCGGAGGTGTATCGAGTCTTCAAACGGCACTGGACTATATCGATTCGAGGTTAAAGGAAGAAGAAAACGTTCGTGAAAACGCTGTTGAAACTGGAGAGAAGGCAAACTCTTTCTTCTCACTTGCCCAGAGAGTAGACAATCAAGTCGCTAGTAATGTTAAACAGAATCGAGACGAATTCTATAGTGTAAACTCATGGGCAAAGCCGACACCGTCAACGGAGGGAAAAAAGTGGTATGAGAGAGCATGGGATTGGCTGTGTGACCGTTACGAGGATGTTAAAAGAGGATTTAAGGCTGTTGGCAATACTGCGAAAAAGATATGGAATTCGATAGTAGATTTTTATAATGAGCATAAAAAGGTCATTAATACAATACTGATAGTTGTTGGCGCAGTTGCCGCAATCGTTGCTGTATTTTTAACGGGAGGAACGGCTTTAGCGGCACTTGTTCCATTACTCACAGCTATTGGTATACCTGCAGGAGCGGCATCGGTTATTAGCGCAATAGTGGGTGTCGGAGCAATTCTTTCAACCATAGCATCAAGTTCTATGAATATTTATGATGTGTGGTACGATGTAGACGATCCAACTTTCAACGCATGGCAAAAAGGACTCAACATTACAAGTGTTGTATTAAACATTACCTATTCAATTGGTGGAGTTTATAACTCAATAAAAGGCTATAAACTGTTTAGCCGCATTGATTGGACTGGATATCCTGAAGGTGCGCCAAAACCAAAGGGGTTCTATAGGCTACTCGATGGCGATGAATATGATGCTGCAAGAAAGATAGCTAATGGTGTCAATAATAGTCTCCATAGAGGGAATCCATCTTTAGCAGGTCTTCAGATTCATGAAATACATCCCGTTAAGTTTGGTGGTAGTCCAAGCAGCTTGCTGAATAAGCTGTTCTTAACACCAGAGGAGCATTCAAAATATACTGTCTTTTGGAATCTGCTAATGAAGGGGTTGAAGTAAATGAAGAAGAAAACCTGTGAGCTTATGACTAATTATGTTGAATCTGCCGGTAACAATGCAGTTTGTTTTTCGCGATATGCAAATTTCTCTTTTGTACAAGACATGATTATTAGTGGATGCGGTCCGATTGGAGCATCAGGTTATTTACTTATATGGGACAAAGATGTATTGGAGAGAAGAAACGATGATTATATGGTTCATGTGTTCTTAGAAAATGCTTTCTTGTTTGGAACGGATGGCGGAGATATTGCGTTTGGAATTACAAAAGCAGGTCTTTTCTTTGAAGTGCCGTTTATGGATATGTCAAACGATGCAATTCGTATCATATCTGATACATTTGATGGTTTTATTGAGAAAATAGCTGATGGGGACTATTAATCTGGCAAAGAGTACGGCTTTTGACTATTGATTATGGTTTTCAGCTAAGATTGATGCGTTTTGAAACACTTATGGAGGATTCCCTATGAGAATTGAAATAAATTCCGGTGGTATAGGCAGCGGTCTCGCCGTAATGGATTATCAATCAAGCTTCAGCGGAGTGATCTCCTCTGTTGACAGCATCATTTCGAGCTTTAAAGCCGTTCGTACAAGTACGATCAATTTGCCGGGGGGTACAGGCAACCTTTTTGAGGCTGTTGAAAACATCGATGCCCGAATTGCTAAAGAAGAGGGAAAAAAGAGTAATGCGATTGAAGTTAGACAAAGGACTAACAGTTTCCTTGATTTAGCAATACGGGTTGATAAGCAAGTTGCTTCTCTTGTTAATAAGAACAAAGACGAGTTCTATCGTGTCAATCCCTGGCTTAAACCGGTCACAGTCGAAGAAAAGTCATGGCTTCAGAAGGCTTGGGATTGGGCTTGCGGCGCGGGCAATACCGTAGCTACAGGCTTTGGACAGGCTGTCGACTGGATAAAAGATACCGCGTCAAAAGCATGGAGTAACATTAAAGAATTTTACGAGAAGCATAAAAAAGCAATCGCAACCGCCTTGTTGGTAATCGCCGCGATTGCCATTATAGTTCTGGTTCCGGGCGGCGGTCTTCTTGCGACTATGTTAATAGGCGCGGCATGGGGCGTAATCGCCGGCGCCGCAATCGGGGGAATCTCAGGAGGGATGCAAAGCCTTGCAAATGGCGAATCATTCTGGAGCGGATTTGAGAACGGAGCTTTCTCCGGTGCGTTAAGCGGCGCAGTCGCCGGAGCAGCCTTTGCCGGTTTAGGATTCGCCGGCGCCGCACTCGGTCACAGCATCAGCGCTTTTTCGACATTGGGAAAAGCTATACAGGTAGCATCCACGGTCACAAAAGTCATTTCCATCGGGATGGGTGCTTTTGATACGCTTGCGTTGGCCGATCTTATTATCGATCCGTCGAGAAATCTTTTGTATGACCTTAACAGTTATGCCCACTCCTCTTCCGTCTACAATGGCATCCAGATCGGAGCTGGTGTACTTGCTGCTTTTACCGGCGGGATGGCTTCGACATTGAACACGCAAGTCAGCGCCGGCACTACGCCAGATCTTGTTGCGTTTGATGAGGATGTTTATTTAGCTCAAGATCCTTTAAGAGAAGATCGATACTTCGTTCAAGGAAATCACGGTGATGATTACATTGAATATTGGAAAAATGCGGACAATGGTTACACCAGAGTTAATGTTGAATCGCCTCAGATTCAGCAGGTCAATGCAAAAGACATCGAGGGTGTTTGGCTTAGCGACTACGAGTATAACAATCCCAATGCATTTTGGAATAAACGCTATTCCAGGGCAGAGTACATGGACTTTGTTTCTGGAGGCGGTATAGGGAGCGAAGTTATTGAAGTAGAGTTAGTGGATAATAAATTCTATGCTTTTACTGGGATGGGACGGCATCGAATAATTGCTGCCCAGATTCAAAACATTGATATTTCTGTTGTTGTCAAAAGTATAGTCACAAAAATACCTTAACCACAAAAAACTAACCTATAGAAGGAATGGCAATAGGTACGCAAGGAGGCTCATATGTCGAACACAAGAGAAACTGTAGCAAATGCGGAAATAGCGTTCTCGAACAGAAGATATGAAGAAGCGCTAAGATGGTTTCAAAAAGCCTTAGAGGAAACACCGGATGACATATATGTGCTCACAAGAGCGGGGTCAATCTGCGTTCCTTTAGGGCGTTTTGAGGAAGCTCTTAGGTATTTTGGGTACGCAAAAGAGCTTGATCCCAATAACGGCGACGTCGTGTTCAATTACGCGAACGCTTGCTTCTTCAACAAAGACAACGTTTCCGCATTTGCCGGTTATGTTGAAGCAGAAAAGCTTGGGTGCAGCGAGGATGTTACCCCAAGGCTTTACTACCAGTTGGCGCTGATAAACAGTATGCGTCAAGATGCCAAGAGTGCTCTTATATACTTGAAGAAGTGTGAAAAAGTAGATAAAACAGGGACAATTGCACTTTCATCCGACTTTATTTCCGAGAAAGTAAAGCTCTACATGTTTTTAGAAGACTATGCGCAAGCAGAGGCATGTGCAGCGCAACTCGTCGCGGCACAGCCATCCGAGTTGAAGAACTATATGGTTTACTTTGGTATCTTGATGGCGCATAAAGATTATGACACTGCCGAAAAGGTGTTGTCAGACGCCCTTAACTATGCCGTCTCTTCCCCGGATGAGAAGATAACTATATCTTTGCAGCAGGCGGCGGTGTTGGCGGCAAAGAGCGATGCGGATTCTTCAAACAAGAAAATGTTGTGTTCTGCAGCGATTACACTCCTAAAAGAGTGCCTTGGTTACGAAGGAATTACCGCAGCTCATACTGTACAGATTATTATTGCGATAGCCGAAGCACATCTTAAAGCTGAAGAATACGACAAGGCTATAGAATGCCTATTATTTATATTGTCCAAGGCAGATCATCCTTCATCGAATCATAATATTGCAGCTGCTCAAGTTGTTCTTGAAGACCTTTCGCCTGAAGAACTGGAAGTGATGATTTATGCTGATATCGAGATGATTCGCGAAAAAATCGATTCAGGAGCGTTAGACCGCAATTTGGGACGTTATACCGAGCCATCTTTTGATGAGGATTATCACGAGTATCGCGTCTATGAAGATCTAACTGTTACTGTGGATGATACGCCGCATGATGACAGCAAAAAGGATGACAGACCTTCACCGGAAGAGCTTATCAATGGCTATGATCTACCCACTGATGACCGAGAGAGGATTTACTTCATGCTCTTATCTTCATATATGGGCAAGGAAGAATTTAAAGAAGCCAGGAAATACGCATTGATGCTTAAGCACAGCGAAAATAAGTACTACTCTTACTTTGGACGCTATAGTTCCGCGTTGATTTCAAGAAAAGCAACCGGGAATTCCTCAAATACCGTTCAGCTCTATAATGAAAGCATAGCGTTCTTTAGAGCGAGAGCGTTTGAAGATCCTACAGATTCACTTGCGTCAATCTTCAGGGCAAGGCTCTATGCCGAAAGCGGAAAGTACGAAAAGGCAAAAGAAATGGCGCTGCTGTTATCCGAGGATGACCAGAAATCTGTCATCGAGTACATCGAAGAGTGCAGAAAATCCAACTAATCCATTAGTAAGGGAGGTAAGTCGATGATATGAGTGTTCTCGATACCGTGTTTGGCGAAGATATAGTGCTGGATGAAGAAGCGTTTGATACTGCGATAGCGGACTTTTCAACACTTAGCGGAAAGCTTCAAAACCTTCGCACTGAAATTGAAGAAATGATTTCTACGTTAAGAGTTGGGTTTGATACTCCCGCCGGCGCGAAATTCATTAACTCATGTGAGAAAAACCTTTTTCAGCCACTGGATGCGCAAAAGGTCGTTTTAGAGCACATCTCCTCTACTCTCAGGGAATCAAAACAGGCGTATGAGTCTGTTTTCAGGGAGTACGAAGAGTTACAAGCAACAATTAATAAAGCCAATAACTGAAAGGAGAATTCAATATGGCTTCAATCCTTACCCATGCTATTATCAGCAACGCAACTGAAAAGGTGGATACCTATATGACCAGCGTTAACGGTATCTACGAGGAACTGAACGGCATTATTTCTGCGTTGACAGCCTCGAACTTCAACGGGGACGCCTCTGATGGCTACAAGGTGTTCTACACTCAGAAAGTTGTTCCCGCAATAACCGAGAACCTTTCTGCTCCTCAAGGTTCTTTGATGGCCAGTCTCAAGGATATGCTGGCCGGCATCGAAACACAGCTGTTGGATACCGTCGATCCTCAGCTTGGCGAAAACAACAAAAACCCCGGCGCTGAAAGCTAATGCAATTATTTGAAGGAGGTAAACTATTATGGCAGACATAGTATTCAGGTATGGAGAAATGAGACAGGCTGCAAGCGATATAAAGGCTATCGCAAACCGCTATCAGACAGCAGCCTCTACCCTTGAGACCGATTTTATTGCTGCAATCAAAGACTGGGAGGGAGAAAGCAAGGACGCTATTCAGAGATTCGTTTCCGGTCCCGTCATGGAGTATACCCGCGACACCATTCCCAAACTTCTTACCGCACTTGCCGAGCTTTTGGAAGCCAATGCGGACCAGATGGAAAAAGCCGATCATCAGATCGCAGAGAACATCCCTACAAGCTTAGGTTAAAAGAACATTAACAAGCCGTGACCGAAGATCGTTGATGGAGGTATTTATGGATAACAGCGAACGACTCGAGAACATAAATATTGACGAATGCAAGGAACTCTTTGAATATGAGATGACGGAAGTCATTCTTAAGCTCAAGGGAGAGTTCGCGGCGGTCTCCGGTTGCGGCAAACGGTATAAAGATGCCGCTGTTGATGATACAGAACTTGAGGTGTCTGTTGGAGAACTTTCCATTGTGGAGCTTGAAGACATTAAAACTGATTATCCCGATGTCTCTGCGTTAAGGATTCCTGCTTGTATTCCTTCAGGAGTTGCAGAGTCTGATGCTCAGTTAGGAATCGTTTCTTCCTGTCCCGATATCAGCTTAGAAGGATTGACCTTTAGCTTACCTGTCTTGGCTTCACCTAATGCAGGAGATGTTCTTGACAGTAAGTTAACATCTATTGACGATAAAAAACTAAAGAGAGCCGCTTTAGTTGTAGGAGCAAGCATCTCATCCATTACTAAAATAGGAGCTGAGTTACCGCCTGTTGAACCTGCAATTCCAGTAATACCAAGCATCGGAATAACTGGACAGATTGTTTTATCAAAAGGTTCTATTGAGAAAAAGAACATTGATATTCCACGAACGGATAGTTTTTCAAAAATTTGCCCCGTTTTTTCACAAGAGCGCTCTCAAATCATGCTGAAAACACCGCCTGACAATTTATTTACTCCTAGAGTAGAATTTCATGTTGATCCGGACTATTCAGCGCTTTATTGCAGTACGCCAATTCTTCCTCATAGTTTTAGTGCAATAGAAAAAGCAGCTAAAAGAAGAGTCCAGTCATCAAGTAGCATTCCTACTCCTACACCTGCTGCTTCTGTTCCAAATGTTGGAGAGAGCGTAGCTGCAGCTTCAAAAATTAGCCAGCTATCAGAGCAATTATCGTCAAATATTAGAAATGCTATGGAGAAGGTAGATACTTCTGAGTTTGGGGCAGTTCCGATTAATACGTTCTCTTTTACTAAAAAGTTGCAAAAGGACGAAATAAGTTCCAGTATGATGAAAACTATTGTAGTACCCCCTATTCCAAGGATTAAATAGTAACCAGAGTAGCAGTTTGACTAGATAAACCTTTTGTAAAAGAGTTGTATGTGAGGTATTCCATATGGAAAACAATAAATTGCTAATAGGAGTCCAGTTTACTTTTCCTGGTGATCAGAGAAAACTAAGGCACATCAATATCGAGCTGTATGTTCCTCGTGATATTACTCTCTTTCAGCTGATAGAAGGAATTGGTTATGGGACAAAAAAACTGGCCAACTCTTCCGATTCCAACAAACATGTCTATCAGAAGTGTTATGACGTGTTTCATGAGTGTTGCTCAAAAACAGCTCGAGAACGCTCTGGTCGGTCATATTTGTCGCAGATCACATTGACATCGTATAATGAGGCTGTTGCTAAGAAGAAAGACAAATTCGGTGACAGGTGTGGGTTTTATACCGATGAAATGACAAAACCAATATGCGATCTTGGGTTTATCACGTCTACCCGTATAATTTTCGATATTACCGGTGAGCATACTCCGTTAGGGCAGTTAGATACAAGCAATATTATAGAGGCTTTTAATCCTGAGGCGTCAAGCAAAGTCTTCTTTCCGGAGTACAACATCAGTACTCGTCAGCTATATAAGTTTGATACTACTCCTATAGATATTATTCCCCCGACAGATCCTCCTAAAAAAGCGGATCGTGGCCTGTTCTTTATGCTCCTGCCGTCAATCATCACCATAGGAGTAATGATTGTTTTGAGAATGGCGCTGATGAGCAGTTCTACAGGTTCTGCAATAACCATGGTTGCGTTAAGCGCCGCAATGGGCATAACTGCAATCATTACAACAGTAATTAATTACAAACGGCAGAAAAAGGAATATGCAAAAAACTTAGACGATTGGAGAACGCAATACCAGGATTACATAGCCTCTACCATTCAGTCTATCCGCGAAAGACAGGAAAAGGATGTAGCAAAGCTTGATGAATTATATCCTGACATTCTCAAACTGATCGTTCCCAATAGTGAAGGGGTTTATTCTCTCAACGACAACATTTTCAGCAGATCGGCCTCTGATGATGATTTTTTATCATTTAGACTTGGTCTTTCAGATCAGGTAGAGAGTAGATTTGAAATCAACGGAGAGGATAAGGATGTTGTCTTTTCAGAGGCATCATATAGCTTTAGTACAGGTGCCAACGGCTCAGAGCAGGTTAGGCTTTCATTAAAGGAAGAGTCGGGTCATTCAGAGAATGCTGACGATAATCTTTGCAAACTTCCTCATGCAATCTCAAATAGATTTCACTATCTCCACAATGCACCATTAATTTATTCACTAAAGAATACCGGAGCATTAGGAATAGTTGACAGAAATATTGACAATGACTATGCGGACTTGCATTACTTTGTTTCGAGAATGATTTTCGAGCTTTGCTATTATCACGCTCCCGAGGATCTTCAGTTTATAGTATTCTTTAACAACCAAAAAGACATTGACAAAATAGAAGCTGCCATTACACGTTACAAATTTCTTCCTCATTTCAGGGGGCTCTTTAACGATAAATCTCAGTTTGTTTTTGATGCCGAAAGTGCAAATTCGGTAATGAGCAGTCTGTTGACAATTATGAACAGCAGACAATCAAAGGATTCTGAGGATACCAGTCCATCTCTGCCTCACATTGTGTTAATAGTCTATGATGAGCATGGCTTAAAGGAGCATGCTTTTGCCGAGTATCTGCCATCACCGCCACAAGACGGAGAAGAATATGTTAATGCGCTGGGATTATCTTTTGTTTTCGCAACAAAATACAAGGAGTATCTTCCCGCATACTGTAACGATATAGTGTATTTGGATCGACCTAATATGGTGTTGGTGCCGAGATCCAATAGCCAAGCTTCAAGAGAATTCGCGGTTTCACGACCCGGTAGTCCAGATGAAGTTAAAGCTTTCTATAATACTTTTACACGGAATGTCACGTTTGCATTAAGATTCCTATCCGCGGTTTATTACGCAAAAATCGCTCAAAACGGGAAAGTCCCGACTTCAGTAAGCATGTTTGAGTTGTTTAACTGTTCAGAGAGTGATATAGACCAAATGATAAGAAACAACTGGGGCATTAGCGGAGATCGCACTTCTGTAGCCATAACCGAATCATTAAGCGTGCCCATCGGAAAAACGGAAACAGGCTTATCGTTCTTGGATCTCCACGAACGAGCCGATGGACCTCACATGCTTGTTGCTGGCACGACTGGCTCCGGTAAAACCGAAACGGTTATTACCTATTTGTTAGGGCTTTGTGCAAAATTTAGACCTGACGAATTAAACCTGCTTCTTGTCGATATGAAAGGCGGTGGGTTCACAAAACGCCTGGGAAATCTTCCCCATGTTGTCGGTGCTGTCACGGATGTTGACGGAGATGAGAATGGAACCAGCGCTGAGTATATGCTCCGAAGATTTCTTAACGCTATGATGGCAGAAATAAAGAGGAGAAAACTTCTCTTTAACAAAATGAAAGTCGACAGCATTGATTCATACATAGAAGCATGTAACAACATCGACAGCCATATTGAGAAGAAAAAAGCCAATGAAGAGGATGAGCAGGCAATGCGAGATGCAGCAAGAAAAGAGCGCTTGTCGCATCTGATTCTTGTTGTAGACGAGTTTACTGAGCTTAAACGATTTACAAGCGAAAACAACGATATTGATTTTATCGGAGAGATAACTACGATAGCTAGAATTGGGCGAAGTCTTGGCTTCCACATCATCTTGATATCACAGAATATTGAAGGCGCAATAACTGATGACATCAGGGTGAACTCAAAGGCAAGGCTATGCCTAAAAGTTGCAACAAAGCAAGCGTCCAAGGATATGATCGGCACCGAACTTGCTGCATCGCCATATATGCCGGGTAATGGAAGAGCATATCTGCTTGTTGGCACAGGATCGAAATTTGAATACTTCCAGTCAGGGTATTCGGGAGCAGGCACGGATGAAGCTGTTCCAATGGAGCTTATTCTCGCTAGTAAATGCGGATCGTATTTCTCATTCTACAAATCTGACAAGGACAATGAGAAGCTTAAGATGAAGCGGGATAAAGACAAAAAATCCGGTTTATCAAAAACTCAACTGGAAGCGTTTACGGAAGGTATATGTCGGGTTTACGAGTCGTGGAAAACTTCTTCTGCAAATGAAATCCCGGCAATCCATCAGGTATTCAGGCAACCGCTGCCCACTTGTGTTATTTGGAATGGAGAAAAGGCAATTCCAATTATTAAGAAAGAAGAAGCCGCAAAAAGGGGTGAACATTTATGAAACTAGCAATGGGTGTATTTGATTCCCCTCAGACACAGGCGCAGCCTACTTTATACATAGACCCGCATCGAACTAATATTGCAGTCTTTGGTGGGCCAATGACAGGTAAGACCACCTTTCTGAAGACGTTACTTGTTAGACTGCATGAGGAACAGCGTGTTCCTGACGAGGATGTTTACATTATTGACTTTGGAGGCAATCTTGGCGATTATTCTCTGCTTCCAAGGGTATGTGCCTGTTTTGACTCATCCAACGAGGAAAATATTAAAAGAGTGTTTAGAACTTTGGAACGCCGTCTAAAGGATAATGTCACTCGCCTTAACAGTCAGAGCTATTATTCCTTGGAAGAAACCAATCCTGGTCTTTGTCCGACGCATTTGATGCTGATTATCGACAATGTCAATGCGTTCTTATCAGATGAAAGATATGCTACATACCAGGATAGACTGCTGAGCTTCTGTAGAGATGGATTATCAAAAGGTCTCAGTGTTATTTTTACAGCCAATGATTTATCCGGAATGTCCAGAATAGTTGCCAGCTGCGGAAGAAAAATCGCATTTGAAATGCCTGCTGACAACTACTTTGAATTGTTTAACTCAAGTGTAAATAAGCCTATGCGTGTTCCCGGCAGAGGCATAATAAATCTTGATAGAGAGACCTTTGAGTTTCAATGCTTCCTCCCCTTTGCTGAAGAAAAAACTGAACTCCCCAAGCTGCTCGAGAAATATCGTGGATACTCTAACGCTAACCGTATGGTTTCCTTTGGAGAAACCTTACGAAGCGATAATGTAACTGATTATCTTTCGGCAGGATGTAATGTTTCCGATAAACCTGACAGTATTCTAGTCGGTCTCGATTACTACGAGCATGAGCCGATTTATCTGAACACTCATGAAACTACATCCATAGCAATTTACGGAAAGAGAAAGTTCGGTAAATCGAATCTCCTTGCATTGATTCTTAAAGAGATAAAAAAGAGGAAGGCTGATGCTCGTTTCGTTTATCTTGAGGATGGCCGAGAACAAGTTAAACCCTTCTACGAATCCGATCAAGCTGCAGGTATTGATTCGCAAATAATCACAGATGCTCAGCAGCTTAGACCTTACCTTTCTGAAAACGGTTACATCAGCATAAAGAAAGATAGCGTCGGTCGAAGCGATTCTCAGTTGACATCGGATACAAGAACGCCTTTTACGGTTTTTGTTTTGCAGGGCAAATCCTTGTATAGAGGGTCGTCTGAGAGTAGAAATGCGATCTTCAGAGACATAGGCTCAATGATAGGCAATGCGGAAGCAAAAGGATATTTATTCATATTCTCGGATGTTCAGAAAATCTCAGATGCCTATGAACAAGTGACTTTTAACAACCTTATATCAACTGCTTTCCTCCTAGACAACATTGGCGAATTTGTTGGCGATCGGGGCAACAAATCTGTGTTTGGAGAGATGGATGCCAGAGAGCTAAAAGCCGAATATGCCAAATGCATAGTAGGTGACGGCTACTTCTATGATACTGAAGCCGACAAATTAAAGAAAATGAGAATTCTTGACGAGAGTGAAGAGCTTAAGAGATTGGGACTGTATCATCGCATCTAAGGAGGTTAAAATGACTGACAACGGATATGTCCTTTTGGACACAAAAGCATTTGATGCTGCTCTTGAAAAAAAACAATCGCTTATCAATTCCTATAACGAGTTGAACAGCGAGTATGACCGTATAGTATCAACCTTGCTTGCCAGTTGGAAAGGAAGAGGAGCAACTGTGTTTGCTCAAGATGCTAAAACTGTAAAGAAGAATATTGTTGGGTTGTTTGACATTCTTAAGATAATGTGCGACACGTTATCTGATTGTAAACAAGTGTTTGCAGAATGCGACACAGCTTTAGGAGAGTATAACAGGAACCCTGATGCTAACTAATAATTTTGAGGTAGGTGTTTGATTATGTCAGAACTGTCCAATGGCTACAAAATAGCACTGCTAGATTCAGCATTCTTCTCATCAGAGTTTACTCCTGAGGTGAAGAACGGTCTCTCTTCGATAAAAGTTTATGTCGCAAACTCGTTCAATGCTGAAATAGAGCAGTACAAGGAAGTACTGTCCGATGAGCGACGTTCAGCATACGAGAAAAATGTCGCTTTTCTAGAAACCTTGAATCCTAAGAAGTTGAATATGGATTCAACAGGGGATAAAAAGCGGGAAATCAATAATGATACATGGGGCATGATATCATTATTGGTCAGTCTTAAAGCAAAGTTTGTAGTTGTAACTTCAAATAAAATTCTCATTCAGAGGATTATACTCAACTCTCTGGACGCCGATATTTATGATCTAAACGAAAATCGTTTTATTCATTCTGCTGAATTTGAAAGTGTAAGAAGCCGATACGAGATATCAAATGCGGTACTGGCTCCACTGCCTGCTTTTAGTTTTAAGATTTCAGAAAGCTCGATTCTGTTTTGCACAAATGGTAATCGCGTAACGCTCGGAGACGAGTTTAACTCCGGTCTCGAAGCTAACCTTTATCGAATAAAGGGCAGAAATGACCTAATTGCAAAGGTGTTTAAAAAGGGGAAGCTTTCAAGGGAAAAACTAGCCAACATACTCGATCTTGTTGGTATGAACGAAAAGATGGGGATCTCATGGGCTATCTTCCCCAGGGATATTCTATACTATGACGAAGCGTGTACCATTCCGGCAGGATTCATCGAGAAATATGTTAAAACTGATGAAAACCTTGATCGTAATCCCCTTTTCCTTGGAGACATAAACCTTCCCGAGCGGTATCTCAATATGAGGCAGTCAACTGCTATTGAGCTTGCGATAAAGATAGTCAGGCAGGTTTGCTATCTCAATAGTTATGGTTTTTTCATTTCTGACTTTAATATTGGCAACTTTGCGACAGTTGCAAATAACAATAAGACAATACAAATGTGGGATACCGATAGTTTTGGCTTCAACAACTATTTCAGCGGATACTGTGCCGGCAATCAAACGTCTTGCGAATACGATACAACAAAGAAATTAGGCGCGATAGACTACTGTATTGATGCTCTATATCTGTTTGTTTTTTCATTGTTATCTCTAGGTGACCCGCCCATTTCAGAATATAGCGGAAAGTTTAAGTATGACAATCCCAATTACCCATTTCTTTTTAGAAAGTGTTTGTTCCCGGACAACCTTTGGGAACTATTTACCGAAATATTCAGAGGCGGCAAAGTCCCCTCGGCTGAAACCCTGTTAGAACATCTTTCAGTCGCCTATAATGATCTTTCAGAGAATCCTTCTAAAAACAAAACCTATGGGGAGTTGCTTGCTGTCCAGCTGACAAAGGTTCAGCCTGCAGGGAATACTAATAGCAACGAAAATGAGGTCGAGGTTGAAGAAGGCGAAGAAGGAGAAGGAGAAGGAGAAGACTCTGGTACTCCTCCTAAAACCAAGCGAAAAGTATGGCTCTGGGTTTTGATTATCTTAGCTGTTGCAATAGCAGTATTTGCAATAGCCGGAAACTGGGATAAAATCTCTTCGTGTGTTAGTCAACCTTCTGCAAACAATAATCAGTACTCTATGGTAATTGAAACTGGGAATCATCAAGAAAGTTCAACGCAGACGGTAATAACTGCCGACCCCACAACCGTTCCCACTCAAAAGTCAACTACAACGCCTACTCCCACGCCCACACCGACTCCGGTACCAACCGCAACTCCCAAACCGGTAATGCCTAATCTATTAGGTAGAACCACGTCAGATGCTGCTTCTATTTTGAATGAACTGGGAATCAATTTCCAAGTTTGGTGGCATGATGGCGATTGTGTAAGTGAGCCGTATTATATTATTCATCAATCGGTATCTGAAGGTTCAAATGTAGGTTCAAGTACTACAGTTAAGCTGCAGACAAGTTCAGATCCGAATCAGAGGTATATAGATGATTTTTCTTGGTATTACTCTGATGATTGGGCTGAACTGGATTACTGGTATGTACATCCAACAATGTTGTATTCGTATTATAAAGTTCGCAGCTTTCAGGTTACATTGCACCTTGATAACATTGATTTTAATACTGGAACTCCATATGGCGACTGGGCAGTGTATGTTCACACCTCTTCAGGGGAATGGGTCAGAGTCAAAGATGTTTATATTTCTGGAAATACTACGTCAATCTTTGTGCGACTTAAGAACGCAAAAACAATTGACGGTGTTGTAATGGAGCGGCTGTCCAGTGCGCCTTGTGACCACTCTTTATGGCTAGATATTGATCTTGTTAGCATAACGAACTAAAGGTCTAGACTGTTACACAGTAATGGCCTTAAGATATTAGACTTTAAGATAGAAAAGGAGAAACAAATGTTTACAGACAATCAAAAATGGAACCATGGAGTAGTCGAGGATGTTATCCCTATGACAAATGCCTCCAAACGTTTACCTATCGTTTTCTGCCTTGATGTATCCCCATCAATGGGATGGAAAGAGGGGAATAACAGCTCCTCTATAGAATTGTTGAATGCTGCAGTATCTAATTTCGTTCAGGAACTAAAGAACGACCCCAAGGCAAGAACTGCTGCAGAGATTGCATTTGTTACATTCAGTACCAATATTGAAATGGATACCGAATTTGAGTCCATTAGTTCGTTGAAAACTCCGACCTTCACCCCTGTTAAGCGCGGAGGAACTCAGATGGCGGCTGCGGTTCTCAGATCGATTCAGAAAATAGAAGCGCGACGCAAACAGCTTGAAAATAGCGAGATTGGATACTATGCGCCGTTTTTAGTGCTAGTCACCGATGGTAATCCCGATAGGAACGATGACCTTGAAAAGTATAACCGAGCACTGGCCTTGGTTAAGAGTCACTGTGACTCACATATCGGCGCTTCCGAGATAATAGTACCCTTTATCATAGGCGTTGGCGATAACATTGATGCTGAGACTCTTAACAACTATTCCGCAGGTTTCACAAAGGGCTATTTCCCGATAAAGGGTACTGCCAAAAACGCACAACTTGAGTTTAACAAGGTTTTCAAAATGATTGGGAACAGCACAAAGAAAAGTATTCATCTGAATCGATCCGGCAGAGAAATCGTGCAAACGATTCAAGCAGATATGAATGAACTGCTTGAAGATCTGTCGGGAATATGATTTGTTTGCTGGAAGCTCTGTTGGAATCTATCCAGCATCTACAATAATGGGAGATTATTCGTATGTGGAAAACGTTATCATTTAAGCAAAAGGGTATATCCCACAAGCAAAGCAATACTTGTTGTCAAGACAACGTATGCATTAGTCAGGATGATAGATGGATTGTTGCAGCATTAGCTGATGGTCTTGGTTCATTAAGAAATTCAGAAGTTGCTGCGGAAGCAGCAACAAATACTGTTTGCGATTTTCCTGCCTCGCTCCTGGAAAAAATAATCAAGCGGGGAAATGGTATTGAGAATGACGTTATTGCTGCTGTTACAGATTCAGTTAAAGAAAAAGCGGCAGGATTGTCTATTCCAGTCTCTGAATTGGACTGCACATTAGTATTTGTTGTTGTTGACAAGAAATCTAACGATGCCGCTGTTGGCAGACTTGGCGACAGCGCAGCGCTAATTATTCGCGAATCCGACTCTATGGTAATCAGCGATAGTGATCACTCCGCTAATGGAACTAATGCCATTTTGGACACAGAGGCATCCAAACACTTGTATCTGCAGATATTCGATCTCGAACGCGATGGAATAGTCGGAATAATACTAACCTCAGACGGTCTTGACAACGAGCTTTATCTAAAAGGATCTAAACATGTTCAAAGGATAGCCGGTCTTTACTTTAATGCAGTTAGTGTTTCAAAAACAGAAGAAGACGCAAAGAAAGTCATTGAAGAACGTATTTCAAAGCTTACAGAAGCTACGGATTCGCAGTTTGATGATGACATTAGCCTTGCTGTTCTGAGTAGGATAGATTTTCCCATAGAAATGCAGGATGACCCGACATGGCTGTGCAGCTGTGGAGCACGAAACTATCTGCAACAAACATACTGTCACAAATGCCACAAGGATTTCTCCATCTTGTATCAAGACATTCGTTTTCGTGACTATGGGGGAAAGGATGCTTTCTTCACTAGGATCAACAAGAGGCCAAACGAAGAACGAGAATTGGCTGGGTTACCTCCCGTTAGAATTGAGAAAAAGGCAGACTCGGCCATACAGGGTCAACCAACAGTCAAACCGACAACCATCAGCGATTCAAGTACTCACTCCCTTGAGAATCATATAATAACACCATCAGGACAAGGAGCCAGCCAAGAAACTATACTGGACAGTGAACTAAAAGCGCCTCTGCTTCCAAGAACTGAACAAGGAGTTGGTCAAAACCGTAGCGGTGGAGTAAAAAATCACGGGAACAGCCAAACTCGCACAACTGGCAATGCTTCCATTAGCAAAAAGATAAAACAATCTGGAGTCAAGAGCAACAAGCATTTCCGGCTGCCAAAGCCGATAAGACGTCTTCTCCCCTTTGTTATTTGCCTTATCGTTGGATTGGTGTTGGGATTAATTCTAAATAGGATCTCATCATCAAGGAAGATTAAAAGCTTAAATGAGCAAGTGGACGATCTTCAGCAGCAGGTAAGCGAGTTATCTTCTGAATTAAGAAAACATGGCGGAGACGTAAAGGAGACTGAACCGCCCGCTGTTACCTCGTCACCGTTGCCAACTGAAAATCCAAGTGACACTCCGACAGAAACTCCCATTCCTACGCCAAGCGCATTTGTGGTTTTGGATGATGGCGATTTCTACTGGGGACCAAGCAAAGAGAACGTTCCTGAAGGGTTTGGAATACTATTACATGGTGGGCTATACTACATTGGTAATTTTGATCATGGAAGTAAAAATGGTAAGTTTGTGATTGTAGATTCCTCGGATATGAGTAAGATCGAGACTGTCGAGTTCAAAGATGATGTTCCCATAACGGACGCCTCTCCAACACCAGCTCCGAGCAGTATCCCGAGCAATACTCCAAGCAACTCCCCTGATCATAATACGAGTGAGCCCTCTCAGACTCCAGGAGAGCCTAGTTTCGGTACTTATCATCTTAGGTCTGAAGCAAATTTGAGGAAGGAGCCTGGACTAAATAGCGAAGTGATATGTAAATTGGAAGCAGGAAGCGAAGTTCAGCGTATCAGCATGGAGGAAATCTCTGCGGATGGCCACATTTGGGTAAAGGTTAAGACTTCAGATAATTTTATAGGTTGGATATCTAAACACTTTCTTATTTGATAGTTAACTCTTTCTGCCCATCAATTTACTATGGATGACTGATATTTTATGTCCTTCTGCAAATACTGCGGTTCGGCAATAGATGCTGATTCGGAGTTCTGTTCTTCCTGTGGCAAAAGGCTCAAAAAGACAGCCACCACAGAATTCTGGAAACGAGCTCTTTCGAGGAAACGGAAACCGTAACTTCAGAGGAGCGCTTGGCGCTTATCAAAGATTTGATGTGCGTGTTGACCGACGCGGATCTAAACGAGCTGCGAACACGCATAGCGACATACAACTTGGCAATCTCGATGTATGATTCACTCATGCTAGCAACCGGCGGCCTTTTAGATGAAACTGAAGCCTTGAGCGTAAAGACGGCTCTCGCCGAGAGGTACGGACTGCCGGGGAACAGCATCTATCGCATTTGAACCCTCTAACTGAATATGCACCCTCTGGGGAATGAGGGGGGGTCAAGTATCAAGCATACCTACGAGTTACAAACCAATATAATCCGAACCAAATCTTCTTAATCGGAGATGGGTTCGGATTATTTGTTTTCTTCGAGAAGTTCGAGGATACGCATTTCAGAAACGGCGTGGTAAAGCGTCCCGAATCCAAGCCCAGAGGGCCGAGAAAACCAAAGCTGGCAAAGGATAAGGAGGACAATTATGAAAACCATTAAAAGCTGTGAATTCAACATGGACACTGGCTGTGTAGAGCTGCGGTTTCAGAACGGCAACATGATCTCCATCGACTGCACCGCCGTGGAGAACGAGGCGGCGGATAACCGCTTCCAGCGGTCGGAGCTGGACTACCTCATCTACAACGACCCGCTGGCTTATGCAGACCTTATTCTGAACGGCGATGTTGAGGCATATCTGAGCGCCGTCACGGAGTACAAGCCCTACGAAAACTGAACAAACGCACAAAAGGGGATGGCGGCTTGCCATCCCCTTTGCCATGCTGTTTTAGGAGCATATATCCCTTGGATTTGTCTTATATCTATCGTCAGGCGGCGTTCTCGTCGTTGCTGTCCTTGTCCGTTTTTGCCGCGTCCCGCGCCGCCTTCCATTCCGCAAATTCACGCTGACCTTCCTCGCTTTCGTAGTAGGCGAGGATATCCGGCAGCAGGATTCGGGCGATGTTCTCGATCTCATGCTGCGGGATTCCGCTGTTGTTGGTGAGTTTTTTCCGCCTGCCCAAGTTGCACCTCCGAAAAAGTATTTGCCGCAGCTTTCTCCCGTGCGGCGGAGGAATGGCGTCTTGAGCGTCTTTTGTCGTCTGTGCTTCCTTTCCCTTCGCATCCTTCCTTTCCTATCCAAAATTGAAAATGCAGCCGCCTGTCAAACCTTTCGGCCCGTCTGCGTCTGCATGATGTCTTGTATCTGAAATTGTGCTTTTATTGTAACAGCGGAAAGGCTGCACGTCAATACCACGGGACGGAGCGGCTGACAGCGTAATTTGGGCAGCGGCTACCGAAATTGTTCTGTGGCCTGCAGATTGGAAAGGGTCGTAGCGCAGCAGCCGCCGGCCGTCAATGGTCAAGATGAACGCTTCGCGCCATTGACTGCCGCCGCCCGCCCCCAAAATATAATAAATCCCTCGGCGTGAGCTATGGTCTTTGCAATATCTTGTTGACCGACGCAAAAAAGTATGTTAGTATGCATACAAGCATACCTATTGGGAGGCAAAAAGAATGGTTGAAAACGAGCAGAGCTTTGGAGAGTATCTTCGCCAGCTGATAAAAGACTCCGGGATAACGCAGCATAAATTCTACACAGAACTGGGTATCCGGAAGCCATACTTTTATGATATTCTCGCCGGGAGAACTAACCCACCACCATATCCGCTTCAGTTAAAGGCAATGGAAATACTGCAAGCAAGCAATGAAACCAGAGAGAGGTTTTTTGACTTGGCGGCAAAAGGCAGAAATGAGTTGCCGGCAGATATAGCAAGGTACATTGATGAAAATCCGGATGCGCTCAAAAGCATTCGGGAAAAAATGAAATTGGCATCATGCCAATAAGCAAAGGAGAAGTAACGATGCCAAGTGAACAGAAGATCATCGTAATCCCAGACGGGAAAATATGTGACTATATTGACGGCAAATTCCGTAACGATACCCCGGAAGAGTATGTTCGGCAAACTATCGAGAAACGACTCGTGAACGAGCATAAGTATCTGCCGGAGCAAATTAGAATCGAATATACCTTGCAGGTTGGTTCAAACAAACCTCGCGCAGACATTGTAATCTGGGAAAAAGGTGCAGACCAAACGCAGGGTACAATCAAGCTGATAATCGAATGCAAAAAAGAGACGGTTGACGCTCGTAATGCCAAGGATGGCATTGCGCAGCTAAAATCATATATGTCTGTTTGCCCAAACTGTGAGTGGGGCATGTGGACCAACAGTGTCCAAAAGTATGTTTTCCGCAAAGCTGTTGATGCCGCCGGAAATATTACATTCATGGAGTACAACGATATTCCCGCCGCAGACGGTAATTTGGATGAGGTCAACCGTCCCAGCAGAACGAGCTTAAAAAACGCTTATGACAACAATCTTTTATTCGTTTTCAAGACTTGCCATAATCACATTTATGTGAATGATGGCATGCAAAAGCAACCTGCGTTCTTTGAACTGCTCAAGGTTATTTTCTGCAAAATTGAGGATGAGCGTAATATTCCGAATCCGCTTGAGTTTTATACGACATCGGAGGAGCGTTCTAACCCCGACGTACAGTTGACCGTTCAAAAGAGAATCGGAAAAATCTTTCAGCGAGTTAAGAAACGTCATGGAAAAATTTTCGATGCCAATGACGAAATTAAACTCAGCCCGAGGAGCCTCGCATATATCGTCAGCGAGTTGCAGCGATACAGCCTGCTCAATACCAAAATTGACATCAAGGGCAAAGCCTACGAGGAAATCGTAGGGGGCTAATCTCCGCGGTGAGTTTTTCACGCCTCGTAATGTTATGAAAATGGTAGTTGAGATGGTAAATCCACAAGTTGACGAGCATGTATTGGACAGTTCCTGCGGTACGGGCGGTTTCCTCGTCATGGCAATGACACATGTAATTGACCAGCTTGAGCAGCAATTTTCAACTTCTCTCGGCATCAAGCGAGAAAACTGGGATTCGGATACTCTCCGGGCTTTTCAGGACAGGATCTCCGAGATGGCATCCTCTAACTATTTCGGCTTTGACATCAATCCCGACCTGGTAAAGGCCACAAAGATGAATATGGTCATGAATAACGATGGCAGTGGAAACATTCTGCAAACAAATTCCCTGCTTCCTCCGCATGAGTGGTCTGATGACTTCCGCTCACGCCTTGCCGAAGCCCTTGGTATAAATAAAAATACGCTCCGTAACCATAGTTCGATTGGCTACTTCAATGTAATCGTCACCAACCCACCCTTTGGGAGCAAAATACCGATCAAGGACAAGAACATCCTTGAGCAATTTGAGCTTGCGCATATTTGGGATTGCGACAAAGAAACGGGCGTTTGGAAGAAAACCTCGCGCCTGCAATCCTCCGTGCCGCCGGAAATTTTGTTCATTGAGCGCTGCACTCAATTTCTCGCACCGGGCGGGCGTATGGGTATCGTGCTGCCAGATTCGATTCTTGGTTCTCCCGGCTTGGGCTATATCCGCGAATGGATGATACAAAATCACAGAATCGTTGCCAGCATCGACTTGAATGCTGATACATTCCAGCCTCGCAACGGGACGCAGACCTCCGTTCTGATCCTGCAAAAGAAAACACAGGAGCAGAGAGATGCGGAAGAAAAGAGCGGCAAAATGGCTGACTACAACATCTTTATGGCGATGGTCGAAAAGGTCGGGCATGACAAGCGAGGCAATCCCCTGTTCAAGCGTGACAAGGAGGGCAACGAAATCCTTGTGCCGGATACAAACAGTGTGCTTGTGCTTGGAGAAACGGGAGACGGGCAACGCACTGTGTCACATGAGCAAAAGGTAAAAGTTGAGGATGATCAGACTCCCGATGTCCCGGCGATATTCGCTGAGTGGAAAAAGCAGGAGGGATTGGGATGGTAACTTCAAATCTCGCTTTCAAAGAGGAAAACAGCATTGAGCCGGAAGTCGTTGTCAACGAGAGCCCGGTAAAGTGGTGTGCTGTTGCGCTTTCGGACGTTGTTGCCCGCGGGAAAAGACTTGAAGCGAGTGTATTTGATGTTGAGGCAAAGCAGGCATATATGCTTCTTACGCACGGAAAGTATCCTGCGGTAAATCTCATCAGCAAAAATGGCCCAGTTGAAAAAGCGTACTACGGGGGCAGACTCAAAAGGCATTATGTCGATGAAACGGAACCGGGTGCTGTTGGTTTTTTGGGAAGTTCAGAGATGCTGGATTGTAAGCCTGAACCTGTTAAGTTTATGCTCAACGATGTTAAAACTACTGATGTTCGTGTCAAACAAGGGGTGGTTTTGATCTCTCGTTCTGGAACGATCGGAAATGTCACTTATGTTGGAAATACTCTATCGAAGTTTTTTGTCAGTGAGCACGCGATTCGTATTGAGTGTAAAGACTTTCCGGGGTATGTATATGCATTCTTAAAAACAAAAATTGGCAAGCTAATTGTTTGCTCAACTCAATATGGTGCCGTGATACAGGAAATTGAGCCGGAGCATCTTGCCACAGTTCCTATTCCCGATGCGCCGACGATGCTCAAAAAGAAAATCCATGATCTGATTGTGCGTTCTTACGAGCTGCGTGATGAATCCAACGACCTGATTGACCAAGCCACCGCATTGTTAATCGGCGAGCTGAAGCTGCCTGATATCGACGCTTTTGATGTTGGCCTCTACAAAAAAGCCGCCCCGGTGGACACCTTCAGCGTAAGGCTGAGTGAGATGTCCGGACGACTTGACGCCTCCTACCATGTGCCGATTGTTAACGCCATCGTTGAACATCTGAGGCAGCATGCTGAGGAAGTGACAACGGTCGGCGATTCCCGCATCAGCCGGGAAGTTATCCTGCCGGGCCGCTTCAAACGCGTATATGTTGACGAGGGGTATGGACGGGTGCTAATTGGGGGCAAACAATTAAGCGAACTTGACCCTTCTTCAAAAAAGTACCTCTCCACCGCAAAGCACGATAAGATGTTGAAGAAGTTGGAAGTACACGAAGGCACGACACTGATTACAAGAAGTGGTACGATAGGAAAAATTGCGATTGTCCCTAAACACTGGGAGCACTATATTCCATCTGACCATATCATCCGCGTCATTCCTGCAAACAAGGATATAGCCGGCTATTTGAATATCTTTCTTGCATCGGATTACGGGAAAGCTCTGATTACCCGCTTTACTTACGGCTCCGTTGTCGATGAAATAGACGATAATCATGTGCGGCAGATAGCAATCCCCCTGCTCAAAAATCACGAGGTGCAGAAAAGGATAAATGATCTTGCACTGGAGGCAAATGAGAAGCGGTATCAAGCGTATCTTCTGGAGCAGGAAGCATTGCAAATCATGGACCGGGATGTTATCTATGCAAAGAAGTGACTGCGGTTGCTAAGCTGATTTTAACTTCATTTAGCGTTGCAAAAGGCAGTCCAACGGTTTCTATAAGGAACACCGCCGGATTGCCTTTCTCTGCTCCCGCGAACGAAATCTAACATGGTGAACTAATGTGGCAAGCAGGGCAAAGCGGTACCCACTTTGCTGCTTGCCAACCTGCGAGCCCTGCCGGCTTCACACTTGGCAAGCAAGGTGGCTTGGAGCCACTTTTCGCTTGTTGGGGAAATTTGTCCACAAGCCCCTTTGAACGATTTTTGCAAAATCGGCTGCGCTCCTGCGGAGCTTTCTTCGCCTGCGGCGCGTCAGGGAATCGCGGCGTGGAGCATTTTTCTCCGCCGTACTTGTGGGTTGCACCGCCAGATGACCTTGCGGTACTTGTCGGTGCTGTGCCAGACCTTCGGACCGTACCATGAGCCGCACTCACCGCACTTTATCTTGCCGGAGAAGTCGTGGACTCCGCTGTCCCCATGTGCAGTTCTCTGAAATGGAGCGGCTCTCCTCCTGTGCAAGGCTGGACATGATGGTGATGAGCAGTTCGCCATTGCCGTCGAATGTCCAGATGTTCTCCTTCTCGAAATAGCACTCGATGCTGTTTTCTTTGAGTTTCCTTATCGTGGTCAGGCTGTCTACGGTGTTGCGGGCAAAGCGGCTCACGCTCTTAGTCACAATCAAGTCGATTTTCCCGGCAAGTGCGTCATCAATCATGGTCTGGAAACCGATGCGCTTTTTTATGCCGGTCCCGCTGATCCCTTCGTCGGCTGCTGTACAGAAAGGACTAATAAATTCACGCCGTACAGGATTCCCGGCGCAAGGTTTCCATCAGAGCTTTGATCTCATCGACAAGGTTCAGCCGAATGTCCATGCGCCCGTCCGGGTAGATGGTGACGGAGTGCAGCAGCTCGATTGAGATTTCCCTGGTCAGCGCCGTAATCCCGGCATAGCTCTTGAATAGCTTAATTACGGCGTTGCCATTGTCGTCGCTGCCGCTTATTTTTCGCTCCAGCTCCAAGACCGTGCGGGAGATTTCCTCTGCCTGCGCCGTCAGAGCTTTCTTCTGCGCCGCGAAGCTCTCGCGGGATATCTCGCCCTCCACCAGCCCTTCATAGAGGTCTTGCAGCCGCTTATCAAGCCGGGCTTTCCGACTCTGGAGGGTCTGTATCTGTCGCTGCGCCTGTTTGCAATCAAGCTGCCGCTGCGCCTGCCTTGTTTGCAGAAGCCGGTCTATGCTGACGGCGTATTGAGCATAGACCTGTATGGTGTCGATCACAGCCTCCTGAATATCGGTCTCCGGAATTCTATCCTCTGAGCAGTCAAAACCGGCATTCAGCCTTTTCGTGACGCAGCGGTAGGAGCCGTTCTTTCTGCTGTCCCGCTGCATGGCGTGGCCGCATACGCCGCAGATCACCTTGCGTTTCAGCGGATTCCCGCCGCCCGTCATGACTTCGCGCTCCCTATATTCCCGCATACAAATCTGCGCTTTTTCAAACAGCGCCTCCGGCACGATGGCTTCATGTCTGTCGGGGACAACGATCCAATCATCACGGGAGATTTTTACCGTATGGGGGCTTTCCACAATGTCCCGGATTCGTTTTCTGTACACCACTTTTCCGATGTACCGCTCGTCTCTCAGAATCTTTGTTATCAGTCCGACAGTCCAGAAGTTTTCCTCCTGGATGCTTCGCCACGGCGTTCTTGTGTAGCCTGCATTGACTTTATAGGTCTTTGGCGAGCATATCCCGTCACCGTTCAGTTCTGCGGCAATCTCCCATGCTTTTAAGCCGTCTGCCGCTCTCTGAAAGATTCGCCGGATCACGACAGCGGCTTCCTCATCCACAAGCAGATGGTTTTGTCCTCCGGGTCTTTGATATACCCATAGGGCGCATAGGGGCTGAGAAACGCCCCTCGCTCCGCTCTAGCTTTCTTGGCGCTCTTGACCTTGCAGGAAAGATCGCGGCTGTACAGGTCATAGATCAGCGTCCGGAAGGATGTATCAAGGCTGTCTATATCCTGCGGATTGATGCTGTCAAATCCGTCGTTGACGGAGATAAAGCGCACTCCGAGGAACGGAAAGACGCGGGAGATATAGTCGCCGACCGTGATGTAATCACGCCCGAAACGCGACAAATCTTCTTGTGTCAAGTAGGGACTAAAAAATTTTGAGAATTTACAAGCCGTTCATAGGCGGACAACCACCCGTGAACGGCTTGCATGTAAACTAAACTCATAATGAATCCAAGCAAATTCATCATGCCCTGCGAAGTTCTGTCAAATGTAGATAATCTGACAATACGATCATGGCTTACATGTAGCTTTCGACTCCGAATATCAACCAGCTCCACATGTGGACGGAAATTGCAGCGGCTTTTGAAAAGAATATTGCTTTTTCCTGTCTAAAGTGCTATAATCGGTATATACTGGAAACAAAGGGGGGCGTATCTATGCCAAGACCGCCGCGGTGCCGTCGGATTTGTGATGTACCACAAGTTGATACCTTCTGCCCAAACGGGTGCGAGAATACCGAGCCGATCCTGCTGACGCTGGACGAGTACGAGGTCATCCGGCTGGTTGACTTGGAGCAGCAAACCCACGAGCAGTGTGCCGCACAAATGGACATTTCCCGCTCTACCGTGCAGGAGATTTACGAAGTCGCACGGCGCAAGATCGCAGCGTGTCTTGTCCACGGGAAATCGCTGCACATCACAGGGGGAAACTACCGTATCTGCGGAGGACAGGATATATTTAGAGCAAAGGGACACTAATAAACATGGAAACTACCGTATCTGCGGAGGACAGGAGGCAGCCCACTGCGGCCGCTGCTGCCGGACGCAGAGAGCCAACACAGAAAAATCCAATAAAAGTTGCAAAGGAGAATCCATTATGAAAATTGCAGTTACCTATGAAAACGGTCAAATCTTTCAGCATTTCGGTCACACCGAGCAGTTCAAGCTTTATGAAGCTGTGGACGGCAAAATCACTCATGCGAAAGTCGTTGACACCAACGGCAGCGGTCACGGCGCACTGGCAGGCTTCCTGATGCAGAACGGCGTGGACACTTTGATTTGCGGAGGCATCGGCGGCGGTGCGCAGGCAGCTCTGGCCGAAGCGGGCATCAAGCTCTACGGCGGTGTCAGCGGGGACGCTGACGCGGCGGTGAGCGCATTGCTCAGCG
>OGUN01000078.1_pt1 | contig 84918 bp, 104 predicted proteins | sample 1553621 | NCBI WGS metagenome assembly OGUN01 (sample SAMEA2580300, study PRJEB22360) | human gut metagenome | biome: human gut; feature: human-associated habitat; material: faeces | place: Denmark | collected 2008/2010
CTCATGAACTCATCAGTGATAGGTCCAGAAATAACCTTATATCCAGGACAGTATACTTTTCCCAAAACTGCTTTTGCCATCTTTGCCCCTGATCTTAATAGAAGGTCAAGAGTATCATCTTCTGGATCTGCTTCACAGAATTTCCTTATGTCTTCTTCCTCTATCCCAGAATAAATCAAAAGCTCTAACCAGAAATGAAGAGCGTCTGAACATTCTTCGTTGAAATTCTGAAGGAAAGGCATCATCTTATCTCGGGTATCTCCTCGTGAGAATTGCATCATCAACTCATCATAGGATTCATAACCCTCTCCAAGCTCTTCAATAACTCTCCCCACAAAATCCTTGATTAAGGTTTGTGAAGATTTTAAATTCACATCTACTGGGTACTGAGGTAAACCTTCTATCTTTATATAAGAGTTCAATAACTCTTTTTGTAACCTGTACATCTCAGTTAATCCTTGACCCATAGGATAAACCACTTCTACTTTCGAATAATCCCTGATATCCATTTTTAATCTTTATTTGGTTTATAATACTTTTTAATTATCTCTCTTAATCTCTCTGAATCAATGTTTAATTCCCGGGATAGTTTTAATCTTATCCTGGCTTTGGAATAACCCTTAGACTTATACTTCTCAATCAATCTCTTGGCTTCTTTGGCATCCTTCTCATTCAAAAATTTGGCTTCATCCAAATCTTTAAAATCTTTCTCTTTTGCCAAGAGCTCTCGTTGGAGTTTGTTATTTTGCATCTGAGCTATGGCACATATTTCGATGTCCCCACATATCTTACAATCCTTATCTCTTGGGTCATATTGTGTCCCAAAACATGGATCATCGGGTGTACCTATCTTACTCAAATCTATGGGTTTAGACAAATCTATGGTCTCTTCTTTTTTCTTACTCTTTGCCATGTCTTGTTAATTTTTACTATAATAGTTTTCCTTTGAACTCTTCTATAACGTTCAGGCCTTCATCCTTGTAATATCTTAGTCTATGCTTAGAGTGCCGCTTAAGATACTGTCCTTCATCAAAGAAATCGTCATAGTATGTTATCTTCTTTGACTCATGAGAACGGAGTGCTCTACCTAATAACTGAAGAGCTTGAATTGCGGAATCTCCAGAAGCCAGGTTTTGCATATATTGGATAAGAGGCATATTCTGTCCCACTTTTATGATCAGTGAGGCTACCAAGATATCAGTTTCTCCTCTCTTAAACCTGTTTAATTTCTCTTGCCTATCCTTCACTTCATGGTGGATATACTCTATCTTCAAATTTGGAAATTCAGATTTATACCTTTCATAGGTCTCCTCTACCTGTGTTATATATTTACATACTACCAAGATTGGTTTGTGTCCCTCTCTTAAATGATACTTGGTTGCCTCTATAGCTCTGTCCATTCTCTCCACCCCATAGGTGATAGCCTTATCAAACTCGGTTTTATAATCAGCCCCAGGAAATAGTTTGGTGTTACCTTTTCTCATGGTAATGATAATATTAGAGGATACTCCCATTTCCACTAACTCCTTATTCCTTATGACAAAGGTTTCATTACCGAAGAAAGATTCAACTGTGATGTTCTTTACTTTGTCTTTGTGCTTTAATGCAGTACCAGATAAACCAACTCGAATAGGGATTAAGTATAGTTTATTTAATACCTTTCTAGCTGTCTTACTCGTAGCAAGATGACATTCATCATATATGAGTACATTGTATTTACTTAATTGCTTCCAATACTTCTCTATATTTTTTGCTAAAGTGGGTAACATACATACCACTATATCTCCCCATTGAATGGTTTTTCCCTGCATGAATCCCCAGCTACTGAACATACCCGGTAGATCATCCTTAAATTGGTTATATAGATCCAGCCCATTCACAATTACCAAAGTCTTAGCCTGGTGAACTGAGGCATGGATTAATCCGGCTATTAAGGTTTTACCAGCGTTTGTTGCTGCTCCAACAATTCCCCTTGGAAAAGGTACTCCCCCACATGAGTTCTTCAGTATAGACCAAGCTGCCTTTCTTTGATACGGTCTTCTCTTTAAATCTCCAATGTGTACTGGCATAGCCGTTATCTGTGGTAGTTTCCTTAGGTCGTCAATCTCATAAGGAACCCCATGATCTTCTATCCACTGAATAACTCTAGGTAATAAACCAGTTTCACAATAACCTCTATCAGTTACCATGTGTACCATACCATCCCAACCTTTTGGCATACTCGCTCTAATATAAAAAGCTTGTGGATGTCTGAAAGCCATTTCCTTGTACAATTTCGTAAGTACTTTAGGATCGCCTTCTACTTTGAACTTGTTGTTATTCAGTTTAATTGTTACCATTTACTCCACTCTTTTAAGGCTATGATTATAATTAATAACCCAAAGCCAGATATAAAGAAAGCGAAAGGTACCCACATAGGTGCCAAACACGTTATATAACTGGCATCTTCCATTCCCCATTCAAAGTACTTAGCTAAGCAGCAAAACATTGCTACCACTATACAAGTACCATAACTTAAGATCATGAATTTCATGAACCCATTTCTATTCTTCTGTTCCATCTTCTATTGATTTTAATTTTCCTAAATTTAACCATGACATCGATTTCGGTTTCTGAGCTTTTACATTATTCTTTTTCATATACCTGTATAACCTCTCCACTGCTTTATCTCCAACGAACTGAGAGGGATAAGGTATATTACCTGTGAAAGATAATCCCTCAAACTGAGCCCTCATGTATACTTCTGGTTTTATCTTTGATTCTGCAATGTACTCAGCTGCCTTGACAAACCATATCTTAGACTCAGGTTTCTTGGATATATCATCCACTATACCAGTCTCATCTAGTACGGCCTTGTTATATATTTTGCATAGGATATCAGTTATATCCTTATGCTTATCTTCTTTCTCAGCCTGTTTAGCTTCATACTCAGTACATATCCTAGTATGTAGTGGTAAGAATTTATTCAAACTATAAACCCTCATTAACTTTAATCCGATAGTACAATACTCTATGAACCCCTCTCTTATTGGTATGTCAAAGTCTTCCACGAAATCCTCTGCATTAGAGGCTACCTGTTTTAGAGTTGCCCATTCCTTACTGGTTGATGTGATAAGGTTTATTCCCCTATGTTTAAACTGTCTTCTGACCTTGAATAACATAGATGAGAATAATACTGCAGTATCCTTAGTTGTCACTGTTATCTTCTCAACCTTTTCCTCTATCTTTTTATTGCTTGCAACTACTGCTCTATTTGATAGAGAGTATGGGCTGGCATACTTTAATATTTGGCCCACTAAGTTTTCTTTACTAACATGAATAGTAATTACTCCTTGTTTAATTAACTTTTCTACTAGAATTGTCAAATTTGACCTTCCTATATGTATGCTTGGTTCATTTTTTGAGTATACTGTATTTTCTGCCATGATTAACATCCATTTTATAATTAATAAGTTCTCCATAAGTCAAGAACTTATGCTTCCTAATCCTCCTTATGGTTTCTTTTTTACCAAGGTCATTAACATCTAAGTAACTACCATCCTTCTTTTTATCTTCCCAGTATACCACTCTCACCTTCTTAAAGTTCACTAACTTTAATGCGAGGTTTATGCTTTCTATTAAAGCATCTGGGTCTAATAGTAAATCTATAGCCTCTACTGGAGAAGATAGTATAGTATTGATCTGCCACTCAGTTAACAATTTCCCAGCTGTTGCTATGGCTGTATCCCCAATTGTCTCAGCGTTAAATGCTCCCTCACATATTTGGATTCTCTTGTAAATATATAAAGCCTCTATATTATATATCACGTAAGCTTTACCTAATCCCACATCATTAGCAATGGGGTTCTTATATTTTGTCAATCCCCCAAGTAACACTTTCCTGGCATTAAAGTATACCAACTGATCGTGCATAATGTAAGGGATGATGACATAACCCTTATAAGGACCTGAATCACAATAACCAAATCCTTTCTGTGATAACTTAGCTACTGAGAATCCCCTTCTCTTTAGATACTCCCTACATTTCCTTGCTACCAAGTTTGTACCGAATATGATGTTGTGGAACCCTTCTGGGAGTTCTAAGCCTTTGACTTTGTTATTTATGGTTAGCTCTGACTCTGGTAACTTTATGTGTAACATATCCCAGTCCTTTGAGAAAATTACTTCCCAAGCTTCTTTCTCTGTGTCTGAGTTAGTTATTTCTTGTACAGCTTCAATTATAGGTTTATTATACCCACATCTAAAACAATGGGTATCACCAGTTATGGGTTTTACTCCAAATTTATCTTTGGCTCCACAAAAGGGGCAAGGCATATTAACCCAACCCCTTGCTTTAGGTTTACCTCCCAATGTATGAATAAACCAACCATATAAATGTTTGATTGTTTTCTTACTGTACCTCGACATAGATTTCCCTCCTAATTATCCTGTCTATTGTCCTTCTGGATACTCCATATTTCTTTGCCAGCTCTGTATGTGTTGACTCACTTTCCCTTATCTTTATAACCTGTTTTTTGGTTAATTTAGATTGTGGGTGCTTACTACTACTCAATAAATATTTATTTCTCCCATCCCTTTTACATTGCTTCATATTTTCTGACTGAGTTCCCCAGTATAGATTGTCCAGGTTTGAGTTCATGGGATTATTGTCTTTGTGACAAACCATAGGTTTATTACTTGGGTTTGGTATATAGGTTATAGCTAACAACCTATATAATAATTTAGGTACACCATATAAGTTTACCTTGGGTCTATACTCTCCTCTCTTACTTCTATATTTATATACAGAAATTTCTACCCAACTACCAGTTACTTTAGAAAATACCCTGCCCTCTTTGATTATTCTATAATCTGGATACCCAGGTATCTCTTTGCTTTTATCAAAGATCTCCTTCAGTATTTTGTCCTCTATCTGCTTCATTTGTCTCTTCTTCAGCTATAAAGTGATTAAACTGTTCATCAAATTCTTTTCTCTGTGCAACACTTAACTCTTTGAACCTTTGCCTATCCATATCTGTCATGAATACCGCTCTCCCTCGTGGAGTACCATCTCTCTGGTCTATGATCTCTAACCTCTGTACTCCTGCCATTTCTTCATCTTCTGTTCTATTCAAACCGAATGCGGCGTTGGCATGACGTATGATCTCTATTGCTCCAGCTATATCTTCCCCTTCATACCTTGTCTTCTCATGTTTAGCCCCTAACCTTGTTACATGGTTAGCAGTCCAATGTACATCTATGTTATGTTTCAACATCACATTAGACATATCAATGTAAGCTTCTGAAATACGTTCTGATAAAGCTTCTTTTCCAGTGTTAGAACCCATCTTACCCATATAGTCTGTTACCAACACATTCGGATAAAATCCAAAATTCTCTTCAAGGTCAGTGATTAACCTATCTACTGTGTTACCAGTAGTTACCAGGGCAGGTAATCTCCTCACCACTACCTCTCCTCCTAACCTTTTATACTTTCTAAAGGTTTTCTTAACATCCTTATCATATTCTCCAGAGAGTAATTCCATCTTTGTTTTATTACTCATACATTGTTCTAACCTGGCCATGTATTCTTCTTCTCCATTCTCAAGGTCTATCACCAATACCTTCTTTCCCATTTTCAAATACCCCACTATAACATTAACCAAGAAGGCTGTTTTCTTTTTCTTGGGTTTATCCACTATAACTATAGTAGCTCCCTTTGGATAACCTCCCGCATTGGTTAATTTATTTATCTGCCTAAATGGAGTGGGGAATATAGTTTGTACGTCCCTTCTCATTAACTGTCTATCTGATAAACCTTCAATAAGAAAGGATCTTGATAGATCCTCTACTATTACCCTTGGTGATATTGCTTTACTTACTTTATCCGAGAATGTGTGATATCTCTCAAAGTCAAGGATATCCATGGTTTCAATGGTATCTTTTAAATCCAGGTATTGGGCAAACTTCTCTGTTTGTTTAACGATATACTCAGGATCTTTTACACTACCCTTGAATAAATCTCTAGCTAATGATCTCACATTATCTAGCTCGGATTCCAACAAAGATGATGTCACAGATCTATCTGATAACAATTTCCTTAGTTCTTCCATGTAAACAGCTTTACTGGGAACTTTCTTGTAGTTTTTGTAGTAATCCTTAATTACTTTTGCCAGGATAGTATGCTCTATTAATGTGAAGTAATCTTCAGAATACAGATTAACCACCTTATAACCTTCAGGATGCTGCAACGTATAACGTAATATCTCAAATTGAAAGTCTGTATCAAATTCAAACTTAGCCATACTCTATTTTATGTTTTGTAATGTTCATTAGTTCCCCTGAAAGTCAGACACTTAGGGCATAATTTAATATATAATAGCATATTTTGTGCCTTAGGCTATCAACTTATTTATAATTTATATTTATATTTGCACTACCAAACTATATAATAATTCAAGGATATGGAATTACACAGGCTAAAAGAAATGCAAGATGACTACGATGAAGAGTTATTTAACAAAATCTACAAGGATTGTAGCAAACTCATGAACAAGCTCACTTTTGGTATTAACCCCCTCTACTATGGAGTTACCACTGATATTATCCGTAGTTGGTTTGATGATAAGTTTATTTATGTTTATAATAAGTATTATGGTGAGATGTCGGATAAATCGCTCAAATCACATATCATCAAAGCACTACAACAATTCAGATGCAGAATCTTAAGAGGAGCTTACACTCAACATTCTGAAAAGAATATAGAAATGGTTAGGTTGGATGATGAAGAGTACCAACGTTATAACATGGATGTTATAGACGATATTGAACCAGAGGTTGATGAAGAACTCCTATCTAAAGTAAAGGATTTTATGAAGCAAACATTGAGTGAAGATGCTTACTTTTTCTTTAATCTCCAACTAAATCCTCCCCCAATGGTCTTATCAAATGAGAAAGAAACTTCAGATGAGAAATGGGCTTCATTCTTAGACTTACCACAAGAAGAATCCACTTATATATACCTCGATAAATTAAGAGAAGAGATTTCAAGGGGTACTAAAAGATGCAGAAACAAATTCAAAGATCAGGTTACAAAATAAAAGGTAGGGATTAAATCCCTACCTTCACCATTAATCACCAATATAATAAGAGAAAACACGTTAATAATTCTTTGGGGCATCTTGATAAATTGTCCATGAGTAACATCCAGCCCCCATCATTAATGGCATAGTTCCTTCCCAACTGAATACTCCATCATCTATATCATTAACTACTACCTCATTCCTATACCCATACCTTGACTCATTAAATCTACCGTGGATATACCACTGTAATCCATTATTTCCTCTTGAATCACAGAATTGAAGATACTTATCTCCAGCTATAGGAGGTACACATGGATTAAACCAATAACTACCTGATGCTGACTTACCAGATTTCCAACACTGTACTGATAACTGCATGTGGAGGACATCTTCCTTTACGAATAGACCCATACCATTTCCCCAAGCATTCTTGTAAGCATTGTATGTATTACCCACCATGTATTGTAACCTACCCACAGTTCCTCCTGATTGTTCTGTTAAAATGTTATAAGTATCTAAGGCAAATCCACCTTTACCTGTATTCATACTTACAGAACTGAAAAGAAGTTGGATTGGACTTGCGAATCCATTATCTACTAATACCCATTTCATGGCTCCTTTCCAATTCATAGCCTTAACTCTAATCCAATCCCCTACATATTTTAGATATGGTCTATGTGGACCGTTATCATTGCTACTCAAATCATATGAGGGGTCAACAATAGAATTAGGTAAAGCTATGTGGAATAATAACCTAGTCCAACCTTCTAAGTACTGTTCTCTCGCCCACAATGAGTTTGATATATTACCTATCAATTTAATCACTTTTTCATACCCATCCATATCTTCTGTGGGTGGGTCAAGTATTAAACAACTTCTATGGTTACCATATCTCTGATTACCATTATTTATATTACCTGACCAACCAAAGTTATTCCTTGCCGCATCATATAACGGCTGATAGTCCAGATAACTTATACCCACTGTATTACTGATACGAATCCATTGGGTATTACTACTGTAATCATGTATATTATTACCATTTATTATCTCAGTTCCAGCCATCAACCCAGGTGTAACGTTTGCTGATGGAAGTCTTCCTTTCTCCCTAGCATGAATTCTCCAGAATGATTCTCCAGCTTTCTTTGATACCAATACCCAACCTCCAGTATATAACTCAACAGTGATAGTTTCATCCCCAGCTCTCAACCCAGTTACCACTATACCTTTTCCATCTAGACCCTCATTAACCCAGTTCTCACCAAAGCATAAGAATAATATCTGATTATGATCAGCTCGGTTATCTGAAGGAAGTTTGACAAAACCCACATTACCAGTTACCCCATTCCTTGTCATGTACTTCATATCTATTATCATAGCCTTGTACACTTCAGCTGCTGGAAACTCAGTGGGAGAAGTACTCGAGTTACTCAGGTTAAGAGTGGGCATGTAAATCTTGAAGTCGTTACTTTGATTCAGATCATCATACTTGGTTTGTAACTCATTTTGTAAAGCCACCAAGTTTGTCCAAATAGATTTTGTCTTGGATACAGAAGTCATTGGAGGCTCTGTCTGACTCCCGTTGAGTTTATATCCCAACGTAGAGTAGATAATACTCAAATCCTGAGCTAATGGCCCATCTATGTAATCATGGATGGATTTCAAATCTGCATCAGTTTGTACCTCATATCTCTTTAGCTCGGTATCCAAACTTAACAGGTTTTCCCAAACAGTCTTGGCTATTGAAATCCAATTAACTCCCGCGGGGTTTTTATCTGGGTAACCTATACGATTCCATATTTTAGTATCTTCATCGTTGAGATACTTTTTAAGAGCTACAAAGTTCTCCCAAACAGTTTTTAGAGTATCGAGTACCGTTTCTCCCTCTGGTTGCTTCTCAGGAAATCCTAGCTTGTCCCAAAGCTTCTTTAATTGGGTATCTATAATGTATAAGTTATACCACATCGTGTATACCGCCCCAATGAAGTTGTAGGTGTTGGGTAACTCACCTGGGTTATTGGGGTCTTCTTTTCCTGTATAGTTTGGGATACCTAGCTTTGCTATAACGTTCAAATCTGCTCTATCCTTTTCTTTTAACCAGGTATCCAGGTATTTCAGTATCTTACCAAGCTCTTTAAATTTCCCTAATCCACCTCTAACTCCTGACGCTGTAACATCATCGGCTGAGAGTATATTTGTGGACTTCATATCTGCGGAACCAGGAACTGCACCCATTGAATAGGTTCTGGCAGCCCCTGTTCCAGAGATACGGATAGTCATCAATGGGGTGTCATACTGATTTAATGCAGAAAGATCATCTACATTCTCAGCTGCCCTTAATGTATATGTTATATCAAATCTTACAGGTACATCAGTACCAACATATGGCCTTTGATAATAAGCTACCAATATGTATAACCCCTCTTTTGTTTCACCTGGAACATTGACAGATATTGCTCCCTCCTCATGTACTAATGTCCCATACTTGTTCATATAAACACCAGTAGGATTGGACATACTCCAATCCTCTAATGTTTTTACTATCCCAGTCTTTTCATGTGAAATTGAAAATCCCGTACTCGTTTTTGCTATGGTATCAAACCCACAGTATATACCTGGGTTTATAACTCCCAGCATGGCCTCTCTAAGTTCATAAGAAAGAACTAGGGCCCTATGATCGGTAAACGTCTTTGCCATAATTATAAGTTTCTTGTATCAGGGAATTTATGTAATACAGTAATGTAATTCGTTTCTCTTGTTTTGATATATCTTCTCAACCTTGTTACCAATCCTCTTGGCAGGGTAAACGTTATATCTAGCTTCACATTTACTGGAGTAAGGTAATCTTCAATGACAGTTGCTAGGTTCTCACGAAACTCTTCCGAATACTCCGTATAATTATTCCCAGGTACTACAGTTATATTTATTTGCTCAATAGCGCAATCAGTACAACCGTTCCTATACGTGGAGTTATAATCATACCTCAATCCTTCATTTCCCAAGTTCTCGTAAACTGTGTCATACCTTAACCCAATGTCATATCTGGATGTGGCTTTCCTGTAAGACTTATGGTCTTCAGGTTTCACTCTTAATCCAAATAAACCAAGGAACATGTTTAAGGCATTGATTGAACCCCTTGCTCTATGTATATGTACTGCATAAGCCAGGTAATCCTTGTATTGTTCATAGGTTTGAAAGGTTTCATACCTTACATCTCCCCATAGCCAAGCTATGTAACGAAGTAATCCCAGGTGATCTACATCTGGGATTAAGTCAATGTTTTGTGGGTCGTTGAGATATTTTAACCCCTCAATCTTTGGGATTAATTTCTCATCAAACTCATTCATGAAAGCTTCTGTAAACCTCTCTAAAGGTCCCGCATCTTTCATGTTCTCAGCTACTTCTTTATTCTTTATTACTGGTGGATAGTTAGGATCATTTTGATCGTTTTGTTTGAACCCACTCGGTAAATTCTCCATAAACCAATTCAGCTTGTGGAGGATGTTATCCCTAGATAGTTTCATTAGCGTATTCGTTTATGGTTAAACTGATATTTTCAACCTTAAGAACAGGAACTGAATTATCTGATACTGGGATATCTACATTGTTAGTGTAGGTTTGGAACTCCCATGAATCTCCCTCTTGTATACCGGGGTTATTCAATAACAACTTGAATACAAATACATCATACTCAAGTGTTACGTATCCATCAGCTCCGGGTGTTACAGATACATTCTCAAACACTTTCACTTGAGCCCCATTCTTTGTGATTATAATATCCATGTTTGCTCTGTTGTTCTTAATCAATGAAATGATTAAAGCCCAATAGGCATTCTCAGTGGGTACATATTTGTTGTTCTCTTTCTTGAAGTCAATATAGCCAGGGAAAGTGATTTGAGCTGCATTGGGATTCTCAGTAGTGATTGCCTTTCTCCCATAGGGTATGAGGTATAGCTCATCCAATGTCAAGTGATCTACAGCATCAAGGTTATCTACCAGGGCAATTATGTCTGAAGTGTAGATCGGTCTGTTGATGTCGGAATTGTTGTAACTATATTCATTTACCAGAGCAGTCTCAACCAATAGTTGTATATCCTGAGCTCTCTTACCATATTTTCCCCATACTGTTAAACCTACATAGATTTGGGTTTCACCAGCGGGGAAAGCTTGTACAGGTACTCCTAATACCTTTCTCATATCTACGTAGGCTTCTAGCTCTCTCAATAAAAGCTCATTAGCTTCGCCTCCTTTGTCAGGTGTGATATAGTATGAGATCCCTGTTTCACAAGTAAAGTCAGCCCCTACTTTATCAACACCTGGACAAAGTTTAGCGATATCAATAAAATCCTTGAAAGTTACTGCTCTGTCTAATGTCCTTAAAGAACAACCCAAATGTTCTCTCATATCTTCAATGGTTTCTCTATCTGAACCCCCGGTTGCAGCATTTGGGTTTGTTATAGCAAGAGTATAATCTGCCAAAGCTCCTGCGGGTTCTACAGTTGGAGTTCCCTTAAAGTCTGTGATAGTACCTGAATCAAGGTTACCATTTACTCCTTGTGTGATGTTGTATGATAACTTAGCTTCAGCTCCTGCTCTTGGTATAGCCCCTCTAATACCATCCCCAAATTTAGCAACGAATAATCCTTCACTCACATATTCTACTACAAAGACCTGATCATAAGGGCTTGAGAATCCCAGAGTCTCTACCAAATCCCATTGTTCTCCATCAATGTATATTGTACCAGAACCGTCTGCATAGTTTGAGGGTAATGATACTGTTGGATTCTTTCCTTCTGGAATTAAACCAAGGCTAGTATATTCATCTGGATTAGTGGCACTCTTCACTGATTGTTCAAGGTCAAGCACTATTAAGTTTGAACCTTTTCTCATCACTACATCACCCATCTGTCTGAACGGTACTCCATTAGAACCTAATAGGATATTATCTCCTTTGAATATTATATCCTGAATTGCCTCTGCTGGGTTACCATCTTGGTCTAAGAGTTGTACTGTTACCCGTGCAGTTGAAGGTATCTTTGCCTTGATCCTGTAATCAATTAACCTTGATAACTGAATCATGGATGAGATGTGTTGAGCTGTGTAAACGTATAGCTCTCGTGCTGATACATCTACATAGTAATTCAACAACTCAGTCAGAGCAGCCATATAATCTAGGATAATCATAAAGATATTGCTCTGACTATAGTCTGTCATTTCTGGCAGTAATGTTTTTACCCTATTTACTAGGGCCGTTTTAATGGTTCTGTATCCCCTATCAAGATACCCAACCCATGGATTCTCTAATTTCATAATGTATTTTGATTTAATGGTGTTACAAAACTTATGTTGATGTTGATAGTCCCATCCTGTCTCCTACTATACTCAACCACATCTACTTCACATCTATTCTCCAACTGAACTACCTTATCTATGACTGTCTTTTTAATAAGAGCCTCTAACACTAAATCATCTGGCTCTTTTAAAGTCTGGTATAATCCAGTACCGAAACCAGGTTGGTAGGGTCTTTTATTTAAGGGAAACATCAATATATTATTTATTGAACTTCTCAGTACCTGGTTTGTACTCTTCAGTTGAGGTCTTACCTCACCAGAGCTATTCTCTGTGAATGTTATTGGGAAACAGAGTCCCACTATATTTCTCGTTGACATACCTATTTATGTTTAGGGTGAGTTACTGTCGGGTCATTATATTCACTTTCAGAAAATTCTGATATGGTACCTGTATAGGGTACTGTTGGTGCTGATGGTGATCCCATACCAGCTGTTGGATGAGTATGTAACTTGTAGTCATTGATAAGAGAAATTAACTCCTGTTGTAACTTGTTCAACCTCTCAGTTAAAGCCTCAATAGCTACTGCATCTCCACCTCCACCATTCAGAATTATATTTCCCTCTCCATTCATCTCTATGGTAGAAGATGTACCATCTTTCTCCACTTCAATTTTAAGAGTGGGTTCATCAAGGTTTATGTTTAAAGAAGTATTGGTCTTTTTGTCTTCATCCTTGAACTCAAAATCAAGGTTCCCATTTAGCTCATCTAGTTTAAATGAATTACCTTTTGGAGTGGTTATTTCAATATAACTATTTTCTTCGCTAGTATTTGATTTGGGCTGTTCATTTATTAATAATTCATACCCCATTGGAGTACGAAATCTATAAACTCTTTTTTGAAATTTTATTATCTCTTTCCCCTCTTCATCTTTCTCTGGAACATAAGGCCCAAAACTCCATACTGGCATGTGGAAATCTCCATTGATAAACTCAATCAAAACAGTATCACCAACATTGGGTACTATGAAAGACCCATAGTTCTCTCCCATCCATTGACCCTTTGGTAAAGCTTGAGCTCTGAGAACTCCCTTACTAATTGTAGGTACTGAAACAGAAATACGACCCCTACCAGAAGGATCGTTATTTCTAAATACTATTCCGGAATAAGTACCATAATATTTACCGTACCTCTCTAACCCGGTATTTAATATCTCATTTAATATACTCATATCATTCGTCTATTCCAGCTTGTTTAACATACTCATTTTGGAACTCTGGTGAGTTTGGTGTCATGTAGTTATCACCAGTCTCACTTACCCATACTGTATCGTCAGTGGGTGTATCATTAGGACCCATTTGAGTTTGGCTTGCATCTTTAGACCAGTTCCTGGGGTTAGAAGGACCAATATAAATTTGTCGGTTATTAACACCGAATAATTGTTGGTCAAAGAACCTTCTTCTAAGGTCTTCTGGTTTATATGATGTATACTCCCTAACCTGATTCAACATGGTTGCAGTTGTTTCTTCAGCCTGTCTACATAACTCCATGGTAGTTTTATACCCACCTGACTCAGTTATAGAGTGTCTCACCGATTTTATGTAGTAATCACCACTATCTCCACCTAATCCGGTTAATCTTACTACCATACCATCCATGATGGAAGGCTCTCCCTCAATGGTACAAGTAGCAGTAACACCTGCCATGGCTGAAGCTCCTAACTTATTGGCCGCTTCCCATATTGCATCATTGTTTTCTTGAGTTTGGATATAACGTATAACACCTGAGAATTTTCTTACTCTACCAGTTTTATCATCTATGGGATCATAAGTATAGAACTTCTCATGTTTTACCTTCACTATCTCAGATTGTGGTAACCTAGCATTTGAACCTGCATTACCATGACTTGCCCCGTAACTCATTTGTTCCAATACCTTCATAAAAGAAGATTTGGTTTTATCAGAATCAACTACTGCTGTGTTGGTATCTGATTGACTGTCACCCAAGTAATACTGATACAATTTTTCTATTCCTGCATACTGATGTAATTCCTTGGCAGTTGCATAGGCCTCATTAAATTTGTCGTAATCCTCTTTTGAAATTTCTAACCCGTCAAGAGTATATTTCAGGTTTTGTTTTAATAACAAACCTTGACGAGTGTTTATAACCATACCTTCTTTAATAAGGTCTGGAGTATTCTTTGTCGTGTCTCCTCCAAATACATCGTTAGTCAAACCATATATAGAATCAGTTTGTACGTAAACAGAAGATTTATTCTGGATTACTTTTGGGTTATTGTTTATAACTCTATCCCAAATCTCCTCCATTGTTTTCAGGGCAGTGTTATATTGTACTACCCTACTAATATTCCTTAGTGTAGAATCTTGTGATGATACCTCCTCTTTATCCTTAGATAACTCGTCACCATCATATTTAATGGTACAACTAAGGATTGTGTTATCATCATTGTAAAAATTAAATTGTCTTTTCGCTGACCCAAAAATTCCCCTATCATGAATCATGAATAGGTTACCTCTTCTAGTAACATACCAAGGACCCTCTGGCATGTAAGATAATATCTTGTTTATTGTTGCCATTACCTTCTTAGCAGTGACATCAATAATCCTGGGTGTAAGTAAGAACTCTTTCAGTTCATCTGGTAAGTTTATATCTGAGGCCTGTGGTTTGAAACCCTGTTGAGCTTCTTCCAATATAGATGTATCTTTGAATGGCCCTATGTATGGTTGGGCATCATTTCCCAGTGAAGGCAATAGATACTTAATTACGTTATATGAGTTCCATGAGAATGTAGGAGGGATATACCCATTACCAGCTTTCACCCTACTATACCTGTATCCAACTTTACCTCTACATGTAATCACTAACTCAAGGCTATCACCCATTAATCCGATAATAAATTCTAGTGGAGATTGAGAAATTGTCTTACTCTCATTCTCCTCTTGAGAACCGCTTTCATCTGGTATTTCTATGTCTACTGGAGAATCATCATCCACTGAAAGTGAGTCAAGTGGGGAAGATAGTGATGTTAATGATATAGTGGTAGATAAACCTTTCTCAGTATATTTTCTCTCTACATCCTTAATAACATAAGGTATAACATCTGACATAGTCCCATCTGTATATCCAAATGACATACTCACTAATCCCTCATATACAAACCCCCATGAGTGCATCAATTGAACATTCCTGGATTCAAAAGTGAGTTCTATGTCATCTTTACCATCATCCTTCCATTTACAGTCAAATTGGGTCAGACGAATATCTGACCCATCGGGACATATCTCCATACCAGTTGGAGTAGTTAATATGACAGTTGGTATCCTAGTTCCCATAATTCATAGTTTGTAGATCATCCTTATTCGGAAATACTAACTCTATCCCTACTGGTAATTCCAGTGGGTTGATGAATTTATCTCTATTGTAAGCAGCAACTATGAACCAAAGATTATGGTTACCATAGTACTTTAAAGATATATCTTTCAATGATTCACCATCTATTACTGTGTGGTATATGGGGTCTACCATATCATATACTGGTAAGAAAGAGATTAGCGCATCTCTCTCATTAGTACTGGCATCCCTGTATACTCTGGCTACATCGTATAAGTGTGTGTTCAGGTTCATCTCTGTGTTGTGTTAATTACTTTGTATTGGATGTCATTCCAAGTAGGATTTAGTTTAGATACCTTTTGCAAAGTAATAGTTTGTACAATATGTAAAGGAACTATCTTACTCTCCCCTGCAACTCCCGTGAATTGTTTAATGACATAAGGTGCTGAGGTTATTACGTAATCTACATCCTCTACTCCAAGAACTCCAATCAGATTAATTACTGGAGGTTGTTTCTTATACCCATCAGCTTTGGAATAAGACTCTATCTTCTTACATAGAGAGAATACCCCAGTGTAATCTCCTTTAGTAGAATACCAATCTATATCAAATGATAAAGTATCTTTACCACCCAAGTATTGGAGTGGGGGAGAGTTTCTTCCAAAGGCATTTATATTTACCCAAGTAGATTCAGGTTTGAAATCCATCCCAGTTGGAATGAAAGGAAGTTCTATCTTATCGAAAGAATCTCCCTTATCCAAATTATAAAATGCAAGGATATATAATTTCCTACCTGTTACTGCAAGCTGTTTATTCTGCTCATCTAGTGCTGTTTTAATGGTTGAAGCAGCATCTATATAAAACGTCATACCAGCTTTATTATACCCCTCATGGGCTTGCTCATAATTCCCATTATTGATTAGAGAAATTACTTTACTCTTATCTGTAGTAGGACCAATCTCTAATGGAGTTTTAGTATTTATTCGTTGGTCTCGGTTTCTGATAGCTGTGGCAGATGATTCTGGGATACCCCCAGCTTTAGGTCTTAACTCTGACCTTCTGTATGGGAAACCAGTTTTTACGTAAGCATATCCCAAATCTTTTGTAGAACTATCCAAATCACCAACCAGGGTTTGAGTACCGAAAGAAAGTCCAAGTTGACCTAGTACTCTCCCAGCTACTCCACCAGGCATTTGTACTGATTTTAATAGATAAGACCTTGCTACATCTATTGTCTTTACAGCCGTTGGTCTAAATTCAAATCTCAATTTTGCCATAGCCTTACCTCCTATAATTCTTCATTTATGGTTTTGTTAACCATTGATTGAACATCTGCCCTGATAGCTCTTCTGATTGTATCTGCCCCAATGGTTAAGCTTAAATTGATAACTGGGTTCTGATTATCTTTACCTAGGGAGGATACCTCATTAGGGGATACATCTGTACCCATCTTCTTAGATACTTCATTCAACCCATACAAGTTTTTAACTGCACTTCCAGTCATGGCGGCTTTCATTGCTTCTGCCTCGTATGACCTCATTGTATCTTGGTTGTTCCTTAACCATTGTTGAGCTACCCTTAAATTATTGTTATCTCTAACTACATCTTCTGCATTCTTAGCAGTGGCCTGTCTTAGTAACTCGGTTTGCTTCTTATCTTCTGCATTCTTATCTGAAAAGAAGCTCCATAAAGACATACCTATTGAAGCTACCAAGGTTATAATCATACCAACTGGTCCAGTTAAGAAACCAAGTACTCTACCCAATATCCCACCTATCCTAGTTATCCAAGGTAAGGCTTTACTAAACCAACCTCCAATTTTACCAAGCCATGGTAGCCATGTTAATATCCTTGCCCATACTCCGGTTTTAGTAGCAGTCTTTGCAGCTTGTGCTGCTTTCTCTGCCTTAGTTGTACCTGGAGAAGATCCGAACCAAGATACTCCCCAACCTTTGGCTATCTCTTTCTCAGTAGCTGGTCTATAATACTCCGGTGTGTATTGTTTTCTAAATGACCTTGCAGCATCACGAGTATCAAATACCTTATTTCCCATTTGTGGGTTATAAATAACCCATTGACCATTTATCTTCTGAGGAGCAGACCATGGGTTTTTACCTTTCATTGATTTGACATACCCAGCCCAACCATCTGGTACTGTCTTCTTACCCATATTGTTTGTGAATACCATTGGTCCCATACCACCTGCTCCCATTGCCATTGATCCAGCTACTCCTTGAGCTTGATAAGCTCTGGTTGTACCCATTACTGCAGCAGTCAACCCATTCTGAGCAGCTGTAGCTGAGTATATAGTTTGGGTTAAAGCAGACATTATGGAATTCTGTTTTGTACCACCAGCTATGGCCTCTCCAGAAGCTACTGCAGATTTGGCTTTCAGTACATCAAAAGCCATACCAGCTAATCTAACTGCCATTCTGGCTAACCTCCACCCTGTGACAACTAGGAACGTTGGGCCAACAATAGATTTTACTATGGGTATACTCATGAGGTGTACTAACCCCCTTAACAACCCATTTATACCAGATAAGAAAAACTTTAATGGTGGTGTTATAGAATCAGTGAATACAATACCCAAGTGTTTCACAACAGTTATGAATTGAAGGATATGACCATATAATGATTCCATCCTCATATCCATAATCTCTTGTGATTTACCAGCAGAGTTATTCAACTGGTCTATGAATCCTTTTAACTGGTCTCCATCCCTTACTAACAATGTAGCAGCTCTCTTACCTCTTACTCCAAATAAGTTATCTAGGATATTCTGTCCAGCGATTGTACCAGTTCCTACCTTCTGCATGGCAGTTTGTAACTTCTCAAATATTACAGGTAATGATAGTAACCTACCTTGCCTATCCATGAAGTCCTCAGTTTGTAAACCGAGTTGTTGTAATGCTTTTACTTGTCTACCAGTTGCCTGTGGTCCTAGAGCCCTTGCAAAATACCTCATTGCATTCTCCATTGCAACACCAGCCATAGAACCCTGTATACCAGCATTAGACAGTAACATAAGTCCAGCTGTTAACTCTTGTAAAGGTATATTCAAAGAATTGGCAGTTGAACCGGCATATTTAATACCTTGTGCTAAGTCTACCAGGTTGGTATTCGCTTTAACTGTAGCTACTGTCAATACATCTGCCACTGAAGTTGCGTGTTCTACTCCCAACTGAAAAGTCTTCATTATATTGGTCATAATATCCGCAGTACCTAACTTCCCTTGTAAGGCAGAATCAGTTGCACCAGCTAAGTTTACGGCTGCAGGTATAGACCCCATAATCTCAGCATACTTCATACCAGCCATACCCATGTACTTCATAGCATCTGCTACCTGATCAGAGTGGAATATAGTATTCTGACCTAAGTCCATGGCCAATCTATCCATCTTCTGTAACTCGGCATTGGTTGACTCAGTAACAGCTTGTACTGATACAAGGGTATATTTATATCTTGCTCCAGCCTCTATCACCCTACTTAATCCATACCAAGCAGAGCCCATAGCTACAGAAGTAAATCCCAACCCTCTATAGAATTGAGATTGAGCTGATGCTAAAGCAGCTAAGTTTTGTTTTAGGTATTGAGACTGTTGGTTAATACGTGAAGCGGGGCCTGAAAATTGGTCCCGCAACGCAACCGCAAGTCCTACTCCTAAGAGTGTTCCATTTGCAGCCATAATCTATTTCTTCTTTAATTGTTTTTCGATCTCCTTATTCTTAGCTTCCATTTCGTCAATGGCCTTATTCAATTTCTTTACCAAGCTTACCCTACGTTTTGAGGGCATCTTTAAAAAATCTTCAAAGGATCCTATATTAACATGGTTGACTGATAGGAATAGAAAGTCATTCTCTATGTCAACCGTGGAGATAAAAAATCCTCAACCTGAAGAAGTGGTATATCCAGCTCTTCCTCTGGGTTATAAGGGTTAATTATGTGTGATGTCATTGATTGATTCCCATCGTCGAAATCAGCCATTACTTTTCTCAAGAAAGCCATGTCTTTAGGGGAGAAATTCTTGAATGAATTTACATTGACCCAATTCTCTTTCTCACCTTCACTAATGAACTTCTGAGCTAACTCTCTACCTTTTAAGATTGAGTTTGAGTTGATATCATCCCCGAGCTGAATAAGATATTGTTCTAAACGACCATCAGGGAATCTCATTCTAAATTCCTTACCTTGCATCTGGAAGTAGATGTAATGGTAGTCATGGAAATCTCCAGTTGCCGGAAATGGTTTGAATAGGTTTGGGTTATATCCCTCTTCTTCTGTTGTAGGGAAAGGTTTTGAGTAATCAAAAAGATAGGTATTCAAATCCTCTTCATAGGGAATTTGTTCTCCATCCTTATCCCATTTATATTCAAACTTTAATTCTGATCCAAGTGAGAATACTCGAGATTGTAACAGAGCATAGTATTTATCCGAAATCCTCATGTCTATTATGTCCTGAAGTTTCGGTTTTCCTTTGTCAAACAAATCAGTGATGATATTACAAAGGAATGCGTTTATGTGGTTACCTTCTTTTGTTAACCGAACACTGGAAAGAAGTTCTTCATCCTCTCCATTTTGCATTCGAATTGTACAAGGTAATCCACTCGGTAATAAAAATCTTAATGTGTTTTCCATATCTCTTTAGTTTATATTGGGTAATAGTATTTAAACAAGTAAACCCAGACCTAAGCCTGGGTTAATACTTAATGTATTAAATGATACCACCCGTTCCAGATGGGCTTGAGTAGTAGTCTACTGCAAACTCAATGGTTTCTATCACGTTGTCAGAACTCATACGGTCAAGTTCTAATCCGTTTATTTTACATGGCCAGATACCATCTACTGTGTGTTTCTCAGTAGTGATACCTAGCTCATCTACCAATTCAATAGTGGCACTGTCCTTTGCAGTATCTATCGGTAACCCAACTCCAAGCATAGCGTTTTGGATTGAATGAATCCAAACTCTCAATGCGTTATCATTCGCGTTATTCGGTTTCAACTTCTCGCAAACAAGATTTGAGAAGTGAACCATACCAGGTGTCTTCACCGGAGAGTTAATCTCACCATGCTCAACTACATCAAGCTCGATATCTGGAAGAGTCACTCTCTGGAACTCAAATTCATTTCCTTTTAAGGAAGCGAAAGAAATCCTCCATTGGAATTTCTTTCTAGGGTTTGAAAAATTTGCCATGTTGTTTTATGCTATTTCGATTCCTACTTCACCATCGCCTTGTACAAGCATGATGTTCAATGTTACTTCAATCATTGGTACAATCAACCAAAGTTTCAGATAAGCTTTGTACTTACCCATTTGTACATCGTTCTTCTGGTTAACAACCAAAGTATCCAGAGAACTTGCATCCTGATCTCCCAAGTATTCATACTTCCAAAGAGCTCTGGAAGAAGTTCTTGCCAAGTTATCAAGGAACGGTCTGATTTGATTCCACATGTTTTTGAATGTCACAGTATCACAAGGTTCTTTCAGATAAGAACGGTATACCGGCAACATGGTATTCTTGATGTAGAATACCAAGAACATGGATGATACAAATGAGAGAGCTGAGTTTGTCTTCTGAGAAGTATAAGATGATGTCCACTCAATTGCACCATCACGGTAAACCATTGCATTGATTCCATGATTTGCAAGAGTATTCAACTCTGAGATCCTAGCTGGAGTACCAAAGTTTTGTACTACTCCAAGTGCATTCAATACAGTTGCACTTTGTTTTGATGCGGGATCAAACCAAGCTCCTCTGTTGTTGTGAGTCCATACTGTCAAACCAATGGTATCGGCTATTTCGTCCAACTCAATCTCAGTATCGGTTGCGGTATCATAATGACGAATACCGCCGGTGGAGATTTGAGCATACTCGGTATCTCCAATTGCTTCATCTTTCTCAGTACAAGCTTCTTCTGCTTTACCAGGTACTGCCAATACAGAACCATAGTATACCATATCCTGTCTCAACGTTGCGTAGGCAACACCGGCAGTATGGATGGCATCAATTCTTGCCCCAGGTACTGCAACAATCATTGAATCTGATACAGTGTCAAAAGCATGGAATCCATTGTCTGTACCATCTCCAATAAAGTCAGCATCAACTACTGCCGCACCATCTGACCCACCAGTAAATGCAGTGGTTGCCGGTACAATAGCAATTGTTGCCTCTGCAGGTACTGTAGGTTCTGTTTCAGCTTTTGTGAATGTGGCGATTGATGATAACTTGTTAAGGTTATTCAAAAAGGTTTGTTTTGCCCATTCAATATTCGGATCAGGAAGTGGTACTGCAGAATAACTCTCACTCAAGTCTGGGTTGTTAGGCCAAACCAATTTCAAGTCAAAAGCTTTCGGGTTACCGTTCGTTGAAGCAGATACCACTACCTGAATACCATTGTAATCTGCTCCGGCATATTTGGGTTGTACCTTGAAAATTTCTGTGGGTGTTGCTGAACCACCTTTTGGGGTGATATTCATCTTCACTGAAATGGCAGTGGCTTTCTTTGCCTCAACTTCTTCTGCCGTTTCACTCTGTCCGGCTCTATGAGTTATACGGTTAATTCTCAACCGAGCTCCATAAGCCAACATTCTCTGTACGTAGATATGGAACTTATCCAATCCTTTCGCATCTGCAGCGAACATGCTTTTTGGAGCGGCACCACCATAGAGAGCCTCAAATTGATTCATTGTGGAAATTAAGATTGAGGGATCATTGATAGGCCCTCTTCTCGTAACTCCACTTACACAAACTATCCCAGTGGCTGGTGTCGATGCCTGTTGGGTAAAGTCCTGTACGTTTACATTAACTACTGGAGTATTCATCTTTAACTTTTTAAGGGTTTATGATATTTAATTTTAGTATTGTCATTTACTTCACTTGGAAGTATAGATTTGATTCGTTTATTTGTACCAAGTCCATGAAAAGGTTAACCTCCAAAAGTGGTGATATCTTATCAGGATAAGTCTTAACTATAACTACATCCCAAGCATCTGGTATGTTATACCGGTATACATCTTCTTGGCAGTTGTTCTCTGGACTAGGGTACATGTTAGAGGTTAATAATTCACAGAAAAAGGTTGGTAACTCTTCAGGTAACTCTATACCATCATATACCATTTTTGTTATCTTATGGAATCCCCTTCTTGGTATTGCCTTAGCTAATATAGCATTCAATACCCTGCCTTGGTCTATACTGTTGTAGACAAGGTGGATGTTCATCACATAATTAACTGGTTGCGGTGGTAGTTCATGTCTTCTGAAATTACCATCTGTGTCCAATGTATATTGGGTTCTACCCCATTGTCCGAATTCACCAGGAATACATTGTACTGTCCTTACTACCATCCTGGCAAATTTCTTCTCTCCCATTTCAACTGGGCTAAGGTTACTCAACACATCAATACAAAAACCCTTATCACTAACCACCCTCTCCTGAGCTTTGACATAATCTGCATACCCTTGTTTAGTTCTTGGATACTTTGTGATATCAGGCATGTAGCCATAATTCACTGCTTCTAGTCTTAAGTTCTCAACTAAAGTTCTCTCTATTAATGTTTGAGTAATTGATAAACTAGTTTCAGCCATTGGGATTATAATTTTTTAAATGCTCGAACTCTCTGAGCAATAGATCTATTCAAATATTGGGATAACCCTCTATTACCACCGAGTTTCTCGTATGTTCTACTAAAGAATGGTCTGGCTGGAGTTCTCCCAGTTCCACCTTCCAAGAACCTCGCATATTCATCTACAGTTACCTGGTTAGCATACACTTCAGAAATCATGGCATTAGGAGGAATTATATCACGAGGAGTATTCTTTAAAATACCAACCTGTACTAACCCATACCTACCACCCTGAATCTTTCTGATAGAGTTTAGTAAATTACCCATCATGTAACCGGCATGATCTGCTCTTTGATCACTCACATAGGTTTTTTTCTTGGCAGCATACAATGGAGAGTTTTCATCTATACCTATCTCAGCTCCCCCAGTTCTAATATACCTTTTAAGTTGGTGATAATATTTATCTGCGAATGAGGATTGACCTTCTCTAACAGCATTAGAAATCTCAGGACCCATGTTCATAAAACGATCAAGGGTATTGAGATCTCCCAATACCCTAATCTCTAAACTTCCAAAGCCTAGATTCCTATTCGATATTTTCCTATAATTAGGATCTTCACGTGCCATTATATTTCAGTGTTTTCTTTCTCAGCTCTTTTTAAGATTAACCGATAAAGAAGTGGGTTGTCCCCTGCCTGAGCAACTGGTTTATCTCCAGAAGGCCTGTACTTAATACCATCAAGGTAAAAGTAATCCCTTACAGAGTCCATATCCATCGCAAGGTCTTCTTCTGTTTCCCCACGAGTATATCCCAATTCTTTAAGGTATTTAAGGTTTATATACACTACCACATGTTCTTCATCAAAAGTACCAGTGGTAGTCTCGGTATTTAGAGGCCAATTCTTTATGGTATCATACATCACGAGAACTTTTATTTCTCGTTGTTCCCATTTAGAATTTTTATCTGTATTCTCACCAAACTGGTTCATTGAGAAAAGGTAATGATACCAAGTCAACTTATTCCTGAAAGCATCATGTCGGAATTTGTTGATGATATTCTTATACCTATTCCAATTCTTAATACCTACGTAAGCCATGGAACCTCCTCCTGTTTCCAGTGAATTTTTGTACTCGTGGGCCAGATACTTTGAATCTGTTGTTATATAGGCTTCTATCATCATCACAGTAAGGTACTTTAATACCTATCCTACTTGCCATAGAACATATTCCCTTAAACAACATATCCATCACAGAACCATTTTGCCCATTTGAAGATAATAAATCTTTCAATGCTGTAGAGGTAGAATAGAACTCTACCTTAGTTGGGCCAGTCTCAATACTTTTAATATTTCCCCCATCAGGTTCTGAGTCTGGGTCTACCTCTGTTTCTCTGTTTGTATTACTACTTCCCCCTATGAAAGCTATGAATGATCCCATAGCTGCCATCTGAAAAGCATCATATACTACTAACTTCGCGATTAATGAGTTACACATATCCTCGAAGTTTTCGCAACGTAACTCCTCTGGAATTGATTTGAAGCCTGGCTCCATAAACAATTCCCAATATTTCTTTTTACCTTGTACCCATTTAGAATCAAGGGATAGGTTACCAGGAACCTCAAGGTCTATGTATTCATTAATTGTCATAAGTCTATCTCAATCCAAACTTGTTCTTTTCTTTCGATGGCCTCATTGATTCTCTTGTTCAACTCATCTGAGTATTTCCTTGAGTTAATCAATTGGCCTTTTTTCTTGTTCTCTCCCACCAAGATACATCCTAAAGTATCCTTAGGAGTATTACCAGGGTGTATCATGATACCGGTGAATTGTGGTACATTCTCTAAGTAAGGCATTACCCTTTTAAACTTAGAAGACATAGACATCACCACCTTATATTTACCAGCTGGGATAGCTGTTTCTCCATAGACCTTCTTCTCACTGTTCAGGTCTCTTACCTTATCCTCTAACGTATCAGAGAATTTCTCACCATCTACCATCAGAACTCCAATAGTATAGGTATCTTTTTTGTATAGCCTTTTAACTTCTAGCAACATTTTTGTATATATTATCTATGAACTCTGATCTTAATTGCTTGTAGAATATCTCTACGTTATTTTTAGCAACACGAGCATTATACCCGTCTTCGCAATATATTTGTTTTAACATTACTTCTTTCAATCTCTCTTTCCAGTTCTCTGGGATAAAGAAGCTTAATGGAGAGCCCTTGAATTTAAAACTCAAGGCTCTCTCTCGATCGTAAGCGACTATATTTGATGACAAAAGCTCAACTTTCTTTTCTATAGCTTCTCTGTTATCTATATGATTATCCCTTATAATTTGCTCCAAATAATTCACAACCCTTAATTGGCTTTTAGCAAAAAACATATCAGATAGATCATCTACTTGCTTTGAAGAAATCTCATCTGATACCCCCTCTACTAAAGTTCTCAGTAACTGGGTGTGACCTTGTAAAAGGTTTCCTTGATCAATTAAAGTATTTCTCAACTCAGTTAACTGACCAATGTATTCCTTGTTAAAGGCATCTGATTTCCTGTTGTCCCTTATCATGTTAAGGAACATCACTATAAATCCTATAAACAGGATTGCCATGGCAACTACCATGGCTGATTGTTCGTTTATTAACTTTGACATATTACCAACAGCATCTACTGTCTGTTGTAATCCTTCTTGTGGTGACAGTTGTAAAATCATTTTAGTTTGGTTATTAAAAGATTGGGAGGAGTATAAAAACCAGGCTAAAACTCCTCCCAAGTGGTGTGTGAAAGAACTCAATTATAATTTTTAAAGTCTCGTATCAGTTATATTTGCCTAAACCCATCTTCAAAGTTGGATTGTTTAATTACTGTGAATTGGTTCATGTCGTAATAAGTATTTAAAAGTAACATGTATAATAATATTGTTTTACCATCAGTCTCAGTAATACTATCCCAAGCACCCTCTGTAGTTTCTGCCCCAGATTGTACATTACCTCTTAGAGCACCTGGGTTTACAAGAAATACCACTGGGTAGTTATTTGTCCATGGTCTATGGGCTGTTACAACTCCTCCCATATTCTTATCTGTATCACCAGTTGAATCATACAGAATAGTTAATAGTGCTACTGGATCCTCTACGTCAGTGAATACAAGTTCTTGATTTAAGAGGTCCATAAATACTATTGAACCACTTATCAAATTTGTACTACCACCGTTTCTATGATAAGCTGGTAAAGCTTGTAATACCCAATTACTCAAAGTTTGTTGGGTATATGATGATTGTCCACCATATAATATCCTTAATCTAATATCATATAGTTTGGATGTCTGGGTAATCTTTACAGTGATTGTCTGCTCAGAATCAAATCCAGGTAAGTATGCTACAACTGTGTTGTTACCAACAATAAAAGCATTCTTTGGTATTAAGAAAACTGTACCAGAACCATCTACATTGAAATTCAATCTACCAAGGTTACAAGCTGTATGTATGTACTCTGTACCTCTCACAGTAAACTTATACCCAGTTGCCCCACCTCCCCTTATACTTGAATCTAGAGACCTGTTAATATAAAATTTAATATAATCATCTGTGACAGTAGATATGTCAAGTTCTATGGTTGTTGCTTTTTCTCCATTAGGTTTAACCCTGTTATCAATACAATCAAACCTATTGGTTATCATACTAGATATAGACCCACCACTACATACAAAAACCCCACTGTGTTTTAAACTATTTATAGGTAAATATCCTCCTGTATATGAACCTATCATATTACCTATATACCTGTTAAATACAATCTTCTTCTCTGCATCTGTTAATTTTCTATTCCATAATACAAAATCCTGTATATCTCCACACCACCAGTCCTTTGGAGTACCTGTAGTTTGAAAACATCTCCCTAACCAGATGTTACCGTCCCAACCTCTATCTCTATCATTATAGTTCACATTACCTTTTTGGGCAGTTGTTAAATAAGTACCATACCTATACCCATTAAGATACATACCTCTTCCTTCTAATGTACTATCAAACTCTAATAACAGGTGCATCCATATACCCAAAGTTTGTGGCCATACATCTGAGTTTATACAATAACTGCCATTAACGTTTGGACTCACTTGGTTTTTTGGATATTGTTGGAATTGAAATCCTTTAGATAAATCTTTACCATCTCTTGCTGCTACAGCGTAACCTAATCCAATAGAATTGTTACCAGAAATAACTCCTCCCATTAATCCATTCCTTGTAGTTTCTTGAGTTACTACTTGAGGATTTATTAACACTGATATAGTGAATGGTCCAACTACTTTCGCTGCGGCATTTAAGGCTACAGCAAATTGGCACATACATTGAAGTGACTTTCTACCATCTATACCCTCACCCCAAAAGGTAGTACCTGTAGAACCAATTGGGTTGTTATTATTACCAGAGTAATCTAATAAATCTCCATTTAATGGCATTAATATAGTTGGATTTAATCCTATAATAGGATCGTCTGGCCACACTTGTACCACCGTGTTACCGGTGGTACATATCCCTATCTTCTTTATGGTTTTCTTTGCCCCAGTGGAATCTACTAACATCCCAGCTTTGAGCGATTGATTTGCTATCTTTATTCCCATAATATTTCTATTTATCCTACTTCAAAATAGATGTTCCCTGCCGTACCAGTTGTGGGTAATGTAGTTACTATATTTAAAGTATAACCACCCCACTTTGTTGAATTATCAGCCTTACCATTAAGATCACCTATAAATTTATTAGCGTAAATACTAGCCAAATTATTTGACCTATCACCTTTCAAGAACCTGTAGTATGATATAGGGTTTGTTACTGCTTTTGTCTTACCTGAAAAGTTAATGTTAAGTATTGTTCCAGCACTACCACTCCCGTTTAATATCCCCACATCTGGGATGAAATTAAATTGGTTCTCACCTACTATAAAATCATTATTGGCATCTTCTCTAGCCACCCCAGATATCTCGGAAGCTGTGTATGTGGGTTTTGTTGCTGCTTTAGCCCAACTATATACATCACTTGCAGGCATAGATGAAGGGAAATCAGTGATTTGTGATTTGGTATGAGTATGAGCTGATGGCGTAAAGGTTGATGGTTTTCCAGTTATAGAACCCCAGGCTATTGATGGTTTCACTACAGGAGGAGTTGTCAACTGTGTTACAGCAGATAGATCAGTTAAGAAACTTACTGTAACTCCAGATAATACAGTATTATATGCTGAGTAACCCCTATCTATCTCATTAACCCATACTTGTGGATAAGCCCATGAGTCACCAGATGAACCGATTATGATAGCACAATGTCCATTATAATAACCTAACCTTACAGTATACTCATATCCTTCTATTGTACATGTGGTATTCACCCATGAGGAACCTGAGTAATTATAACCCCAAATATGTATACGTGAAGATTTACCAGTAAAGTAATGAAATATTGTCACAATATAGTGGGCCATCGTTGAAATCCAACCGTACGGAAGCTCTATTACTATTGCCCCGGTTTTATCTGTACTAGCTACATGTCCCCCTAAATCATGGAATATAGCATTCTCCTCGAATGTATCTGGATTTAATCCCCTAATAGCTATTTGTTTACCAGCTATAAATCCTCTAGCATCACCTGAAGCTTTACTTATCTCAAAGTCGGGTGTCCTACCCATCATTGAGTTAGCAGTAACTCCATTAGTTAAATCCAACCCTGCGTGCCACCTTAACCTTGTCACATTATTTTTTGCCCAAATAGCAACACACTCATTACCTTGAGTATCATACCCTATACCTCCACCATAAGCACCTCCCAAATCATTACCCCTAAAGTTTAAGGTTTTACCATTATTAATATTGATATTCCCTTTTGAATATATACCCAATGAAGGTACTTTAGTGTAATCTGCCCAACTATCTGATACAAGTAAGTCCTTGATATTAATCCCTTTAGCAGTGTTTCTACCAGCAACTATACGACCTCCACCATCTGAATAAGAATACCAACCAAAGTCTGCTGTTGCCCCGATCTGTAATCCAGATATAGCTCTTATTAATCCAGCTGTTATTCCAGCATAAGTACCACCAGTACCGTTATAAAAATTATAGGTAGTAATGGCTGCTCCATCCTGAGTACCTAACCCATTTCTATAGTTAATAGCTACGGTTGTTTGAGTTTTATTGGCAAAGTTAAATTCATTACCATGAGATATCATGTTATTGTCACTTGCTCTAATAGCGAAATCTACATCTCTAGTTAACTCAGATACCTTACTTGGAATTGCCACTGAAACAGCTGCAGAACCATTATAGGTTTTGGATTGATATCCTGTAAATGTAAGGGCATAAGGATTGGGTAATGATCCTGGTATACTTGGGATTGTAGGCTTATCACTTAAGTCATTATAACTACCAGAAGTAGCTACAGTAGCAAATGTGGGTTTCCCTTGTAGTGTTGCCCAAGTAGGATATGCTGGAAGGTTTCCTGAATGGTAGATGATTTTTGATCCCCATTGTACTTTATCAGGATACACTCTCAATGTATTTTCACTGCTGTACTCATTACCCTCAGTACCAAAAAATAAGTAATTAGGTACTTCTCCATTTCCAAAAATACCCAATGTACCTATAACATCCCTACTACCAGTTGCAGCCTTGGTATGTCTAAAATAAAACCCATAAGACCAACCTCCAGTTCTAGTACACAATGCACTAACAGATTCCCCAAACATGGGGGAGTCACCCTCTTTATAATATTTTGTTAGGTCAGAAGTCTGTACTGGATTAGGTAGGTTGTAAGCATCCCAAATTTTGTAGTTAACATTATTCCTTCTGTGGATAAGGTCGTTAGCCGCTGATCTTATGTAAGTTGTACCTAGGGATGTACTAATGTAATTCTCACTACCATTAAAGGCTAATAGAGCATATCCAGAAGCGTTATATATACCCCCAGTTGTTAAATTTGCCCCACCATCTTTTAACCATAGAGGTCCTATATTCCTTCCACCTGCAATAGGGATGTAATTAGCTAAGTCGGTTGTACTTGCAGGAGATGGAAGGTTTAAGGCATCCCAAATGGCATAATTTGTACTACCAATCTTGTGTTGTAAAGCTGTATTATTTGCTGATTCTATGTATGTACCACCAGAATTAGAACCAAAGTACTTATTCCCAACACTATCTACACTTAATAATTGTTCTGATCCATTACGGAGAGTCCAAGATCTTTGTGGTACATACAAATCACCAGTCATGGCATGAGAAGATCCACCTGATCTAGGGATATAATTAGTTCTAATATCTGTTAAATCATCAAGGATATTCTGGATAATGTCTGGGTTATTTTGTAAAGCCTCAGCTAATTCTCCCAAAGTATCCAATACATCTGGAGCATCACCTATAAGGTCTTGGATTTTCTGAAGTACAAAATCCTCGGTAGCCTTAGCATCCCATGTATCTTTATCCTGTTTGGTTACGTGAACGTTGGCATTTGCTATGTGAGTAAGTATGGGTTGAATCCTACTCAACTCTGATTGAGTGATAACATCCAGAGTGGTGTCGTCTATTGGGTCTACAGAGATACATACTCTATCAACTTTGTTTGTTGACCAATCAGCCGGCTTGGTTACAACAGCTTCTCCCTCCCCATCAGGTACCTCTACATCAGGCATTTTAGCTGTGGGAGTGAATACCATCTCTATCGTCAAGAAGTTATTAGTAGATGAATCCAATGAGGTTGTATTCAATTCCACGTATCCATTGTATACACCCTCTAAATCACCAGTCAATAGAGAAATTGCTCCTAATGTTGTACCAGATTTACCATTCTTAATTGTGATTTTTACAGAAGCCTGCTCATTCACTAGTGTATCAAAATCCATAGAACAATATAACTTGTTAGTTAATTTTATTCTATCCACTAGTGAACCAGTTAGGATTACTGTACCAACTACAGAGTTAGTAGTCCCAACCATCTCACTGTTCTGTTTTAAAAGGATTGAGTTATTATCTCCCCCACAACATTCGGTTAATCCAACTGAATAATCCCAGAAGGGTGTTACTGGTCTACCAGTCCCAGTACTACCACTATTATAAATAGCCTTAATTGGGTTACTCATATCAAGGATAGAGTAATTTACCCCTACTCTGGCAAGATCTAGAATTTGTTGGATTTGTTCATATATTAATACCTCTCCATCTGATGTGGCAGAGGCTCCTGATTTCAATTTACTCTCTGATGTGTACTTGGGAATGATCCCAGCTGCTGGAGTAGAAGATGCTCTACTCACGTCATAGAAATGTTCTTTCGGATATAAACCAGTGACTGTGTCAGAGGCTAAAGGTATCTCAAACCCAGTACCAGCTGTATTGGTTATGGTTGCTTTCTTATTGGGTTCACTATATGAATAAGCCAAGTTAACCCACCACATAGTTTTTCCGATAACTCTCCATTGAGTACCATCTTTCATCACTACATCACATGATGTAAAGTTTTGTCCTGTTACAGCATCTGTGATAGTGGTTGTGGGAGTTGCTAACTTACTTACGTAAAATACTGCTCCGTCTTTCTGGCTATTTATATCTGGTATTCCGGCAGAGTTACCAGCTTCTCCAACAAAGTGTAATACTTTACCCATGTCAGATATAGCTGAGTCTACCAGGTCAAGTACTGCCTTTTGAATTGTGGCTCGGTAATACTTACCATCTGCTCCCATGACAAGTATCTCATCATTAGCCACTACGCTTGTTTTTGACCCTTGTCTACCTATTATGGTATCAATGTAAGCTTTTACTATCTTGTTAGAGATTGCCTTTGTAGATGTATCTGACATTGTCTGATCCACAATCTCGGGATGAGCGTTGGGATCCTTCATGTGGTTAATTAACTCTTGTCCAATCTCCTCTCCTGAAGTTTCAAGGTCATTTATTTGGTTTTGTAAATCAACATCTTTAGCATCTAGCCTAGCCATCTCACTATCATGTTTTGATTCTAGGTTATCTAAAGCCTCTTGAGTGGCAGTAGATATGGGTTTATCTAAGTCTGAAGTGTTGTCTACATTTCCAAGGCCAACATCAGACTTGTTTAACCAAATATCTTTATCTAAAGCATACCCATTCACTTTTCTTGTGATAGGAACATACTTCAGTAACTCTTTATATACTTGATCACCCGTAACAAATCCTTGTGAATCCTGAACTACAGAACCACTGAAATACTCTTTGATTTGGTTAGGTGTTAATATCTCTGGTTCAGGTAGTTTACCTTGAACCATCAACATCTCTTCTCCTGTTAGTGGCATCCCAATATTGGGGAAACTATCAGGAAATATTACATAGTCTCTTCCGCCAATGGGTTCAGTAGCTCGGCTACTTCTTAAGAAATAAGGAACGAACGGCTCATCGGAAGAAGGTTCTATTGGATATTTTGAATTATTCTTAAAATTACTCATGGCTTTAAGACTTAAAACGAAAAAACCGAGTTAACTGACAAGAGCAACTCGGTTTCTTACGCATGTAATTGGAAATAATATATTACTTCTCTCCCTCTTCAGGGTCTTCTTCGGAATTTTTTTCGAGCTGATAAGCATAGTCTAACTTTTCTTCGAAACTCATAGCCTTGTAAGCTTTTTGCTCTTTCTTTTCAAGGTCATAGGTTTCCAGGATGTACTTATCCAATTCGGTTTCGTCTTTTGCAAAGACATCCTCCTTACCGGTGGAGAGTAACTCGATACGAGCTTCAAAAATGGCTTTCTCTTTCTCAAGGGTAGAAACTCTTTCTAAGGCTTCTGTAAGAAGTTGAGATTTCTCTGAGTTCTCATTTCTCAAGGATTCTACCTCTGCAAGAATCTCAGATACATCTTCTTTATCTACCTTCACTCCTTGTGGTCTTTCTTGGCCCATCTTTTCCATATAAGCCTCTACCTCTTCAGGAGTTGCTATACGAATATGGCCATTACCAAGTGCTGTCATGAACGTACCGTCCATCATAGCTTTTTCCGGAAATTCTTTTATTTCACCGGGAAGGAGCTTAAATCTAAGGACTGAAGAATAAAAGCTTGCAGCCTTTGCTCCTAATCTAGCATATTGTTTTGCCATAATTATAATAATCTTGTTTACACTCTAAATATTTACTAGAAATAAGAATAGGGAGAGAATTTTCCCTCCCTAAAACTCATTTTAGTTTTTCAATTCAACAATTTGTTTTGAATTGATATCGAAAGCAGCCGGGAATCCGTTGGTAGCAAAGTCTTTGGTCTTATCCAAGATGATCACTGAATCTTTCCAAAGCTTAGCAAACCCAATTTGCAATGAAGCATAGAATGCTTCCGTTTGGTTAGAAACGATTCTCTCAGATTCAACCTTCAACGGGAACCCATTCAATTTCAGCAAACCTGCTGATTTGTCAAGCATAAGGATTTGATCTTCGTCAACTCCACCATGGATGAAGAAATCCAAGTTTTGAGGGATCGGAGTTTTGATGTTCAGGTTAGCCCGAGTGGTACCTGATTCACGTTGACTGAATTCCGGAAGATCCAATACATCGATTGCCATTTCCTCCCCACCAATCAAGGTAGACGGAGTACGTCCAAGACGAGACATACGAACCAAGATTTTCAAAAGGTCACGATAGGCAACAGTTCCCACCGTCTTAACTCCAATTACAGGAGCAGCTTCTGAACCATCTTTCTGTTCTCCATTGATTGCACACTCAATTGCTAATCCATCAACCACGTGACCAAGCAATACCCCGAAATCTTCCAAGAAAATGGAAACAAGGTTCAGAGATGAATACATCTTGATTTCATCGGTAAGAGAGATACCACGTCCAATCTTGAACATAGTGTATTCTTTCTGACCGAAAGAAACAGCTCCCAATGGAATTGTCTCAGCTTCATTTACTTTACGAGGAGCAGCATCTGACATATTGATGTACGGTACTTTCATTACCGGGCCAGACATTTGCTCTTCTCCACGAATAATGTTCGGATAAATAGGTGCTCCCCGATATCCTTTTCTCAATGCTGCACGGAAGATTTCCGGAACGATCCAACGAATTTGGTCAACCTCTGCCTGATTCAAGATCATGGCAACGGTATCTTGGTTCGGGTTGATTCCCATCTTGTACAAGTAAGAATCAAACTCCATATTGTATTTCAGTTTGATGTAATCTTCAACCAACACATCGTTGGGTCTTTGAGCATCAAAACGCAAGGCATTCAATTCATCGAATACCGTCTTAACTTCTTGGCGGAGTTTGGTTCTCTCAGCCTTTTGCTCTGCTGTTAATTCAAGTGCCATTTTTATTTGGTATTATAAAGTTTCACAATTTGTTACGCAACCGTAATATTCATCGGTGCATCTAACACAAGGATACGCATTTCCGGAGTGTTGTCATTCTCACAAGGTTCCATAGCGATAGCTACTACAGCACCAGTTGCAGCAATCTTGGTTGCAATCAAGTGAGGATATGCTCTGATATCAGTTTCCGGGAATGTTGCCGGTACTCCATCTTCTCTCGTAACTGTAACACCATCACCGGCTTTGAATGCTCCGGCAGATTCTGCGTAAAGGATAACGTGTCCTACAAGGATTGATACTGTAGTGATACCACCTGCAACAGCACCATCCAAAAGGTTGATACCGATATATTTACCGGAACCATCATTCACGTATGACTTGATTGAACCATCTTGCAATAACATTACAGGTTCACCCGGAAGAATCGGTTTTGCTTGAGTAGTTGAAACAAGGAATTGGTTTGCCAACTTATCCTGTTCTCTTTTGTAAATCGCGGTAAACGAAAGTCCACCAAATTGGTCTCCGTACATAATTGTCTATTTTTATTTGTTATTAATTTCCTGCAATTAAACTAAGTTAAGGTCTGGAAGTTTATTTTACTTCTTCTCTCCCTTAAAATCTCTCCGGTAAATCAACTCTTCTTTGATACTCTCGAAAGAACGAATTTCTTTGTCATCATTGTTCTCGTTGTCGTTTGAGTTGGATTTGAAAGAAGAACGAGAGATATCGTGGCCTCCACAATTCTTGCAAGTTAAGGGAGCATCTTTCTCCAGCTGAGCTTGGTATTGAGCAAGCATTGATTTTGCCTCTTTGGCATCGGCTTTGTTGATAAGAGCAACAATAGCTTCATCCTCTGTTTTACCCTCTTCTAAGGTCATCTTGTAAAGATTGATAGCCTCTTCTCTCAATTCTTTCAGATGATCTTCACCAATCTGAATAAACTCTGCTTTCTCTTTCAGAGCTCTCAATTCGGTTAACTCCGTGGTCATTGCATTGAATGACTCTTGAATCTTATCCCAACCGGTAACATCACCTAACTTCAGAGAAGCAGGGTCTACCAGTTTATCCATGTTCGCCTTGAAAGCATCCAAGGTCGTTTTAAAGTTCTCAGTGGTCATTCCTGATAAACCCAAAGCCTGAGAAGCTAAATTAATGATTTCTTCTGGGGTCATAACTTTTTGATTATTTTGGTTACTGTTAATTCTGAATAGTCCGTTGAAAGAGTTTGTCTCTTCATTTAGAACAGACTTAAGGTTCCTCCAATCTACATTGTAAGCAAAATTGGTCTGGTCTACTTTTACTGACTGTTTCTCTGCAAAGTTGGGTAACACGATTTTACCATTCTCATCAAGTTTTTTTGCAAAGGGGTCTGCTCCATGAGGGACTAAAGATAACTCCATGTAATAAACTATCTCAGTAGCTATCTTACGAACGAGTTGTCCTTTCTCATCATAGGTACCCATCTTCTCGTAAAATTCCCATTCTTTCTCAAATGAGTGAGAAGGTTTCCACCGATAAACAACAGTACATGATACCGAGTGAATTGATGGAGGGGTCATATTCAACCCACGTGCAATATTGGGATGAGATTTGGCATCAATCTTTAAACGAGCGTTAATTCCAGCCGGAATAGTTTTGTCGCCCACCTTGTAAGATTCTTGCCAAACATTATCTACTACTGCACCCAGCTCGTTACCCACTTGCATATCATGGTTAGGATAAATTGATTGACCAACCATAAGTCCCATAGATTTCTTAAGAACATCAACTGGAAACTCAATCAATCCTCTATCTGATATAACAACTGTGTTAGATAACATCCGGAATAGTGGTTGGATGAACTCACCATCCTTGGCAGTGAAATCTTCTTCCTTTGCTTCAGGATAATAAGTGTTAAATGCAGGTGGATCATTCCAGAATCCGAAACTTGATTGATCTTTCATGTTTTGACCCAGCTCCTCTTTTAATGGAAGTTGGGTCGGTATATTAGAAGCAATCAGAGATCGAATCCCACAAAGTGTAACCTGCTCTTCATAAATCTCTTTCATGTTATTTCACTTTTGGTTGTGGTTTATTCTTTTCACGAGTTCTTTTATCTGACTCGTCTTTCTCTTTCTCTCTCGTTTGTTGAGCTCCATTCTCTTCAATAGGTGCTCTTGGTTCTTTCTCAGCTGGGGCATCGTATCCCAGCTCATCAGCAGCTTGCTCTTGAGAAATGATACCCATCATGTACTTATTAGAGGTATTCCTGATCTTGTACTCGTTGGCTTGTTCTGTTTTCAAGATATCAGTGATTGTTGAAGGATTAAACTCTACCTTCAGAGTTTTAAAATTAAACCCAGCTAACAATAATTCATACCTATACCCTATCTCAAGGTCTGCAGCCACTATACTTTGTACTGCTCTAAGTTGAGATAACATCTTGGTAAAGATGATACTTAACCCAGTTTCAGTTCCCCCAGTAGTATTTAACCCCATGAATGTTCCAGGATATTTCAACGAGTTTGCCACTTTCCGTTGAGCTTCTGAGTATAGTTCAGATACTCCATTCATATCCTTAGTAGCTGTATGGAAATTAAACTCATGATCATCCTGGAATCCGGTTACCACTCCATTAGATACCCCTTTCATAATCTCCTTTTGAGTTTTCAGTAGGAAACTATCTAACTTGGATATGTAAGCGTTATCACTCTCACCATCTTCTTGTGTAGGTTTAGCAACCTTAACTTCAAGAAAACCTACCAACCCCATAAGAGTTAACAAGTTATCAACGTTCTGATCCATCCGGTATAACTTTGCTATGGTTCTCAAAGCCGGTAACCAAGGTGGAATACCATATGGAACTTCTGAGTAACCATTGATGGCAAAGTATTTGTAGGTCTTTGGGTTTAACTTCATGTAAAAATCCTTTACATTACTCCCAATAGGTGTATCACCCTTTGTACCCACTATGTATTGATATGGGAAATACCTTTGTTTCCTTTTATCATACACCCAACGAATATTCTCAGGTTCAACCATGAAACAGGATTTAATTCCTTTCAAATCATTGTCTATCACCCATTCATTGGATATACAACCGGTAAGGTATGCTTGAGCTATAAGCTTACTGACAAAGTTATCAGTATTGGCTATACCATCAACCCATGTTTTACATTTCTCGTTTAGATGATCTCTCATCTTCTTTACCTGGTCAGCTGGAACCTGTGGGTCAAATTTTATCTTGTGCCCAGTATTGGTCAGTAAAACCAAATCGTTCAGGGCTAAAGATAAATTGTCATCAAGCATAGCTAACTTTCTGATCTGCGGAAGTACCTTCAAGATAAGTTCTGGTACAATGAGCTTCTTGTTTGGAGATAGCTCATTGACAACAAAATCCCCACCAATATCCAAATAACTATCCCTACCTGCTGATAAGGATTTTGGGTTGGTAGAGACATCCGTTACAGAACCTCCTGCAAGGGCTTTGTCTTTTAGCTTTACCATATTAAATCGGATTTGTTACTAAGTTTTTCTTACCTTTTCTGATATAGTTAGTTATGGCTTCAGCCATTATGCAGTCATCTGTGTATACTGCATCATCATCGTAGATGTTATCATCGTTTGCCTTATCTTTACCCATTGCCACTGGCCTATTTCTGGAATCGAATATGAATGTATATGACTCATCCACAAAGAATTTGTTACATATATTCACTTGGTCAAAACGGATATCTTCTTCTAACTCATCTATAATAATTGGTCTAGTGGATGTGGTTGTATACCAACCTGGGATATCTTCTACCTCAGGCTTACTTTTACCTTTCTTTTTCAAGAGTTTTTTGGCGTAATACAAGTTAGGATAACCGTGATCCTGAATCTTAGAAGTTACTGCCAACCCAATATCATTTGATTCTGGTGCTATCAAAGCATTGTTGAAACGTTTACCGGTATGCATGAGGAGGTTTGCATACTTAGAGGGATTTATCTTTCCCCTAAAATAAGCTAACTCCTCCCCATACCGGTTCATAACAGAAAATGCAGAATAGTCGTTTGCTCTACCAATAGCAACGTCTGCTCCGATAAAGCATCTCTCACCAGGTTTAGCGAAACGTCGTATGAAAAGTTTCCCATTCTGTTCAATGGAAATATAATCATCTGGATAAGGTAAGCATTCCTCTATTGCTCTGATACAATTCAAATCGAATACCGTATTACCTGAAGAAAGGAAGTCACCATCAATCTCCTGTGCTGTTCTCCTTGGACCCAGTGACTTAGCCATCGAGTTATACCACTCCTCGTTTCTTTCAGGGTGCATTTGCCAATACAACCGAATAGGATTGAAATAACTATCTCCATTTTTGGCATCAACCCATTGTTTGTGAAAGAAGTTCCCAATACCCATTGGCGTGTTATGGTTGATATACAGCGAGTTACATATATAAGATTGATCCTCTTCTACTGAAATATCATATATGTTCTCATAGGTGACGTTCACTAATTTTAACTTAGAAATATTCACCTTTGTAACCCTCTTGTTGTTTATAACTCTACTGATATATGAAGCATTTACTCTTAACCCTAATTCATCTTCAATCTCTCTCATAATAATCTTAGATGAACCATAGGAGTTACCATACTTTTGATACTTCTCTTTTATCTTACCTATCAATAAGATATCTGGAAATTTATCACCCACACTTGGAGCAACTTTAAATGTGGGGGAAAGGTTTACTGCTCTCTTAGTATTTTCTGATTGAGATAGTATTTGTAAGTTTGTTACATAATTATGAGAATGGTCACAATCTATATGGTCTACTACATAACCTTCTGGAATATCACCTATAAATAATTTAGCTACTAATCTTGATACTGAAAAGTTCTTACTCTCCCCATTTGCCCAAAGCTTAAACCTATAATACCCAGAATTACCTAGTATGGGTTCTTTCTCTATCAGAGAATCACCATCCTTTATATATAACTTACCCCAGTTAGATAACATATATTTTGGATAACCAGGTATATTCTTGAATATCTCAATACTTGGTTTCTCGGTTTTTTTTGTTTCTAACTTCTTAAACCCTGTATCAAAGGTTATTATATTTAAACCTTCTCTAACAATTCTACCTACTGACCTCCAACCCTCTGTAGTATATAATTTATGAGCTGGAGTACATCTCAAAGTATTTCCTTGTTCATCTTCTACTTCCCAGGTTTTCAATATACCTTTGTTCACAGAGTGTGTTACTTTTCTCCACTTACCAGTATGTGATAATACTTCTATCCCTAAATGAGATATATCTTTTATCCCCATTTCTTTTGGGCATACAGTATCAATTCTCAATGGTCCTTCTTTTGTAACTATTTCAGTATCACCTGTAACGCAAGAGTTTAGGATAGCACTACCTCCAGTTGATAGAGTGGGGAATGCTGCTGCCCAGATCCTATCAGCCCATCTTACAATTGCCGCCTCGTCTATCACAAGAAGAGAAACTGCCTCTGAACGACCGGCTTCTTCTGTTGTGGGGACTGATGTTATTGATGACCCATTCACAAACTCAAGTACTGTGGCAGTACCAAATGAGTCTCCACGTATTTGAGTTACAGGAGTTTGTAACCATTCTGGCAGGTTTTTGTACATGTACTTAATCCTTTTCAAAACTCTCTTTGCAACCATATCCTTGATCGAGATAATCTGGATATTCTTGTTGTCATTAAACATGGCTAACCATAAGCAAAAGAAAGCGATAAGCTCTGTTAAACCTGCCTGACGAAACTTAAGTATGATGTTGAAACGGTTGTTCAGAAAATTCCAGAGAACTGCTCTCTGGTATTCGTAGAGTTTGAATTGTACTTTACCCTTAACAGGATGAATGATATACACAAAGTTTGCAAGGTAGAATGGATTTACCTTGCATGTCCTGTATATTTCAAATTGTTCCTTCGTAAGAGTTACTATCTTTTTCTCCATATCCTAAACTTTAATCCAACCTCTAATCTTGGTTTTTCGTTAAACAATAGAACCTCAGAAGCCCGGAGAAACATGAATGAATTGTTATTAAACCGATAATCTAACTGAAACTCTCCGAATGGCTTTTCCCGTAAAAAATCCAAACCGAAAACAAGAAAATAGGAAAGCCTTGGCTCCTGAGGTCTGTATTTTGTTTTCGAATACCCCATAACTCCTGATGCCCAATGATAGTTGTAATCCTGGTAAAACAGGTTATAGTGTTCCGAATAAACTTGTCCGTTAATTCCAAGAAGAGAAATGTTAAGTGAATCTCTGAATAAACTCATTTCCACTAACTTTGGGTTTTGGGGATAAAGCTTTAGGAAATTCTCAGAAATCTCTATCTCTTCCTGTAATCCTTGGATGATGAAACTGTAATGAAGGCTGTCCTTCAAAATCCTTAATTCCAATTCCTTTATTCTGGATGAATCTTCCCGGTAAATCGTTACTCTATCAGGTTTCAGTGTATCTCTGATGATTTTGATTTCAGGATAAGGTTTTGAAATGAAGATTGTATCTGTAACCACCTTTACATGGGGATTTGGTGATTCAGATTTGTTGGTTCTGAATCCGAGATAAAAGGTTAAAGCCAGTATCCCAATGATGGTTATGATTTTGATTGTTGTCTTCATCCATGTTTCCTGTTTGGTTTCAGTGTATTAGAACCTCGAAAGTAAAATTTTATCAGTTCTAGAAATCAGGGAAAGGATATCGCGTGTATGCGTATAGACTAGGCTTAGGATTAAGCTTAAAGATAGAGTTAGAGAAAGAGTAAGGTAATAATTTTTAGGCTTTAGCCTAAAAATACTTAGGATACGTAGTATCCTAAGTTTATACTCTTTTCTCTTTCTAAAAAGGATATTACGTAGTAATATCCCAAAAAGGTTTTCTCTTCTCTCTAAATAAACTTTTTGTGTCTGAAAATCCATTCCAATGATTGTTTTATCCATGTCCCTACTTCATAAGGGGGGCACTTAGCTACTGTAGTACGGCCTTTGTTTATCCAATAGTTGATGTTCTCCCTCTCTGCATGGATTATGAATTCATCAGGTATTCCCTGTATCCTAGCTAATTCTCTAGGACTCATCTGATAACCATCGGGATTGAATTGTCTGTTTGATTTCCTAGCTACTTGAGGATATGAATGCTTCAGGTTTCTGTAAACACCCGGTGCAGAAGAGTATTTACGTTTACTAGCTATGAATCTCTTTTCATTCGGATGATCTATCCAATACCTTCTTACTTCAGATAATGTCATCTTAAATCCGGCATACATAGTTACTTCAGAATTTATCAACTCAGTGATATGTCCCCAAGGTATAGAATGGTTGTTGGATTTTAATCCTTTTAACAAAATTCCAGTAGTTTTAGGCTTATGTTCTTTAAATTTCGTGATGTGTTTCCATATCAGTTTATGATTAACTGGGAAATCTTTCCTTATACCCATCACTATAAGCCTTATTCTCCCAACTTGAGAATTCCCAAACTTTAACACTGAGCCAGTTAAGTAATGTAAGTGGTATTCTTCACTAAGCCATTTTATCTCCTTAACAGAATATTTGGCTTTCGGTAAATTCTCCATGAAAAATATACTCGGTTTATAGGTTTTTATCTGGTCAAAGAACATGGCAAATGAATCATTATCAAGAGGATTAGAGAATTCTTTTGCCCTTGTTAAAGCCATCATTGATGATGATCCACAATCTGGTGCTCCCACTATCACATCTGGGAAATCAAATACTTCTTCAGGTTTTTTGTAGAATGGTATACCTTCAAAATTCCTATTCCACTGGATATTGTTTTGAGTATGGAATAAACTCCTACTCTCAATATTTCCAGTAAGGTTGTCTTTCATTGGGTATAACCAAGAACCATTACCCCCACATACTGCTAAAATTTTGTGTTTCATATTAATTGTTTTTATTTTGCAATAGTTGGTATTGCCAAATCTATCATTTGGATGGGTAAATATTGAATCTAGAAGAAAATTATTGAGTAAAAGCTAAGTTAATTCATTGGCCCTAAAAAGTTTAAACTAGATAACTCTTTCTATCTTGGTTCTAATAATCCTAAAATCAAACAAATGGAAACACAATTCAAGAATAGGCAGGATTTAGTGGATTACTTTGAGAATCTCCCAAGGATGTTATACATCGTTATGGGTGATAAACGAGTTACTTTACACTCATATAAATTCGCAAGGTTAATCCTTTTCTCTATGGGTGCTGAAATGCACAGAGATGGTAAGTTAGATTTACTTGCATACACCAAATTAACTCGGATGTATTCCCAAGATTTCATTGACAATCAAGGTGGAACAAACAGACAAGAATACCAATATGATGACAGTGAGATGGATTTCATTGAAGAAATGGTATCTCTATTCTCACTTGAGATATTGAGAGCTGGGTTTATATCTGATGTACAATTCAGAATCCTATTATGTAATGAGAATGTGATAGATGTTATACTCCAATGAGAAAATGTAAGGATAAAAGGATGTATGAACCTCATGTAGAGGTTTTGAAGTATATACTTGATTTAGACCAAGACCCATTTTGTGGTTTTGTTTTACCTGATTGCACAAGGAACAATCTTATAAACCTTGACAGAGTGAATTACAGTATAACTGGGATAAGGATTATAGATGAGACTTACATGTGGCAGGATATTGAGGTTGATGGTAAGTTACACATAACAAGCCCGCTTTACATAGAAACTATTACAGAATACAACAAGTATTTAAAACACATATCAAAAGAGATGGCAGTAAATTACGAAATAGGGGATTTAAGACCAGTTGATTTCAAGGAGGCTAACAGATTATTACAAGGTAGTGATGAGAATATAGAACCCTTGAAAGTTTATAATGATGGTACAATGTCAGTATCCTGTTGGAAGATGACATTAAGAGATATACTTAGGTTATTATTTAATCCTAAGAAAAGATATATTTGGATGGGTATAAAAGCTGGACAATCGCAACCACCAGTATGGTTAACCACCAGATACCCGTTCAAATAGATATCCATGAGTGTTAGATTTTACCCAGACTTTTACAGGAGTCTGGGTTTTCTTTGCGTGAACTAATTTAAAATAAACAAGTTATGGAAATTCCAAAGAACCTACAAAAGTATCACAGTTATTTATGTAATAGCCTACAAAGGCTTAAAGATATGAAGTTAAAGCCTAAACAGATGAAAAAAGAAACTGTGGGTGTAGAGATAAGGTGTTATAAATGTGGTAAATCATTCAAGATGGTTTTCACCATTGCAGAGTGGGCAGCATACCTTGATACTCAAAGAAAACTGATAGAAGAGAAAGGTATTGTGATGAGTAATCAAGATACAGTGTCTATGTTCAGATACAAGAACATGAGATTCTTGAAACACCTATTCCTTGAATGTTGTGAATCCTGTTTACAGGAAGAAGAAAGGATTCAGGTAGATGGGTTAATGTCACTTGAGAATAACATCAAATTAATTCTCGGAACCTATGAAAAAGGAAAAGAAGAATACGAGAGAGCACCCATTACAAGTTTACTGTAAAACCTGTGGTAAACTGTTAGTAGAGGTAGAAGCTGATTGGTACCAGTTTAATTGGTATTACGCTCCGTTAGAGATAAGACCACCATTAAGAGAACTGTTTCCTGGAATTACTCATGAACAGTTCTTGGGTTTGAAATACAGGAAATGTGAGCAATGCAGGAAACAAAAGAAACAAAAGAAACAAAGGATTTGCATTTAGTAAAACGGGATATTATATTTGCATTATAATTAAATAATAAAAATATGGTTATTAAGACTTTACTAAAATTGATTATCCTAATCCCCACTTTAAAAATCTTAAAATGGTGGTACAGGGGATTTAATATGTTTATTTGGGTTGGATGTGGTATCACATTTAGTTTTGCAAGGGTATCTGGAAATATGGATTTACTAGATAAAGGGTGGTATAAAACATTCACAGAAGTTTTGGGTTTTAGTTTATACATGATACTTCATGTATTATGGATATTAGCTATCAGAGAATTAATCATTAAGTTATAATATGTTACAGTACTTAGAGTTATTAAAGAAAGTCCATGTTTTAGGGACTTATAGAAAGCCGGCAAGAGAAGGGATGCCTGCTTCTAAGAATTTATTCGGTGAGATGATGGAAATTGATTTACGTGATGGGTTTCCATTATTAACTACTAAAAAGATGGCTTGGAATGCTATCAGGGTAGAGTTATTATGGTTCTTGAGAGGAATACCAAACCTAAGGTATTTATGGAGATATAATGTACATATCTGGGACCAAGATGCTTATAGGTTTTACAAGAGAAAATGTGAGACTTATACGAGGACTCCCATATCTACTTACATGAAGACTCCATTATCTTATGAGGGTTGGTTAGAGAGATTATGGGTTATGAGAAATGGTTCTTTCTGGGAAAGAAATCAGGACTTTGACAAGATGACCTATATGGGAGCAGTTTACCCAGCTCAATGGAGAGGTACATTTGTTTTTGGAGGGTCTTCTCATACTGATCAAATCCTATACATGATAGAGAATATCCGAAATAATCCTACGAGTAGATACCATATAGTTGATGCTTGGAATCCTATGGATATTGACCTGAACAAAAGGACTCCAGTGTTAGCTTTACCACCTTGTCACATGAGCCACCAAATCTTGGTAGATGTGAAGAGTGGTGAGTTTGATATGCTCATGTACCAGAGAAGTGCAGATATTTTCTTGGGAGTACCATTTAACATAGCTAGTTATGCTTTACTATGTTACTTCTATAGCATGATGACTGGATATCAACCTAGGTATCTCAAAATGATTTTTGGAAGCGTTGATTTATATGAAACTCATTTTGAGCAAGCAAGAGTTCAATTGAACAGAGATCCCAAGTTATTACCGAGATTAAAACTATTACCAAATGAGAATGGTGTTATGGATAGAGTGATGGAGTTCAATATGAAGGCTAAGGAGTATTATGATAACCCCACTCATTCGAAGTTAAATGAAGTGGTCAATACATTACAACCTTCAGACTTTGAGTTAGTGGGATATGACCCACATCCTGCAATAAAAGGGAAACTAGATACTGGGTTAGGAATCTAACATAATATGTTATAGAGGCATTGTTATTTATACTGTATCTAAGTTTTGAATCTAAACAACAAAGGGGACCGTCTAGATGACAGACCCCTTCTTTTTGTGATTACTTATTTACTGGACGGATGTACTTGTCATAGAACATCTTTGCCCACCAACCTATCACTACTCCCGCTGCAAATGATACCAGAGCATTAACTGATACCCAGAAAGGAGCACACTTAACGAACACTAAAGCTACGATGATGATAGCTACTACCACCAACCAAAAAATCTGTTTCTTTTTCATGATAAGAATTTATTTAGTTAACAAATGGATCTTCATTTGAGAATACCTGTACATTACCAATTACCCAACCAACTTGCTCACTTGGTTTTAATATAGTGGCTACATTCACATAACTTATGGTTACTTGATTTTTACCATCAACCTGACTTACCTTGTGAACTGGAAAATATAACTGATACTCAGTGTCACTGATTTTAATTACTTGAGAACAATTCAAAGTATAAACTTGGCCACTTGAGTTAGCTGTTTTGGGATAAGTTAGAATGGTATTTCTAAGAATTTCTTCTAAAGTATACCCAGCTTGTGTTAGTGTAGATATCCCACTAATAACTGTACCTCCAGAAGTACCTCTTTGACCAGTTCCAGTTACTGGATTGCCATTTACCATAAATATGGCTTGTATGGTTAATTTCCTTGAAAGGAGCATAGCACTACTCAATATTCTCCCTTGGTTTGCTGATAATGGAGCCTGTTTATCGGCTGAACCAAGGTGATCTACCACTATATTACCGGTTAAAACTGGGGTATTGTACCTTATTCCTCTCTCGACATACTCTAAACTCTTCTGATTGAAAGTAATGGATAGGTAATATGAAATACTGTTATAAACAACAGTCAATACTAATTCACCGGTTTCCCATGCTTGAGGATTATCTTTAAGGTTTGTGATAGTTATATTAACAGGTATATATCCTCGTACATTATCTGAAGCCTTGATTAGGAATTGTGTTTCCTTCTTATTTAGTTCAGTAATCTCTTGTATAGTCCCAATCCTCTCATTAATAAAGGCAGCCCAAGAAGCTACACTATCCTCTACCTCGTCATTGAACAGGTTATATAGGGTATTTGGTAATACATGGACCTCACCACTACCACCCCCTATATCCGATAAGTAGGCTATTTGGTTTGCCTCTTCTCCAGTTTGACCAGCTTCTTGAACAGTTGGTCGAACTCCCTTAGGAGTGTTCAGGTTAATGGGTAATTCTGAAGTACCGAGATCAACTACATCCCACTCATTTACCATGGCAATGTTCACACTACCCAAACCCTCTTTCTTAGCCACTCCTGTGATAAGGTCACCATTCTTCAGTTGAATGGCTAACCTGTTTGGGTGTTGTTCATCCTTAGCTTCAACATACTTCACCACATCATCAGATGTAGTGGCTATCTTACCAGTATCTTCATATTCACCAGTTTCATTGTTGTATATCCACCAGTTATTATTCTCTCCAATCATTGGAGATTTACCTGGTGCTCCCTTCACTATATTACCCATAGTGATTTGAGCAAATACTCTCTCGTTTGTTACAACTGGAAAGATATTTAGCTCTCCATTATAAATTTCTAGCTTACAAATCATAGCAAATTATATTTTTCCTATTACTGCATATTTTACCTCTAGAATGTTAGAGAATACACCTATGATTGAAGTCTCAACATTCTCAGCCTCTGATACCGTTACCTGCATCACTTGGATATCATAAACTCCATCCATATCCTTAGTCTCATCAGGAGTGAAGTTTATGAGGAGTTTGTTCCCATTCACTCCCATTTTCCCGTATTGAAGGTCTGGGTATTCTGGAATTGGGTCTAAGATTAATGGCATGGGATTTTGGTATATAGCTACAACTTGTGAACCTTGAGCCACTACAACTCTCATTACCTTGTCTTCTAAAGTGATTGGGGTGAGTCCATCATCCTCATACATAGCTAACACTATACCAACCGTCTCACCGGTATAAATGGTATGTTTTTTGTTACAACTGTTCATGTTCGTTAATATTTTAGTTTATATGATGATACAATATGGTCTGGACAACCTACATAGGATAAAATATAGCCCTAGTAATGTTACAAGTGTACTTACTTCCCACTAATACATATAAATTAAAACCAGGATTATGAAGTCAGTAGAAGAGTATTTCTATTTATACTATGATCTAAAAGATGAGATGATAAGGTTATCCAAAGAGGGTAATGATATAAGGAAAGCTTTTATCACCAAAATTTACTGTGTCCCAAAGAATGAGGTTAAGAGTAATTATCAGGACCTGAAGAAAATTGTGAGGACTTTTAAACAAGATGGGTTTTGGGCAAAGGCTTCTAAAAATAGAAATGGGATTTTAAGGATAGTAGTATTTTTCAAAAAACCAAGTATAATAGTTAGGATATTAATATGAAAATTAAAGTTTTGATTAGGTACTTAGACATTGATAAGAAAGGTAATAAGACTTACACTAAAAAACCCATAAGTAAGTTCTCTGCTAAAGTGATAGTTTTAAAAGGTGGGCCATGGCTTGATAAATTGATACTGAAGTTTAACAATCAAGAGGTAATGGCGTTCGAGTATAACGAGCAAACTCTTACCTTCCTAAAGAAGATTACTAGTGAGTACTTTGCAGTAACTAAAGTGTATAGATGTCCATTTTACAGCTATTATCTAGTAAGTCGTTATTCGAAGGAGATAGTATCAAACTTGAGTGATTTACTGAAGCAATGTCATTACATGGATTTAATAACAACAGAAGAATATTGGCAAAACCAAATACCCGTAAAGTTATGGAAAGAATAAGTATAGAAGAAGCTAGGGAGATAACCCAGGTAGCAAAAACAGAGTATGACAAAAAGGTATCTCAACGAATGAAGGATGAGATACTGTGCCTTACTAATAGTATCATTTACCAAGCTAATGGGGGAAAATATGATACTCACAATAGTATACGTTTCAGAGATAAAGATGGTGTTACCCTTGACAAATACTGCATGAAAAGTATAGTGTCCTATTTCAAGGATCAAGGTTATAAGGTAGAATGGGGTGAAAATAACCAATCAGACAGGTACTGGATAAGGATATCTTGGTACAAATCTCCAAAGATCACCTGGTACCAATGGTTGATTCTTATTGGGATACCAGCCATGTTAATTTATGGATTTATTAAATTATTGAGTTATGGGATATAATGCAAGAAAAGCCTACAAGGATGTAGTGAAATCTGGGATAAACTCCAAAAGGGATAAGGATAGGTATATTATGTTACAAGAAATCCTGACCAAGATTGAGGGAAGAGCCAAACAAGGTGAAAGGTCAATTGTGATAGAGGAACCCATAAATAGTTGGGATTTTATTTTACCGGTAGTGGAGAAGCTAAGAGAATTGGGATTTACAGTAGACCCAAAATTCTTACAATCCAGAGGTTGGGTATTAGCTATCTATTGGAATAACAAACCCAGGAATAAAGGAGAAAACGTGATCATTCTGGGATTGGTTTTATTAGTTTTAACCTGGTTAATTTGGTTGATATGGCTTTAGATAGAGATGAAAAACTCCTGAAGAAGATAGCTAAATTCCCATCAAAGAAACAGTGGGATGATTTGGCCTATTCTTGGTTGAAGGAAAGGTTTCCTAATGCAGAGGATATAATGATCAGGGAAGCAAAATTCAACCAAGGGATATTCCACGTAGTGGCTTACATCGACTGGCAGAAGGTGAGTTTCACGGTTAATTCAACAGCACTTTTGTTTCACCTTATTAAAAAGTATTTATAGTATGGCTTTAGAAATGGACAAGGTCTTAGGTAATATCCTAAAAGAAAGGTTCCCACAATATCCAATGAGGTTATTGTCCTATACCGATACAGGGACTGGATGGGAAGTAAGGGCTATGGTAAAGAACTCCAACATGGCTACAGTATTAGAGGATGGATTCAATATCCTAATCTCAGATAGGGAGGTTTTAATTCACTTAATCCAAAATTATACCTGGATATGAACAGGGAAGTTAAATGTGAGTTGGTAGGATCCATATCCCCAATTATATGTGGGATGTTATTCATATTTGGATACTGGATTGGAGGTGGGAGTAGTGAAGACGTTTACGCTTCAGCAATCCTTTTAACCCTGATCTCAGCAGTTTGGGGAGGTTTAATGGGTAGTATTTACGGGTCACCAAACGATGGCCCCATTTGTGGGCCGTAAAAAGTGGTGGAAATTTTTTGGAGGATATGGATAACGTATCCTCTTTTTTGTATGTATAGGGTGATGGGGTGGCTTTGAATCCTTGTCCTTGATCCTTGTTTGTGGGGCTTGGGAAAGTCGTAGCTGTAGGGGGGCCGGTCGGTAGGATATAATTAAAAAATAAGTGTTAATTTTTTAGGGGACAAATTAACACTTATCTAATTTAAAAATTTAACGTTTTTCTTTCTTGAAACACACGTACAAAATGCAAACAATAACTAAAATAATAATCTGCATAATGAAAGAAAGTATTTCAATTAATGCGTTTAAAATAGCGTCCATATCTAAAAACAATTATAGATAAATATATCATATTTCTTTTTGAAAATTTTTTCATAGAAATATTTTTTTAGTTTTAAAATCTTTTTCTCCATTCTAAAATAATTGAATACACGAAACAAATAAAAATGAGTAGTACAAATGTACTACTCACTAATGTAAAAATATTCATTTTATTTTGCGGTCTGTTTGAAATTCTTTGATTTTGCAGTCTGCAAACGTGCAAACAATTTTTTCATTGCGTCCTCTTTTTCGAGTGTCGAAGTATTATATAGCTCTTTTGCGCTATTATACTCTCCTTGCACTTCTACAATCGTGTCGTGTAGTTCTTTCAACTCGACTAACGTTTTTTTGTCAACGTTAAATGCAAAATCAAGAATGAATTTTTGATACAATTTGCGTACACTCTTTTTTTCGTGCGTTTTTGAATCCATTTTCGCTAAATTATTAGGAATCTCTAGTCCTAATAATTTATACAACTTTTCGTAGTTAATTTTACCTTTGTTGTTACTACGATTTACAACGCTTTTAGAAAATTCTTGAAATAAACTCATAATATAAATTATTAAAAATAAAAGGTGAACTTTTAAATTTGGTGTCACCTCATAGCCAAATTATATTTTTACATTTTTTCAACATTTCAAAGAACTTGTTTTTTTATCGTTTTTCGATATACGAATGTACAATTAATTTTTGAACTACAAAAATATTTGCAAGAAAAAATCAAATTATTTTCATGAAAAAATTAATTTTATTTTCATTCTAAATTAAATAAAAATCGAAAAATTTTTGATTAAAAATTTGTTTTTGTCAAAAAAATTTCGTAGATTCAATATATAAAATATCCACCTGCCCGCCTGCCCACCCTATTCCTAATTCCAATCTAGCTCTGGCTTCCGCTCCTAGTCCTGGTATCTTCTGAGCCCGCCTACCTTCTTAGCCTTAAATTAAACCCGCCTTCCTATTCCTAACCTATTAACATTAACCCAATAGCTCTCACCTTTCAGTTCTCCGGTTAACTGATAAGAAGGCTTTAAGATAACTAGGATATAAGGCCTTATGACCACTAATTATGATATCTAGTTGATCAACTCTTATCAAACATGTAAATATTCTCATAGAATAACTACTTTTCTTCTAGAAATTCATTCTGGCTGTCCTAAAATGACAGAAAAGCGAGCTTTCATTCAGTCAAACTTTCTCACACAATCAATCACAAAAATAGAGTGGCTGTATGGGTCACTCTATCATTACATCTAATACAGCTCTTACAGCCTCAGTTCTTTTTCTCAAGCATTTTCACTACCTGATATCCGACCTTTGCCTGGATAACATCCATCCGGTAATCCTGGAATTTACTGTAGTGGGTGTACTCTTCCAGTTCCCTTGTCTTGATAACCTTCTCAATCCTGTTGATGAAATCCTGAACATCAACCTCATATTGTGCCTGATGTAGTACCTGATAGTACTGGGATATCAGATCCGGAATATAGTCGCAGAGCTCATCATCCTCTGTAACCTCCATAGCCCTCTCATAAACTAAGAGTCCCAACATATTCAGATAAGCTGTTAACCTTGTTTCCGGTACGTTGACTTCCCATATATTATCCGGTAAACATCCAAATACATCCATTATGGGTTCCATCTCTTCCCAATCCTGAGGGTCGTAAATCTTGATAGCCTTGAGCCCTGTGATCTTCTCTGCCCAAGCTAACAACTCATATTCTCCGGTTGAACCTACAGTTAATAACTTAATTTCCTTGATTCCCTGATTTGCTTGTTCGTTCTCCATAATTTTATTTATTTTAAAAATTAATATATTGCAAATATAATAAACCCTGATTGCTGATGCAAATCCTTTTTAACCCTAATAGGGATCTGAAACCCGCCCACTTATCTTAGAGGCCTTAACATCACCAAGCCGAGATTTAGGATAGGGCTGAAGGACCTATCCTCCATGGCTATGGTTCTCTATCCTAATTCTAATCCTTAGCCTGATATCCATAGCCTGACAAAGCCAAACACTAAAAGTTCTCCCAGTACATTATATAAGTACAAAGGAGAACTGATCAGGCTTGGGTTGTTGGCCTTGATTTGGGGATATGGCTCCTATTCTCTGTTAGGTAGTGAATCGTCCTCTATAACATCAACCTGTCTTCTGGCTAAGGATTTGAGATGTCTTTGGGCCTTTTTGTCCTTAGCCTTTAGAGGCTGTATGGTATCACCATATTGGTATTTCCTTTTCTTCTTTGGTGATAAGGATATAGGGCCCTTATTCCCTGATACTGGATTAGGATTTAAGGCTGTTTGAGGCTTAGGATCAAGGTCCTTGAGGCCATCATGGCTATCCTGGCCTTTACTGTCATTGGGCCTCAGTGATCCCTTTCCCATCCCCAAAAATTGAGGCCCGGACTCCATCCTTGATCCTTGATTTGTGGCTAATAAATCCTCTACAGATCCCTGAATGTCTGATACAGCCTCAGTATAATCATTATCGGATACTGGAACACCATCCAAATAAGGAATCCCATTACCTAAACCCAAATCCATACCTATACTATTACTCTCTTTAGAATTACTCTTAGATAATGTACTTGTAGATTGATGAATTTCTTTGTTTTTTGTGGGTTTTTCTTTTTGTAGGCTATCAGGGATAAGGTCTTCATCCGTATCCTGGTCTATATCTTCCTCTTCCCAGTCCTCTACCTGATCCTTTATCCCTTTAGATTTTCTCTCTTCTGCTTTTTGTAATGTCAGGATTTTATCCTGGATCCTTTGTCTTAGGGTTTTGTCTTCTGTTTCTTGTAGTTGTTTTTGTAATTCTGGGATTGTGTCCTCTATCCAGTCAACGTCTTCGATTTGTTGCATTCTTTTCTCTGATCTGGCTTTGGATACAGAGTTGTCGATGTGATCATATTTATGTAGTATATCTAGGGAGATATGTTCTTTCTCTTCTAATAGTTTGAGCTGAGGTTGGTCTAGGATTTTAGCCTGTTTTATGTTATCTGTTTGTATTTCTTTCGGTTGGGATGTTTGAACTATTTTGTAGGCTTCCTCTACAGTCAAGGATTGGGATTGGTTATTTTGAGTGAGGTTGTTGTTGATGTTGATGGTAGATCCTGAAGCATAGAAGGTCCTGAATATCTCTGCTACTTGTTTATTAGATTGTAGTAGAGTGGATAGGGTTCTGGATATCTCTCCTGATATGAAGGGTGCGTATTTATCTCCTTGTGATTTTAGTAGGATTTCTAGTTGATGTTGGATTGTACCTCTATCCTGAATAGCCCAAAGTGTGGACATGTTGGCTAAGGCTGCAGCAGTATCCTGTAACCTTTGAGGGTCTTTGAAGGCCTCTAATGTATGAGAGGTTCCGAGCATACATGATTGTATTGTTTCTACTTTGGTATTTAAAAGATGGGCCAGTTGAGGGATGGATAGTGTCCTATCATTTAGCCTGAATCCTGACATTGTGTAGATATTGACAATGTGGGAAATCAGTTTCTCTTTCCTGGTTTTTCTTAACTTTTTGCTCTTTGCTTTATTCATTTGCTGAGCTAGGATTGTAACCCCAGTAGGTCTGGGCATTCTTTCAATTTGTGTCATATTATCATGGTTTTAGTAATCACTTATATGATATCTGGAAATCTGGGTCTTAGACCTACTTATGAGTAGTTTAAGATAAATCTCTACAAATTCTTTTTAGTTAACTAGATACACAAAAAGAAAGAGCCAAATCATTCAATTTGACCCTTTCCAGTTAATTCAAATTATGGAGTTTACTCAAAAAGTCGCATCTATGTCGATATATACTAAAGTCCCAGGATTAAACCTGTATTCCTCTTCCTCCTCTGTTTCTATTACCAGTTCCTCAGTCTCATCATCCATGTATATAGATTGAACGTGATCTATGGTTTGTTCTTTACTGATTTCTGATATGGTTACTATTACTGATTCTTCCATGTTTGAGAAAGCCCATTCTATTATTCCTAGAATCTCAACCGTTTGTTCTAAGGTTTTCTCTCGTAGTTGTACTGTTAATTGATCCATGATTAATCATTATTAATTATAAAGCGTATTCTGATTTTGTAGTCAGAGATATCTGATCTATCTCATCATATTCAAATATCTTTTTCTTACCTGCATCCCAGCAGAATGTGGTAAACTTGTTGGGCGTTATATCCGCTATTGTCGGATCTACCAGGTTAATTTTCATTGTACATCTCTTGGTTTCTTTGAGTTGAATTATCATTTTAATTTCAACTCTTTCATTGTCTTCTACCATCCTAAGGTATAATGCTAGCAACTTTATGAGTTGTTGCTTAGCATTATTACTTAAGTCTTTAAAGTCTAAAACTAGATTCTCATTCATGATTACTCATTTTTGAGTTTATTCCAAACTTCCAGGACATTCTTGCAGGTAAGAACCTTATCATGGTTAGTACCAATGGCAGTTGAGGTCATCCATTGTACCATATCCTGAAGTTCATCATCAGAATTGATATAATCACTATCCTCATTAGAGAGGTATTCTTCCCACATTCCCTGAACCCATTTATCAATGAGTGCATTCTTTTCCGGGCAATTTGGAATCTGATACAATAACATTTGGATTTGTTCGGATAGATCTGGTACATAATCATAATAGGAATCATCTCCACCGTCGAAGTTATCGAGCATTACCTCCAAGTATTTACCAGCCTCTTCTAATAGAGTTTTTAACATCTTATCCCCTGGAAACTCAGGATCCTCAAATGTCCTGACAAATATTTGGGTTGACATATCAATCTCTAACCCTTTCAAGGATTTTAAATACTCTTCGAACTGTTTATCCTTTTCTGGATTTTCTTCTAATTCGAATTTATCAAAAGCCTTTACCCATTGTTCTCCAATGAACTGATCAGGAGTGTATTCTCCAATTTCTGTTAAAATATAAAACTTCTTTTCCATAATTAATCTCTAAATAAGGTTAAACTTTTACCTATCTCTTCCCAATCTTTTAGTACCGGAGAATCTGGTACAAATCTTGAGTTTAGGGCTTCATTTATTTTATCCCTATGTTCAATAACGAATTTTCTCATCTGATCATTTAGGTGATCTTCATATTCTGTTACAGCAGATTCGATGAAGTCGAATAAATTACCTACTTTTGTTTCGTCTGCATCCAGTAAGATATATTCCTCATGGTCGTTGAGAATCTGTTCTATTTTCCTAAAGTCTTCTCTTAATTCAAGTAATTCATTACCTGAAAAACTTAAGGTTTTAGTGAACTGTTCCATGGCTCATTATGCTAAAGGTTGTAACAATTCTTTTACTCTCTCCCAATCTCTTTGGAATCCTGAATTGGGATACCCAACTGAAATAGCATTGCTGATTTCTTCTAAATGATCCTCAAGGAACTCCATGACATCATCGAAAATACTTTCCTTATATTCATTTACTGTATCTTCGAGTGTCTCGAAAAATTCTCTTAAACATGGGGTATCACATCTTGAATTCGGGTTAACCTGGTCTTTAATCTCCTTGTATAACCCTAATAATTGTGAGCCTTTTAACTCGATTGATCTTTTAATATTCTCCATAACTCTTTATATTTTAATTATTTAATATATGCAAATATATAAAACCTGTTTTACTTTTGCAAATCCTAAATAACCAATTTTACTCATCCCTATTTGTGTAATCTACCACCCTAACATAGATATGTCTATTAGGATCTTTCATTTGGTGTACGTTCTTTTCCTCTTCTCCATCAATGATGAACGGGAATTGTACTGGAGACATGGTCATCTTGAAGGTGTACATCTCAACCCCAAATTCATTTTCCAAGATTTCAATGGTTCTCTTAAATACCTGGAAATAGACAAACGGGTAATTCTTTTCAAATTGCCGGGTCTTAATGACAAACTTTTGCATTGCTGGTGTAGTATAGCTCATTTGACAAGCATCCCTCTCAGATACCTTGAGTGCTGCAGACTGAGCTATCACAACTATGGTGGGTTTATTCTCACCATGTCTCCCCTCGATTTCAGAGGTAAACAGATAATCTATTTCCTCTGCCTTTAAGGCGATTATCAACTGTTCAATGAATTGCTTAAACGTGCAATCGTAATTTAACTGATCTAACTTAACTTCCATAACTTAAATGTCTAAAATTAACTGAACTCCAACTAATTTGATTGAACCTTCATAAGGTTTCATATATACTCTCTCGTATTCCGGTAAAGTCATACCTAACATCTTGGCATCGTGTTCAAGCATATCCGTGGGCTCTACCTTAAGTATGTTATCGTCCTTTTGAACATAAACATAAACCCTCTCATGTTTTTGGGCGTTGGCGATAAAACTCTCAATAAAGTATTCCTTACCATAATGGTCATTACTATCGGATATTTGCTCATCCTTTACCCGTAAATACTTATTGTTTAACTCATCCCAAATTAACTCAGCTGCCTGTTGTAACTCTTTTTGCTCCATAACTTAAATATTATTAATTATTTAATTTATGCAAATATAAAAAACCCAAGTTGCTAATGCAAATCTTGGGTTTCCTTATTAACCTGAATAACCTTTTATTCTGTGATGATAACTCCTGACCTCATACCTTCATAAATAAGATAAGAGATTAACTGAAGAGGGCAGTTTACCACTCTTTTTCCATATCTCTCCAAGTCCAGAGCATACATGGTTACAAGTGATACTGTGGTAAACGTGTCTGTTTCTGGGTCATAGCTCCCACGTCCTCCAACTTCTTCGTTAATCACATCCCAATCTACAATTTCGGGATTTTGTACTGTGATACCTTCTACCTGGTCTATGTCTGGGATGGGTACTCCTCTCAAGAAATACCTATCATCTTTTTTCTCTAACATCTCATTATCTCTAAGATAATACTGTGTTTTCAGTAGGTCTTTACCCTTAAATTTCTTGATTGCCATTTTCTACGATTTCTAAAATGTAAGTGTTATTATCCCATACAAATGTGGGATTGTTGATTGATTTCGCTTTACTTTGTAATAACCTCAACCCTACTGATTGTGGTATTCTTATCATTACCTTATCACGTATCCTACCGCTCTCTACTACCTCTTGGTGTATTTTATTATCCCATAAGAAAAGCGTTTCCTTCTCAGAATCCATGTAAATGAAATCTCTGATTGGGATTTGCTCTAATAAATATTCAAAATCTTTCGTGATTAGCATATCTAGTTTACATTAAAAAGGAGTAAAGCATAAACTCTACTCCTTTGCATAAATACTCGCTTATTGGATATTATAGGATGTCATATACCTTTTTATCAAATACAATAGCATGATAAAAGAGTATAACCCTTCTTCTTTAGAGGATACAACTCCATACCCAAATAAATCCATGAAGAAATTCTTATAGATTGATGTCATATTATCATCAATCATGAGTTGAACAATATTGATGATATCACCAATCCTGTCCTTTTGTACCAGGATAAACCGACGGTCAATGTCTATGTATAACCCATAACTCTTAAACAAGGTATTCAAGATTTCAGCTATATCCACCGTGTTAATCTTGAAGTCTGGGCTTATACCCTGAATTAACTCTACCGGAGTTATAGCTTTACCTGGATTTACATCACTCTCCATTGAGAATTCATACCCATCAACATCAAGAACATTGTTTATGCTATATTCTTTGATGATATAGTCCTTGAGTTCATCGATGTCAATGTAACTATTGTGCATCACCTTGGGTCCCTCCAGTGACCAATTGCTCAAGGATACATTTTAACCGGGTCAAAAGGTCGCAGATAACCTCTGGATTCTTTGCTACCCATGAGTGGTTGTTGATAACCCATTGCCGATGTTTGTGATATACCAGTAATGAATCAATCATCTCATTCACTGATAGGATAGCATATTCAATGGGTGCCCTGAACTCGAAATGGAGTGTAGGTTTTCTTGAACCTTGAGTCTCAGCCCATACTACTTGGAATGGGTCAAATTCCAATGAAATCAAATCCCATGGTAAATCATTTACCTGTTTCCAAAAATCCTCTTGGAATTGTCCCAAAGTCTCCTCTGCAATCCGATCATGTAAAGTGGCTTTACCTGATTTTACTTTGGATTGCAAGGTTCTCATGGCAGCTAACGTGATTGCATCTGCCGAAAGTAAGAGTGGTTTTCTCTTCTCTTCTTGTACCGGAGCATCTTCTACTCCAGTATTCTCTGCTACTTCCTGAACTCCTGCTAATGGTGCCCCAGTTTCGGGGTCAAATTTTGGTTGTGGAATCTCAACCTTTCTTCCTCTTTTTGCCATTTCTTTTAATTTTAAGTTATATAACAATGGTTATTAGTTCCTATGCTTCACCCATGATTTTATTGGGTACATAGCCGGCTTTTGGTTTACCTATTTTCATAAATCCCTGAATCCATGCTTTAGCAGCATCTCCAACTGCCATAATGGCCAGATCATTTATATTTTCAATGGTCATGTTCTTACTTTTCTCATTTTGCTTATGAATAATGGGTAGTGCTCTCAATACCAAGGCATGGTTATGGGTTTGATCATTCACTTCTTCCATTAACTTAACCATAATACTGATCTTATCATCCTCGTTAAACTCCTTGTGGTCTTTAAGGAAACCATCCACTGTATCTGTTAACATACTGTGTAATTCCTTATCCAGATCATCCATATCTCCCATAGTTGAGAAGTAATTTCTGAACAGATTCATCACTACACTTACCATTAAACTATCTATAAAAGTCGGGGTTATAATACCCGACTCTATGAGTTCTTGAATTTTTCTGATTTCTTCCAACTCTTTATCTGGAAGAGAATCCAGACTATTTATTCTTTTTCCCATTATTTATTCTTTAAGGTTTCATAATCTTCTTCTGTAATCTCTGAGCATCCGGTAATTTCTACTGTGTTACCGATAGGAGCATATTTGGCTGTAGTCTCCACTCTAATCTGGTTTTTGATCTCTTCAATCTCTCCCATTGGGTGTTCTCCCTCGGTTTCTACATAGAAAATGTGTAGTGACTTTCTACCCCTGTAGTTTGTCACGTTTGCGAAAATCATAAAATAGCGTTTCATCTCTTTATCTTATTTTAGTCCATTCAATCGGTTTACCTTTTATCTCTGTAATAAAAGAGTCCCAGTTCTGATTGACAAGCAATATATCCATGGGCTCAACTTTTGAGAATTTTTCCAAGAACTCCTCAAAGTTGTTCATGATATTCTGGGATAGCTCCTCATTCTTTCCAAAATGTTTGTGTAACTCTTGCCTGAGTAATTTCTCAGATTGGATTCGGAATTGGTCTCCAGCCACTTTTAATTTCCCAGACCAGATATTCGTGTATTTCAAATCATCCAGTTTTTCCATTAATACAGTGGATACCAGAACAAGCACCATGTATGATGATGCCTGTTCCATTGTAATCTTAGTTCCCATAAGCTCTCCCCCTTTTAACCATTTTCTCATGGTGACCCTTAACTGCTTCTGGGTCAAACCCTTTCACTTTTTCCCTTATGGGCACGATGTGAGTCTTATATAAAGACTTCCATAAAAACTCAGGTAAGGGTCTAAATGAATTCTCTGATACCTTATCCCACTTTGCCCGGAGTGAGTTAATGCAAAACCGGAATGTACTCATGTCCTCCATTGCATTAAAATTCGTTATCAGATCATCAAAATCCTTTTTCATGTCCTCAATAAAATTGTTATAAGGGAAATTCTCAGTGTTCTCCAAATTATACTTTCCCAAATACTCTGTTACTTCCATGTACCTAACCTCCATTAAGCTAAATATTTCTCTTGCAATTCTTTTAACTCTTTTTGTGCCTTTCTCAACTCTTTTGCATCCTCTCCACCAGATGCTCGGAATACCCTTAATTCGGCTTTCTCAATTTGATTCCGAACCTTTTGCCGGTAAGACTTCCTTTTAACCGTGTCAATCATACCCTTTGGGTATTTGTACCTGAGTTCTTTTCTCACTACCACTTCCTTAACAACCTCTAACTCCATTTGTTCTTTGGCAGACTTGGTTTCCTTAACCTGTTCTTCCTTTTTTGTTTTGACTTTTGTTTTCATAACTTACTCATTATTAATTATTATAATTATTATTAAATGCAATGCAAATATATAAAACCTGTTTTACTTTTGCAAATCCTTTGTTACCCAATTATCAATCCGATAATCATTATTATCAGGAAGAATAAGAAGGCGATCCCCACTATGGTGTCAGCTCTTTTCTTATTCTTTTCCCTGATCTCTTCCATGGTCATGGGTTTGGTTATTTTTGAACCTCCATCCACTATAGCCCCGTAAATTACAGCTACCACTATTATTACTAAGATGATTGTAATCATGATTTCTTTGTTTTAAGTTTGTAAATCTTGTCAATCTCAGTTTGAGATACCACCAATACGTTATTCTCTTCATTGAATGTCCAATCCAATTCCTTAAATAATGGATCCATTCTTAAACTCTCTATCAACCTTTTCATGGGTAGTTTATCTGAAAAATAGATAATATTGTTGGTGATGTCTATGGATACCCTTATACGATTATGAGAATCCTCTATCCCATGATTTAACTCTGAACTCTCTACGATGTAGTCTAAGAAATCACTTAAACTCTCATCTAAAACTGCATTACCTGTTGAGCCTTTCATAATCCTAAATACTTTTCTAGTTCTGCTTCTTCTTTTAATTCACGTAATTGCTTACGAGTCGTTTTCTTTTTACTTTGAAGCTCTTTAATTTGTCTCTGTAAATCCTCCACTGCCGCTTCAATATCATAAGGATCATTCCCATCCACTGAAGTCCCAGTATAAATCTCACCCTTGGGAACCTTAATCCCATAATCAGATAAACTCTTGTCCCGATATGGATAGGGAATAGTAATCTTCCCGTAATTCTTTGGAGCATCCCACTTTTTCTTCATCTCGGTTTCATTAATCCCATATACACATGATATGAGAATCCCTATCAATACTGCCACTACGTATTTCATCAATAATTGAATAAGTGATCCAAGACCTGTCTATCTAACCCAATCTCTTTTGCCGGTTTCAAGTCAAACTCATGGTTTAACTGGTAGTTAAATCCATTATAGACGTAATAGTCATTGCAAATGGCTATCTTGTTTTTCTCCATTTCCAATTTGATCCGATCTACAATATTCTCTCTATAAGTTCCCGGGAATCCAGTTTCTTCAATAACATCCACTACCCGATCTTCAAATGATCTTCTAACCTTTTGAGATTCTAATTCTCGGAATGGGTAAATTGCCTCTTCAAACCTGTTGATAAGGTCATTGGCTGAGTCCAAGAGATATTCCGGATTGAGCATCTTTTCTAAGGCTTCTGTGTGTAACCCCTTGACATGAATCCCAGCACCTTCCGGAATGCACATCCCATTAGTGCATATTTGCCGGTAAATGGCTGCGGTCATTTGGAATTTCATTGACCCATCATAGGAATTGTAAAAACTCAATTTCGGGTGTAATGAATCTACTCCCTCCATTTTAACCTTTTGGTCTTTGAGAATCAAATCCAATCGAGTGATAGCCCCACCCTTAATGAGTTTAGCCTGAGGTTCTACCTTGAATTTATCAGAAAATAATTCAATGATAGGTTGAAATACTACCTTATTCTCAACCAAGTGGTATTTCTCAGAGCAAAAATTCACTATTCGTGCATTCTCTGTTCCTGGATTGACAATCACTGCATACTCATTGCTGGAATTAACCTGAATCCCCGGTATCAATTCTGATACCTTTCTTTTAATAACTGGTTGGTAAATCTGTTCTAACGTACTCATAATTAATTATTTTATTTATTATTAAATGCAATGCAAATATAATATACTCATATTCACATTGCAAATCCTATTTTACTTTATTAACTTTCCCATCTCTCTGTTACGAAGATGAAATCGGCTGCAAAGGTAACATCTACCCCATTCTCGAAAAATTGACTGATACCTCTTTGACATTGGTACTCATCAAAATCATAATACTCATCTCCATCTATATCAAAGTCCTCATTAACAGATTCAAATACCCATTGGTGAAAACCATAACCTCTGGCATCATTCTCGAAGGTATCGAAATGACATAACTGCCAATTCCTATCTCTGAACCATTTGAAGAAATCCTTCCAGTAAATATTGTTTTTCTCCAATTTCCCATTAATTAAAGTGTAACCCGTTATATATTCCCATACTCCGGTTCTATTCTGAGAATCATTCCGGATGAATCTTTTGATTGCATCCTCTGTAGTCTTCTTTGCTAATTGCAAGCTTAACTGGTTTAAATCTTGTATCTCCATATATTTATTATTAAAAATTATAATGCAAATATATAAATCCTCAGTTTCCTATGCAAATCTCTTGTTACGTGATTAACATGAAAAGAGGCTCATTTTACTGAGCCTCTGGTTTTAGTCCAAATTTAAGATTGAAATCTCTGAGCTTCTCTCGTGCTCTCTCTTTATAAAAGATCTTTTCCCACCATTTTAGTTTCCCAATAAAGAAATCTAGTATTGGTTGTTGGTTTTTCAATATAACTTTATGTAGCAATGAAAATTGCTCACTAGATAAATCGTGCATGATATTAGCCATAGCCCCTGTATTGATCCCCAATTTGGTGTACAAACTGATAGAATCTAGGTTGAGGTCTGTCCAATCATCAACTGATATCCCGGGTATAACACATTCTACTGATTTACCTAAAACCTTTTTATTAGCGGCTGCTATAACCTGAGCCAGAGTTTTAATAACTGCCAACTCATCCTGGTTAAAAGGAGGCCTATTCTTCATCGCTGTCCTCGGCATAACTTTCAAGTTGTTTAAGTGGTTGTGACGTAGTTACCCATTTATTCCATCGTAAATAGAAAGGAGTGGGTTCTTTCTCCGGGTCTCTCTCCATTTCTCTATACTCTTTCCGGAATCTCTCTTTCTCTTTCTCACTCATGAATTCTGGGAAAATGTGGAGTTTCTGTGTTGTGAAGGATTCTTGAGCTTTTCCTGGAACCTTGATCTCAAGTGTACCAGTAAATTCTCCAAACCTGTATACTTGGACTTCATCTGTCCTTTTCTTGTATATCTTTATCCCCACTATAATGGTTGGGTCGAATTTATCTAACATGGGGTTCTTTGATTCTTTGATTAACCGAACCATGTATTGGAACTTGTCTGTTCTCCAATCATCATTCTCCCACTCTACCTTTTCAAACCTCTCCATTTGGTGAAGTAAATCTCGAGTCACGAATACAAATCCCTGTTCTCGTAAAGCCTTGATTAATTCATCTTGATCCTGAGAACTGTTAATGATCTCCATGATCTCTTCTACATAGCTCTCTGAATCTGAATCGATCTTACCAACCTTTTTAGCCTTTTTCTCCTTAGCTTCAAGTGGCAATAACCCGGATAACTTCTTGAGATATGTGATAGCTTTCTCCACATCTTCCTGATTATCCATTGTAACCTCAATTCTCATTGGACCGTTGTGGGTAAACTTTGGTCCAGTTGCAAACTCTGATCCCTGTTTATAGAGTTTATCTGATATGAGCCTTGACTCTTCATCAAATAATTGTACTCTTATTCTTTTCTCTTCCATATTAATATCTCTTTTTACTAATTACTTTAAAATCTTTTGGATAACCCTCTCTCCATATAATCAACATGGATTGATCCTGAATCTCAGTCTCAATTACTATGAATTTAGTACCACTACTGTAAGGAATAATCCATTCTCTTATGGGATTTTTCTGAAATTGGGGGGTTGAATCTCTTTTGGAGTTTACCTCTACTATCGTGTTATCTCTTACTATGGGTTTTGAAATATATACCCCCATGAATACCCCTATTAACCAGGATACCACCATTCCGATAATTAAAACTGTTTTGAAATTCATAATCTTAAATTTTGGTTTGTGGGCTGTTGAGACTCGAACTCAACTAAAAACCACTTTAGCCCTTATAATAAATGGCCAGTTCATTATTAAAATCCCTGGCCATTCCTGAAATTATGAAGTTACCTGATTAATCTTCATCTTCCTCTGCCTCAACTTCTTTGGCTTCCTTCTTAGCCTTTTTCTTAGCCTTTTTGTCGGCTTTTGATTCTTTTGGAGCTTCTTCCGCTTTTTCCTCTTTGGCTTCTTTCTTAGCCTTTTTGGATTTCTTCTCTGCCTTTTCTTCTCCATCTCTGGCTTCTGCCTTCTCAGCTGCTGCCTTCTCCCGTCTCATTTTTGCCCGCCATTTTTTACGTTCTGCTTTGTCATCCATTCCCTCCGGATACTCATATTTTTGAGCGAATGCACCGGTTCCTGCAGGTTTCAGTTCTTTGCATTGGTCATTGATATTGTCCAATTCTTCTGAAGCAACATCCACTGCCTTTTGCAGTTTGTCGAATTCTTTGCGGATTTTCTTGTCTTCGATTTCTTCCGGATCTTTGATTGAGTTCTCTTTCTTAAAAGTTCTCAACTCAGCTTTCGCAGTTTTTAACGTTTCCTTTGCGGTTTCCTTTGCAGCTTTTGCATCTTCGTAATTCTCAAACTTTTTCATCTTATTCAAATTTTAAATTAATATATCCTATCTTTGTATTAACCATTAGTCCTTGACCTTGATTCTCGTGTTCTAGATGCTCATTATTTTTATTTATTATTTAATTGCAATGCAAATATAATATCCTATAATATCATTTGCAAATCTAAAGTTTCTGAGGTTTCTATTTTAATCACCTTATAATCAATGATTTCCATTCTGTTTAACAGATACCTAATCTCTGATTCTTTGAGTTTACTCACATAGAGAACTTTATTCTCCCTATTATCTCTAGTTGGAATGATCACTTTATAAATATCTTGCAAGCTGATCATCTCTAAAAACTGATCCAGGTAATCTTTGCAAGCTTTTCGGTATTGGTTATACCTTTTGGCGTACATCTCTCCTTTGGTTTGTCCCCGATATTCATCCTCTAACGTGTAGAGATTTCTCTTTTGTTGCATTAGGCTCTCAACTACCAGTTCGACCCTATTCATCTCTTCTACTCCCATTTTAAAATCCTCCTGTGTTTGTATTCATTAGTAATTGCACATTTAATCCTTTTCCTTGGAGTATCTGTTTTCAGATTATACCTCTTGAAGTTCAGTTTCTCCATGAGAATCACATTCTCACATAGATTGTACATGTATTCGTTTTTACTCACGTCATCAATGAGACTTTCTTTTAAACCTGACCTGAAAATTTTGATTTTCTCATCTATGGCTTTGGCCATCAATTTCTCAGCTAGTTTAATGGGGTCTCCCTTAACCAACTTATAGTTCTCCACTCTATTCTTTAACTTAGTAATGAGCTTGTATACCCCTCCAAAGCTGTAAATAAAGTGAGATACATTATCCTGTAAACCATATACCCGGAAATTCTGGTCTATTTCCTTTTCCCCAGAATAACCAATAGTGTCCAAGCATACAAGGATAACCCCACATCTGGAAGAACAGAGTTGGGCCAATCCCAACTCCTTTCCCTTCAACCCATGTTTGAGTTTGAATTCCTTGCATATCATATCTTTGCATACTGGTCTTTGATCCCAGTTTACAGAAGCCTGATATCCTTCAAAATTACTTTTTAGTTTTTCCATAATAACTATCTGACATTAATTCATGTTCCCATTTCTTAATTACTTTAGCATAACCCATATTGGTTCTCATTAACCAATTAACTTCATCTCGATGAGATTCTAAATCACATTTAGAATCATCATCTTCATCTGTATCTTCAATCTTTTCCAGTTCCTCATCATCGCAGAATTTTACATCGCAAATGGTAATTGGTTTCTCCTCTCCTACATTGGTCATGTTGTAGAATACCTTGTATAAAAGTTTTAGAGAATCGTCTGAAGCCATCAGATTTTCAAGGGTGTGTTCATCTCCATTAGCTAGGCTACCTATAAAATCCCAAAATAAAATCCGATACCGATAAAACTTGGGTAATCTGGGGATTAAGAAGTCGTATGCTTCCCAACCATCTTCCCTTCCATAAAATAACTTATTATCCATGATAAATGTTTTTAATTATTATATGCAAATATATAATCTCGTTATCTTGTTTGCAAATCCCCATTTACTAAAATAGGGAGCTTGTTGCTCCCTATTCCAAACATAAAATTCTCTAGGCTGATTTTAAAACTGGCAACAGTTTACTTTTTACCTTTCTTTCCTTTTTTCGGAACCTCAATATCAAGTTCTTTGGCAATTGCAACCCGGAGCTTCTCAACTTCATCCTCATCATCTTCGTCGTAGTCCTCGACATCGATGTCCTCCAGCTCTTCATCGTCAACCAATTCGGAAAGTTCGTCGTAATCCATGTCTTTGATGTCGTCCCAGGTATATTCGTCGTCATCATCGTCATCGTCTTCTGGTTCTTCCTTCTTTGCTGGTTTTTTGGTTTCCTTTTTGTGTTCTTCTTTTTTACCTTTTTTCGGAGCTTCTTCCTCCGGATCCTCTTCATCTGCCAAAGCCTCTGCCAAAGCTTCCAAGTCCAAATCTTTCACTGCCAAAAGAACTTTCTCTCCATCCTCTTCTCCGAGGAAATGTTTGTCATCAATTTTCTTTACAATTTTCATTTTTCTCTGTTTTTAAGTTATTTAATTAACCTTATATCCTAATTTCAAGGTATATTAGCACTTCCAGTATTTTTAATATTCTAGGCTTTTTACTGATAAATCCTTAGTTACATCCACTGCCTCAATAAATTCCTTTGAGAACATTGTCCAGAGGGATAAGGATAAGTGATATCTGTAAAAAGGTCCGTTGTCATATTTCCATTCTGTTAATGTTTTAAGGATATTAGTTCCATAGACAAAGTCTTTAAGAGGGACCTTATCCCACTTCCTGGTTTTGGTTCTACCACCACCCAGAAATTCTATAATATGTTGGGCTCCTTTTACACTATTTAGCTCTGCCAAATTGGTTGTAAATCCTTCTTTAAATCTGGCTATAAATAAGGGAAGATCGTCCTCTACACACCTTAACAACCAAACTCGATTCTCCAACCTTGCAGTGGCTTGTCGTTTTCTCCTAACTCTCAACCGTTTACTAGTCCTTTCTGCATGAGCTTTGTCTATAAGGTTAGAAGGTTTGACATCATTTCTAGCTTCACTTATAAGAGGGAGTTTCCTTACCTCAAATAAGGCCTGATCTAACTTGGTTATTTGATAGCCTGGTTTGACTTTGAACTCATAATCCTTGAAATAAACCTTGGCTATCTCCAAAGCCTGTTCCTTGAATTGGAATGGCTTATTGATAATCCCAGGCTTTAAAACATCTCTAAAGTCTAGGATATAATAATGGAGATACTGTATTTTCATCCTTTCGCCTTTCTTTTAGCTTTGTTGTACCATATTCCAATTGATTTAGGTGAAGCATCTGGGAATTGTTCCAATACTGCTTTCTCAGCTTCTTGTTTACTCATTTTTAACCGGAAACACTCAAATGTTTTGGCTTTTGCAGTTCCAGCCATAACTCCATCAGATGTTTTCTGTTTCTTTTTTCTCGGAGGTTTTTTACTCATCCCGGCAATCCTCTTCATTTTGATAACCATACCGTCATCATCTCTCTCCCCAATAAATCCCAACCTCAATGATGGGTGTATCAATTCTTCTGCATCCTCTCCTAAAGTCATTCGGAGTTGTTTCTCCACCCAATCATCAAAATCATCCAATAATTGAGGATTCTTGGGTTTGTGTAAGTTCTCTATCCAGAATGAATATAACCGGGGAACATCCGCATCAATTACCTCACTGAAAGGCATACCCCTTACAACGCATTCTCTTTTAAAATCCTTGATGCTCATCTTATCCGCCTTGGAATAAGCATGGGCTCTTCCCTTATCTTTTGCCATTGTTTAAAAATCTTCGTGATCAATATCCTCAACCTCTATTTTATTATCTGGGAATTTATAATTCCAGAAATCCCTATAAACCTTTTTGAAATCCTCATTCTCAGGCCCAACCAATTCTGTGTATACATATAATACCCAGTTTATCTTTGGACAAGGAATCTCATGTACTATCTTATCCACCACCCATTCCCAAAATTCCTTTTGAGTGTTTGAGAATCTGGGAAAACTTGGAGTGATTTTCTCTAACTCATCCTTAAATAGGTGAGAGAACATGAAAACAAGGTCATCTCTATTTAATTCTCTGATTCCCTTGTAATGCTCTATTAATACTTTACTTGTTGCCATGTTTTATTTATTATTAAATATTAAATGCAATGCAAATATAATAAACTTGTTTTTCTCATGCAAATCCTTTGTTACCCTTTTTGCCCTTGTATCCTCGCAATAACATGTTTTCTGAAAACGTTTACGTTTTCTATCTCCTGGAAGTTGATAGCGTATTGTCTTATATCCCTGAATTTAGGCCAGAACTTCTGACCTGATTTTGCTGACTTATCCTCAGCTGTCAGGTATTCAACAACCAAGCCAGCAAAGTTATTTGCTAGCGTCTCGTTATCAAATACATATAAATATAGATGTGAGAGTGCTTTTATATTCTTCTGGGTATATCTAACGGGCACTAAGATATACCCATTTGGAAAATCTAAATGTATTAACGGGAGAAACATCTTTTGGTACTTCCCATTATACTCGTATAAATCCTTGATATACTCTATTGAGGCCATTGGGATCTTAGAGATATTCCTTAAATGCTTTGCTTCCCTAGCCTTATTGCGTCTTTTATATGCTGATGGCTCCTGAAGATTGTCTGGAAGAACTCTGAAATTGTTCCAGGCATCAAACTCCTTGATTAGGTTGTATAGGTCTCTATCACAATCATTCCTGGATTCCATGAGTTTATCCATACCTTCAGTTATAAGCCTTGTCCTACTCTCTTTGATACTCCACACATCATTATTGAACATCCTTCTTATAGCTTCCTTCACTGGTAACCTCAACTCCATTACACCTTGGAAATACTCCCTAAAATCTTTACCTACCACTGATTCATCTGGAAATAATTCCCCATAGGTTTCATAATGAGTGGTGAACATCTCGAAGAATTTCACACATCTTTTCTGAATCTCCAACAATTTGAAATGGGCTTTCTGAACTATCTCCCCTATCTCCCATGAAGATTTCCCATGTACAGCTGTTAGGTTTAGAACTAACTTCTCTTCATCTGTCAGTATATTCCAGGCTTTATCATTTTTCTTCATAATCCTCTGTTTCTAGTGATATGGTTGCATAAGCTTTATTTAATTTCCTTTCTCCTACCTCTTCAAATCCATTCTCAAGGTAATCAGTACTGTTCATATCGTAATGATACATCGTGTAGTATATATTAAAGAAAGGGACAGTTATCTTGAGTGGTGCTCCGTTAGAGATTTCAACTGCGATAATCATGTTCTGTTTCTCCTTGTTTATTTTCTCAACTACTCCATATAGTCCCTCAAAGGGATACCCACTCAATTTTATACTGTCCCCAACTTTAATGTTCTCCTCTTGATGTTCACTGTATATAGATGACTGGCCTGCATCCCTTATTATACGGTTAACCTCTTTAGAGGAGATCATAGCGTAATTAAAACCCTGACTAGGTAATGTCGTATCTCTCAAGAATCCCAACAATATTGGGATTTCTCTTTTCAATTTCACTAAGTAATCTATATCATATCTCCTGAACTTAGGTACCCTCATGAACCCAAAATTAAAGAGGTATGGTACATCCTCGTAATTATTTCTTCCCCGGTGTTTTCCCTTGAGAACTCGAGTCACTGGGATAACTATCTCTATCCCATACTCTTTCTCAACTTTCTCTATATCTGTATCAAGGAATTTATTCCTATCGATATATATGATCATCCATGGCCAGTTTTTCATAAGTTTCTCAGTTTAATATATGGATTTACAGTATGGTTTTAGAACCTTCTTATGTAAATCCTTGTAGTTTATCTGTTTCAAATCCTCTGAATTTAATATTACCAATCCATAATACATGGACAAGTAAGCAAGTTGCCCGTATTTCTCCGGGTAAAAATTTAACTCTCTCACTATCTCATTATATAACTCGTTGCTTATGACTACAAAAAAGGTACCCTTTGCCATACCGTTTCTGTGGATGAATAACATGGGTACCTTCTGAACAGCTTTAGCATCACTGTTACATTGGTTCCAATAGTGATTTAGCTTATCTGTGTTCTTTCCCTTAGTGGGAAGTAGTAAGTGTTCAAAGGCTATCTCTTTTGGAGCTTTCACCTCTATACTTATCCTACAATTTCTCTCATGTTTAGCATCTGTACAAATTACATCACCAGCTATAGATTTACGATTCTGCCAACGTAATCCACCAGATTGGGGGACCCGAGAGAATTCATACCCAGTCCATTCTTTCATGAACTTAGTAACATCCCTCTCGCATTTATTACCTTTGTTTTTACTATTAATCCTTTCAGCCATATTGTCTTGTTATTAATTACTATACCAGTTAGCATCATGCTAGCTGAGTAAGGTCGTGATACCATTCACATTCTCAAGCTTTATGACTTCTGAATTTTGGATGTTGAAATCTAACAAATGGGTTACTAAGAAGATAGATTGTTTCTCAGCTCTATCTTGCAAGATATTGGCCACCACTTCTACATTAGTTTTATCCAGTGACTCAAATAACTCGTCCCCGATAAATAACCCACATGGCTTGGTCTCCTGTATCACTTCATTTATGGCGAAAATGGTTGTCAGGTTTATTAACTGTTGTTGGCCTCCCGATAAGTCTTCATAGGGGACTTCAATACCGAACCTGTTGACCAATACTCTGATATCTCCATTAGCTGATCCCATATCTACCCAGAATACTACCTTGAATCCGGATAGTTGTTCGTAATTTTCTAACCTCTCATTCACCTGTTCAAGAAGGATATTAAACAACCAAGGTTTTATCCCCTTATTAGAGAATGATTCCATAGCGAACTGGTAACGGTTCTTCTCCACTCTTCTCTTGATGAGTTCCTTTTTCAGGTTGTTAATGAACTTCTCTGTTTTACCTATACAGTTCCTGATCTCTTCTATATTTAAGCCTTCATCTGGTACATATCTCTCTTCTTTACATTCTTTCAGGTTTTTCTTGGCTCTCTTCACTTTTTTAGTTAGGATTTCTCCCATTTGAGTGTTATCCTCTTCTTTTTGGAGGGCATTTTCTAGTGACTCAATTTTGCTATCTAAAGAGTTTACTTGGTTTAACTGTTCTTTTAAACTAGAAAGTTTTTCTTTAGCATCCAAAAGGCTTTTCTCATGTTGTTTTTTTGCAAGAGTATAAGCTTTCTTATCCCTATTGAATCCCTCAATCTTTTGTTTATAGGTATCAACTGATTTCCGTAAATCCTCTTTATTATATGGTCTACCACATTCTGGACAGGAGGTTGGAAGGTTTGCTATATTCTCTTCATTAGCCTCTATTATCTTATCACAGTTGCTTATAGACTTCTCATCTAATTTGATATCTGATTCCAACCGGATAACATTAGAGTTGGCTTCATGGTATTTTGTGAATACATCACCTAATTCCTTTCTCTGTTTCTTTAGCTCCTTGATCTTACCTCTGAGCTCTACTAGGGAATCATCTTTTTTATCTTCCCATTCTTCTAACTCTTCTCTGGCCTCTTCTAAAGCGTTCTCTAGAAAACCAATCCTTTTTACATGTTCATCAATCCACCTATCCTCTAATCTCTTCGCCATTTCAATCTTCTCTTCCATGGCTTTAATGGATTTATTCTTAACATCAATATCTGTTTTAAGACTGGTCACCTCATAACTCACTTTCTCAAACTTAGCCTTAGCTTTGGTATAGGCATCTTGAAATATACCAACCTCAAAGGCCTCTTCAAAAAACCTTTTCTTGTTGGCAGATTTATCATCCATTAATCTGGCTTGCTTTTGTCCAAAAACCACTGAATTGAGAAATAGTTCTGGTGAGTATCCCAGGATTTTATCAATTCTTTCCTGTATCCCTCGTTTATCTCTTCCTGTATCGAGATTTCCCTCTTGATAGAAGAAGAGTCCATTTTTACCTGTTCTTCCTTCGACTTTTCCGGTGTATCCTTGGCACCTGATGACTTTATAGTGTCTTCCATCCTTTTCAAATTCAAGTTCAACTTTCACTCCCTTGTAATCTTTGGGTCTTATAGATTCCCACATCTCCACTGCTCCACTCATGGTTTTCCCATATAAAGCCCAGAAAAGTGAGTTTATCAATTTTGATTTACCTGACCCATTACTGGCAGATATAATGACTATACCTCTATCCTGGGAATTCCAATTAAATTCCATGTACTGGATAGAAGCAAACCCCTCTATTTTTGTGTTAAGAAATCTCAGCATCGTTCAATAGGTCTTTAAGTAATTTTTTACGTTTCTTTCCCTTTTCCCCAATATAACTGGTGTACTCATCCACCATGGATGACCAGTCATTGAGTTTTATCTCATTAGCAATGGCTCCATCCTTTTCCTTAGTCTTGACGACTTTTCTTTTAATGTAAATATCAAAATTTTTTCCAGGTTCACCCTCATACCGAAATTCGGGTAGTTCTGCCTTTTCGAAAGTAAAACCATCCCTATCTAATACCCAATACCCCATATCCGTTCCCATGTCACAGGTTCTCATCTGCATGGGTGACCCACACATTAAAATATTTTTCCGGAGAAGTTGGGGTTTATGTATATGTCCACATACTACGTAATCGAAATGTTGGAAGAAGGTACTTAACTTAGTTTGTTTTCCCTTATTCTCGCATTTCATACCGTTAGTATCCTCTGCACCTGGTAATTCCTTGTGGATAACCAATATTCTGGGTACATCATGTTTACTCCTCTCCACCACTTTCATAGCATTCTCCAATCCCACATCATCTTTAAGATAAGGTATCCCAATCACTTCATAAAATATCCCATCCACTGTTGTGAAATCAATACACCTGAAAAATGGATATAACTCTGAAAAAGTTTTGACCCAGCTCGGAGATTTCCTAGGATCATCTCCATCCCTATCATGATTCCCAGTTATACAATATACCACTTCTCCACATACCTTCTGATATATGTAGTGGAAATATTCATTCACTAACCTAAAGAGTTCATTAGACATGTGGCTTGGGTTATGAAAAAGGTCCCCAGCAATGAGGACCTTAGCTTTTTCATCAGAAGCTTTTACAACCAATTTCGAGAACCAATTAAGTAGCATCTTTGTCCTGTACAAATCTTGGTTAAATGTGTTCCAATCGTGGATGTGTAAATCACCAAGACAGTAGAATTTACTTGTAAGCTTCATAATCAAATTTGTTGTAGGTTATATACTCGTGGAGTCTCACATACTCATCACCTTCAAAGCAACCCACATTCTCAATAATATGAGCTACTGCCAATACTCTATGTTTAAAATCCTTGGCATCTATCTTGGCACTATAGATGATATTCTTTCTCCCTAAGAATCTCAACTCTCCCCAACTGAAAGGTAATACCTGTTCATGGTAATAATGTTTCACGTTCTCCATGAAATACCGGAAATCAAATCCACTGAACAATAGGTTGGATTTTAATTGGTATGACTCATCAGATATCCTTTTACCATCAGCTTCTGTTTCCCATGAGAAAGGTCTTATCAATCTGATAAAGATTGTCGTGTAGTTGTGATTTTCCAAATCACTTCTCAACATCTCCATACATTTCTCACAGTACTCTCTATGTAAAGAATATGGCTTTGGCATATCCATATAATAAATCAGGTTGTCAATGATTGACCTGTCTGTGATAAAGTTTACCTTATCACCCAATACTTTCTTCCGGTTTTCAAGAATAGCCATTTGGTATTTGTGAGCCCAATTATAATCTCCTGATAACTGGAGAGCATGTTCATGGGATTTTATTCCAAACTCTTCCCAAACATTGCTGGCAGAAGTGTTCACGTATTCTAAACCAAGTTCTTGGGAAATACATTTAGCCAATGTTGTTTTTCCTAGACCTGATGCTCCGCTGAGATAAATTCTTAAAGGTTTCATAGAAGTTCTTGTCTTTTAAAAATGATTTCAATGTAAAAGATCCACAGTAGTTCTCAAATAGAGTTTTATTGGGCTTTGGAAATGGTTCATTCTTATACCAATTGATTTTAACATCCCTCATAAACTTAAGGTGATACGCTTTCAATGATATAAGGAAATGGTTTTTCTTGTATAGCTTAGCCAAGGCATTCTTACTTACCACTGAGTTGGATTCTCCCTCTCTCAAAAATTTCTTGATTGACCCATACTTCTCAAGGAATTGGATAGCCCTCTTCTCACCCACTAGAGGATAACCTTTGATGTTATCTGAATCATCTCCTACCAGAGTAAGGTAATCCACTGTTTGCTTTGCTTCATACCCTTTGAAATGCTTACAGGTATTTACTGTAATCTTCTCTTGGTTGTGTGGGTTATATATCACCACATCCTTGGTAGTGGCTAACTGATTGAAATCCTTGTCTGATGAGATGATTATGATTGTCCCTACATTTTGTTTTTGTAGGAGTTTGACCACAGAATATATCATATCATCAGCTTCCTGATCATCATTGTACACTACTGATATACCCAAGTTGTATAGGCATTCAAGGACTTCATCTCTCTGCCTTAAGAAATCTTCCCTGTCAAAGTCAATTTTCTGAGTCCTTGAACCCTTATACTCGGGACATAGTTTCAACCTATGTTTACTTCTTGCCCCATCAAACACTGCAATTACAAGGTCAGGTTGAAATTTCCTGACCTGTGATTCTATCACGAAAGGTACCCCATATATCACTGAAGTTGGTCTACCACTGATATCAGTAAAATTACTGAACCTATGGTATGACCTGTGCATAAGGTTATTCGCGTCAAATATTAAGGCTGTTTCTACCATTACTCTTCCTCCTCTCCTACTGGGAATAGGTTTATCTCCTTATCATTGAGATCTTCTAGTATCTTTTTAGTATTACTAAAAGTGTTTATTCCAGCAAGTTTAATTAGTTTACTTCTCATTTCTTTATTCTCTTCCAAAAGAGATTGTAAAGCGTCTTCTCCCCTTGCAATTTTATTACCCTCTTTATCGTAATAAATTGAAGAGCCTTTCTCCCGTTTCACTGCTCCAGATGATTCCAATACCTCAGCTAATCCAGCATATCTGGAGAATCCAGGTTGGCAATAATCAGCCAAGAAATATACCTCAGTCTCCATCGTTGGCCTAGGAGGAGCTACTTTGTTTTTCTTCATTCTCAAGGAAACGTAATTACCTACCCAGGTTTCTTTCCCGTGTACCTTTTCCTTGATTTGTTTCTTTCTATAAAATCCCATGCGTATGTGTGCGAAAAACTTCATAGCCTCTCCCCCGGGTGTTGTCTCTGGATCCTCAAACATAGTTCCCAACTTCTTCCTAAGCTGATTGATAAAGATACAGGTTACTCCCAAATCTGCAAGTTCTTTACTTCGTTTCCGAAGAAAGTTACCCATGGCTTTGGCTCGAATACCCATCTCAGCTTTCTCATCTGTTTGTTCCATTTCCAATCTCTCAATTGTATCTAACGCTGCAATGGAATCCAGTACATATAGGATAGGTTCATTGTGAGTTAACTTCTTTCTCAAAGCCCTTGCTGTTTCTATAGTCCAATCAGAGATAACCTCTATGGCATTCTCATGGAATACCAACACCTTACTTAGGTCAATACCATTTGTAGTCCACCAATCCTTTGAGTAAGAACTCTCAGCATCAACCCACATTCCCCAACCTCCAAGCTTTTGACATACTGCTAAGAAGTCCAAAGCCACAAGAGATTTACCTGAACTCTCTTGACCAAATAACTCAAGTACTTTACCGAAAGGTATACCACCTCCCATAACCCAATTCATCACTAAACTTCTGGAAGGTAGCCAAGGCATATTCTCCACCTCATTATACATTTCAGAAGCCAGTGATACCTGTGAGTATTTATTCATAATACTTTGCAGGCTCTTGGTCTTTTTACTCTTTGTTTTCTTTGCCATTAATCACACCTTTCAAATATTACTACTATACCTACATCACTTTTTAGATCAATAGGTGTCATTGTTTTTACTAACCAACCATCCTTTAACCTAGAATCTATTTCCTCTTCATAATTATAGAAAAATTCTTTGACCATTTGCCGGTATACAGGTACCCTTATCTTAGATGATTCAATATTACCGGCTACTGTATTTCCAGGAGGAATGAGGGGCCATTCACCCCTCATTTTCTCGATATGTTCTTTACTCATCGTCGTCCTCTGATTTTGATTTGTGTTTCTTAGACTTCTTTGCTTTTTTCAAGGTAGCCTTTTCCTTTTTTACTTTCTTCTTACTACCCATGTCATCGTCGTCCTCTTCTGTATCTTCGGGTTCTTCCTTACCACCGAGATATTGTTCGATGTATTCCTGAGTTTTCTCGTAAGTTGGGATAACCTCTTTTACCAAAGCCTCAATATCTATATCCTCTTTAGGCCTACACTTTGTAGGAATTGAGTTTGGTTTGCAAGGTTTAACTGTATACTCGGTATCATTTTTACCGGAACCAGTTCTCTTCAACTTAAGGTCATAACCTTCATCCAAATCAGTCATATCCCCCCACTCTTCTTCATCAAGGTAAAGGTCAATGATCTCTGAGTATTGAGATTGGGCCAACTGAATGAGTTTGGGTTCCGGATCATAGTCTTTACCTTTCCCATCATTGCATACCAATACAGCAGCCATGTATTTTTTCTTGGGAGAAAGGTCTTTGGCAAGTTCCTTGTCATCTGGGTCTTTGGATTTCTTTAGCTCCTCATACTTCTCATAGATAGCACAAGGCTCATCAAAGGTCATGGGAGAATAAACTCCTTTGATATCTCCTCCTAAGTAGAATTGTACTACCTCTTTGATAAACTCTTGTTCTTCTCCAGCAGAGAGTAATCTTACTCTCAGTTCTTCATCTGCCTTTTGGAATAGTACTTTACCGTTTCCCTTACTCTTCAGGGACTTTTGTCTTTCTCTTAATCTCTCTTTCAAATTTTTCTTTGCCATAACATAAAATTTAATTATACTTTATCCCGCCTAATATTAGCGGATACTGTTTGCATTAACATAGAACGTTGCTCGAATGCTCTAACACATACTTCTAGTATGTCAACATCTGCACTAACTGATAAGAACTCCTTGTACTTATCTTGATACTCTTTACTCTTCATTACCATAGCCTCAGCTAAGTCATTTGCCATCTTCTCTTGGCTTTTGTATTGGGAGAAAAGTCGGGACCTAGTTTTCTCTAAGACCCGTTCCTTCTCCCTTTTTAATACTAAAGCTTTTTTATGTAGCATGGCAATGAATGCGTAATGATTTGGTTGGTCTTTTAACTCCGAGTTTACTGAGTCATTGTTAAATGATAATTCATCCTTCAAGTTAAAGACTATCCTTTCTTCACCGAGTTGAATATCAACCACTGTTATGTTGGTGTTTGTTTCCCAATACTTTAGCTTCTTTATTTTCCTTAGGTTGACAGCCATATCTTTTTATTTAAAATAGCACCAGACCAAGTTAGATATCCCTCTTCTTATCATAGAAGGTTTTCACTGTTGGAAATCTTAAACTTATATTTCCCAATTTGTTAGTGGTTTCTTCAAAATATTTAATGGTTGCCCATTTCCCTATAATAAGTTTAGGATTCTTAAACCATTTCTTCCTATCTTCTATGGTATACCCAGAACCAACTGATACTCTGAATCCCTTATGTTCTATGATAAGATTGGTTACCATATCCTCTACCTTTCTTTTCTTGATTGGTTTTCCTTGGTTATCAAGAGAATCAAAGTAATAAGTAAATGGTCCCGTCTCAACATCTAGGATTTGGTATTCTGCATCAGAGAATGATTTGATCTTTAATACTACATTGGTTTTTATCCCCACATATCCCACGTTCTTATGAATTACTAATCCTTCCCATCCCTTATTATTGGCCTCTTCAAAGTCTTTCATAAGTTCATCCATATTCTCTACTTTAGTTTGTTCAAGCATGAATATATGAGGGTATTTCATGGTTTTTAAATCCTTCTCTAATTGAGATAACCTATCCAAGAATGGTCGAGTACCCTTTGCTGAGTTATGTTCTTCCCAAGTAACATAATCATAAAGAGCATAATGTGGTTCTGGAATAGTGTAATCCTTTTTCTTTACATCTCCCACTACCTTTTGAAAATCTTCGTTACCATCTTCTCCAATAAGGAATATCTCTCCCACTAAAACCATGTTCCTTATCTTAGATTGTTTTACAGCATCCTTTATAACCTGTAAAGTTGTGAACTCATTCCCCTCTCTTGAGTATGTTTTACAATCCCCTTTCCCATCTACAAAGGTTTCACATCTTACTCCATCAAGCTTCCTTGATTTTAACCATGTATCTTTCTTGAAATCCAATTTCTTCTGATACTCGAAGAAATTCTTGGCTCTGGTAATAGAGAATTGTGGGATAAGGTTCTTCTTTAAAACTGTGAAGTAGGCAGCATTTATATTAGCTACGTTCACTCCTTGCTTTAACCCCTTGTCAAGGATACTTAATAATGTATCTTGATAAGCTGAGTACTTATCCAGGAATGCAACACATTTGTGGAGAGCGTTATGACCAGTTAACTTTCTATTGCACAAGTCTCTAAACAAATCATATATGCTATAGTCTTCTGGTAAATCCTCTACCGTTTCATGAGAATCCCTAAATTTAAGTATCCCATTTTTAGTAACACCAAACTTCTTGAATGGGTTATAGGTCCACCAAAGAAGTTTCTTACATTCTGGATAACTCAAAAGGACATTGGTTTTGACCGAGGCAGTATTTGTCTGCCTTAGGTCATCCACCAATCCTTCCAAACTATCTAATAATCTCTCATTATAATCCATACTTAATTCCTAAATCGTCCAAGATTGTTTTACCATACCAGTTCATGGGTACTGATTCTCCAGTCTCTTCACTCATCTCCATGTTTCTTTCAAAAATGGTTTTCCCCCTGTATAGGATTTGTAACTCCTCACATTCAATACTTATCAAATGGTCAAATAATTCCTGAGTTAGCTTTTCTCTGTATATCTGTATAATCATGGTTAAATATTTTAATGGTTAAATATTTTATTTATTGCAAATATAATATCTTAAGAAGCCTCTTGCAAAGCCACAATTTCCTTATTTTCCCACCAATGGTCAATGTAGCAATCTTTATATACTTCTGCATAATCTGTTCCCCTCTTATACCCCTTCAGTTTTGACCACCTTAATCCTAACTCAAAGTCAACTGCCATTGTGATTCCTTTCAGTTTAAATCCAAAATACTTTTGAGTATCTGGGTCCTTACAGATATTGAATAAGTGGTCTACCACTTCATCATTCATATCCTTGGGATCAAGGTAGAACATGATAGAGTCATGGATTGTACCTATCTGTTCTATAGATGCTGGTAGTTTACCTTGCATGATTTGCTCTCGGATTAATATACTGGAGAATAGAGCAAAGTCAGAAGCTGTACCTTGGATAGGGGCATTTACAGCATCACGTAGTGCTTTAGCATACTTACCTTGTTCTCTCTTATTACGTGCTTCTGGAAGTCTTCTTTTCCTTCCAAACGGAGAAACCACATACCCATGTTCTTCAGCGAATTTCTGTTGTTTCTTTACAAACTTTCTAATTCTTGGGAATGTATCAAACCACTCATCCAAGAACTCAATAGCCTCTTCCTTGGTTGCTTTATGATCTGGAGTAGATAGTGATTCTTTCAGGTGATTGGGTCCCTGTTGATATAATACCCCAAACCCTATGGTATTTCCAGATAGTACTATCTTATTGTCCTTTCTCACTAATAGGTTATGATCATCTACTGTTACCCCCCACATATCTCTTCCTCCTTCTGTTTTTGTTAAGATAGAATTATTAAGATCAACTCTAGTAAGATGAGTATCCCTTCTTAAATTATACCCCAAGTGATACCTAGTCCTATCTCCTACTTTAGTCTCACTGAATGATACCATTATACCATTCATATGTCCCATAGCTTGCATAACTTGAGCAGTCTGTTTCACTACAGTACTGAAAGATACATACCCAGTTTTATTACTAATATTTGAATCCCAATATTGAGCTTCTTCTAAGTATATCTTACCGGATATATGGCTTAAACATTCCCAACTTAATTCCTTACCCATACTTACCCAGTTAGATAACCACTGATACAACGGTTGGTTAGTTTTCTTTATGATACAGAAGTAATGTTTTCCATTTCTTATAGCTTCTGTATAATCTATGTTACATAAAGCTAATAACTCTCTACATCTGTTTGCCTTATGTTCTTTACTAAACCCAAACCTGATCTTTTCCCATTGATTTTTGATATTACCATCAGCAGTGAACATTGCTAAAAACCTAGTTAAGTTCTCATCCTCAAACTCAAAATTAACTTTACCAGCTACTGGCATATATCCAGACTTATTTACTAGGTTCTTGAAATCTGTCCTAATCTTTTTCTGGTGTCTTGTTACAAATAAAGTCTTATGAGTAGAAGTTACATCTAAACTTACAGTCCTTGATTTGTAAGTATAATTATTCTTAGAAATCACCTTACCATAAGCTGAAGGTTTGACCCAGCTTATCTCCTCTGTATCAAAATTATATTGGGCCACCAAGGATTTACCATCGTAAGAATCTAATCTTTGCCAACCAGTAGGTGTTAATATCTCGGTATCACCTGAATAACATTTAGCTTGTTTTCTCCTTACTTTCCAAGTTTTATAGTTGGGATCATCCTCGTTAGAGTATATCTTATAAGCATCCTCATAGGATATCTTGTATTTTTTACAAGCTGTAGCCAAGTGAATATCATGTCCAACCCTAAACCATTCAAGCATCTGTTTATCCTGTGACCAACCTGCAACTACTCGTAGCTCTGCCTGAGAATAGTCTAACTGCATCATCACTTTCCCTTTCGGACAAACGAACATATATTTAATATCCTTTGCCGTAGTATCTCGTGGCATATTCTGCAAGTTGGGGTTCCTTGAACTCAACCTACCAGTAACTGTACCATGTATTAAGAATGAACCATGAAGAGTGTTATCTGGGTTAAGTATATCTCTGATACCGACTATATAGGTTGAGTAGAGTTTTGTTATCTCTCGATACTTCAAAAGGGTTTCTATAAACCCAGTCTCATCCTTATCCTTCAACTCTAATAATACATCCTCACTTGTTGCTGGATTCTTGGTGGGTTTCTTGGTTTTCTTATCCTCCGTGTACTTTATGATTGGTAACCTCAATCCATACTTGTTATAGTATAGGAAGTCAATCAATTGTTTAACTGACTTCAGGTTCAGTGGTTGTAAAGATTCTTTATCTTTCTTTGTTAACCCAACTCCAGCTGAGTAATTATCATACTTTTTCTGGAGGTTTGTGATACTCCTTTGTAGGCTACCTAGTTTCTTCTTGTCAGTTGTGTTATCTAACTCGTTAGTCTTTATCTCAATTTGTTCTAGAAGACCATCCAAAAGTGCCTTTTTAGCAGCCTTAACTCTCTTCTTATTATACTTAACAAGAGATGGTACTGCATACATCTTGGCTTCTGCTTCCTCTATCTTGATTTTGTATGATTCACAAAGCCCATCAAGGTATGGTCTATCAACTAGATAACCCCTACTCTCTACTTCTGCTAGGTTATAAGAAGCCATTTCCAAAAGGTTTCTGTATAACTGGTAGAATCCACATTCTCTAATTCTCTGTTCAAGGTATATTGATAACCGAAGACAGAGATCAGAGTCCAAAGCATTGTAAGGTGCTAACGTTTCCAACGGTACATTTGACCAGAACTGAACAACCTCTTCTGGAGTTCTCTCAGTATCTTCTCCCTTGATTGAGTAATTCGCATATTGTGGGAAAAATGAATAAGCCAATGACTTTAAGTCATGTGGTCTTTTCTCATTCAAGAGATACTTCATTAACATGGTATCAAGGATAACCCCTCTTGGTCTTATCCCATACTTTAACCACCAACCATGCTCGAATTTAAAGTTGTGTGCTACCTTTACTATCCTGTCATTTTGTATAAGTTCCCTACCTATATATTTTAATACCCTTTTCCACTTATTCCCTTTTCTCAATGGAGAATCTTTATGAGCTAAAGGTATTACATAAGCATACCCAGGTTGGAATGCTATAGATATACAAGTAGGATATCCTCTATGATCAGAACTATGATGACCGGATGTCTCATAGTCATGGGCACAATATCCGGTCATCTTGCAGTACTTAACAACTTTCTTTACATCGGCCATGGTTTTGGCCCAACTAAAGTGATAGTTATCTAGTACGTCCTTGTTCATCTTCTATACAATTTTTAAGTATATCCCAATCTTTCCTGTAAGAGTGGAGTGATGCAATATTATGGTACAGGTATCCAGGTTTTAAATCCTTCATACCCTTTGATCTCAATACCTGGGTAATGTATTCTTTCAACTGCCAAGCCAGGAATACATCATTACCAAAGTGAGTTACTACATCCGCTGAACGTTGGTTGTAAATAATATGCAACCTGTTTTCTCGGATAATTAGTTGGTAATACATTGAGCATGGTACCCTTCTCTTTCCTCCAATATATGCTCCATCATTTTCCAAATCCCAGATAGGTAAAATACCTTGACGAGTATCTGGGTTACGGAATAATTCATCTACCACTCTCTCAAGATTACCTACTTCATCTTCCTCTTCTCCACCTGGGCAGAAGTTCATCCTCTCTCCATAGGCATAATCGAATTTCCCATTTACCAAGAACTCTTCCCAAATCTCTTTTCTGATTTTCCAAGCTTCACCTGGGTTTAATCTTGCAGGATTTACTCTCTCATTAAACTCTGCAATAGCCCACTTCTTGGTGGTTTCAATATCTGTTTGGGTTCCATTGAAAAGGTACTCTTCTCTGTTCAATGTCAATAAACAGTAAGAGTAATTCAGAATTTCCCGGGTCTCAAAGTTAATGTCACCTTCAATATTTTTATTCTGCATTGACTTTGGCCTAACTATAGATGACATCTCCCACACCTCACGTCTTATTTCAGACATTAACTGATAGCAATCATCGTATATCCTCATCCCTTACTCCTCCACCTTTTCGATTGTACCCCAAATATCAATGTCAGTGATAAGTTTGAAAGGCTTTGCATCTTTCAATTCTTCACCAACTCTTGTCTTCATCCTCAGTTTCATTTCAACTCCTGAATAATGAGAGAAGATAACCAAATCCCCAATCTTCCAATCCTCAACTGCAGAACCAATTCTCACGATTTCTCCAAGTACTGGTTTGTTCTCTTGTGCAGCTCCCGGGATTATGATACCACTTTTTAATATCTCTTCTCCGTCTACTACCTCTACTAATACTTTACTTGCCCCAATCTTTGGGATATCAACCTGATCTCTTAATAATGAAATCTTCGCTTTCTTTGTATTTTCCATATCTCTTTAAGTTTTTAATTAAATAGTACTCAACATGTTAGTGGGTTTATTGACCCGGTAGTTTGCAATTCTTTGCAAGAGTTTTAAGTTTTGCTTTGTAACCAATAAAACCATCCTCTGCTATCAATTGCCTACATATCCTTATATGTACTTTATATTTCAGGCTAGAGGCATATTTTTTATCAGTAAACTTTTCAAGCAAGTCTAACATCTTGTCTGTTACATCATTCTCTTTACCCTTCACAAGTTTACGTAAATCCTTATGAATGTGGTATCCAGTTAATAACTCGATTGATGACCACATGTTCCCGCAGAATAAGGTAACTGCCAAGTCTACATCCTTACCATAGATATACTCTCCCATTCTCTGGATAAGTAAGAAGTCAAAGATCAACCTCTTGGTAACTTCTGAAGACCTGATACTTACTACCATCCTTCTTACATCGTCCTTGTGTCTTTTCTGAAATACCACTGAAAGAAGGCAACCTTTTCCTGAATCGTGTTGGTTAGAGAATTTGTAAGCTATGTTATATGATCCGGCATTTACTTTCTCTTTGGCTTGTACCTGTGACTTTACTAAATCCAAGTGATTCAGGTCAAGGTAGTTTGCTATAAGACGAGTCCATTTTTGTTCGTGATACCCAAAAAGCTTAGCAAAATCAAATTCTGGATCAACCCATGCTTTGGTTATATCAAACATCACATCATAAGCGATGAGTTGTGATGATACTCTAACACCACTCTTGAGTAGCTTTTCGCCACTCAAGATAAGGTATTCATTAATTGCCTCCCATGCTGCCTGTGTAGTTGGTGCTGTGAATGTAAGCATATTAATATTTTGATTGGATTCTGAAGCGATTTACCAAATTCTTCTTGTAATAAATGTGATGCAAACTCTTTGCAGTCATACCTGAGAAAGCAAAGAACCCGAACATGTATAGGGTTCCCTCCATCAATCTCAACCGGTAAGTAGATTCATCTGTCATCATTTGGGTTTGCTTCCAAGGTTTGTTCTTCAGACAATTCCTTGCAATTTGGAATTTGTAAGTGGCTCTCCATAAGAGTTGGCACATTTTCTGATCTCTCTCAATCCCAAGCAAGTTACCACCACTCATGAACTCATCAGTGATAGGTCCAGAAATAACCTTATATCCAGGACAGTATA
>OGUN01000101.1_pt1 | contig 76456 bp, 65 predicted proteins | sample 1553621 | NCBI WGS metagenome assembly OGUN01 (sample SAMEA2580300, study PRJEB22360) | human gut metagenome | biome: human gut; feature: human-associated habitat; material: faeces | place: Denmark | collected 2008/2010
CGCAAGCGCAAGTGCCAGAAATTTGCGGGTTTTCATTTCTTTTCCTCCTGAAAAACTGTGCGCGGGACAACCGAACAAGCCGGTTGTCTCAGCAGAGTTTATTATATCATCTTCGGTTGAAATGTCAATGTTTGAAATGTCAATACAATGAGACGGAAAGATGAAAGAATACGCCCGGACGGAAAAGCCGAAGGGAAACCGGGCTTAACATTATAGCGTGCAGGAGAAAATCAGTATAGAGACAAAATAAAATACGTCCGCCGGAAAATGCTGCCCGGCAGACGTATAACAAATGCAGCCGCGTTGCGCCGCATCATTTTAAATTCAATTCATTCATTGCTGTGCTGACTGTTACAGTCCCATTGCACGCCTTGCAATAAGAATTGCATCGGGAAGGCCGATGACGCCGTCGCCGTTCATGTCAGCGGCATCAAGGGATGCGCCTTCAAGAGTAAGCACTTCGATTGCATGACGCATTACCTGCAATGCGTCCGCAATGGTAACGCTGCCGTCAAGGTTGACGTCACCCATTGCGGGAAGAATGTTGAACGGGCAGTTGGTGAGCACTGTCGGAACTTCGTAATCACGGCCGTTGGCGTGATGGTAGATCTCTGCGGAGTGAATGCCGGCATGATTTACGGCAGGCAGCGAACCGTGCCAGGTTTCGGGCATGTCTGCGCTGACGGTAAGAAGATTTCCGGTCATTTCAACGCCGGCTTCACATTCGAAGGATATGTAATAACCCTGAATCAAGGCGAAACGGTCAACATAAATAATATCGGCTTCAATTTCGTAATGTCCGCCGGCGGCTTCGATCCGCTCAAGAATATCACCGGGGATAACGGCGTGTTCGAGTTCCTCCATAACAGCGGGGGTGGTGACGGCGATCGTGCCGCTGTGAACTACCTGCGTGCCGCCGCATGCAACGGGTGCGCAGTCGAAAGAAACTTCAATGCGTTCACCGATGCGGACATCATTGGCTGTTGCCGTGATGCCGATAAGACTCAGCTGAGGTTCTTCGGGTTCGCCCGTTCCGGAGAAGGCAACATTGTCGATTTTGACGCAGTCGCTGCCGCCGTCGGTCAGTTCGTCCTTAACGTAGCTCCATTCAAAGTGATACAGCCCCGCTTCGGGTGCGGTGAAGGTATAGCTGCTGAATCCGGTCATATTCGTGTCGGCATATTTCTGGTATTCAACGTCGTTAACTTTGAAGTAATAGTAGTCGTAATCGGTTTCGCTGCTGTAGAAATAGTCAAACGAAAGCGTGTCGCCTTCCGCCATGCGGATGGTTGTGAGCAGCACGGCGGTGGTGTTGCCCATGCCGGCGTTGTTGGTCTTTGCAATCAGTCGGTCTCCCTCGGCAACGGGAACGAAGCTGTATTCCGCGCTCGTACCGAATTCAAGACTGCCGCCTTCAACGTTGACGGCTTCGGCAAGGGTTTCATCGGGAGTTACGGAAACGGAAACCGTTTCGGTTCCGATAATGCTGCCGTTCACGCTGACGGAGCAGGTGATTTCGGTTTCGCCGCGGCCCATACCGGTGATGACGGCTCTGCATCTGCTGCCTGCATAAGGTTCAACGATCGCAACAGACTCGTCCGCACTCGTCCATGTTGTGACATAATTATTTGCATTTTCGGGAACAAGGGACATATTGACGTTCACGGTTTGCGCCATTTTAATATCCGCGCTTGTGATGTCAAGGCTGAATCCGGTAAGATCAACAAGGGGGAAGCTGCCCCAGAGTTTCCATGTGCTGTTGACGGTCTGCGCACTGTCGGGATTTGCGGGGAAAGCGTCAACATCACTCATAACAATAGGGTATGCATTGCCGTAAGGGTCGCATATGCCGTGTTCTTCAACCATTTGAGCAAAGGCTTCCGCAACGGTGGCGGGGTTTTCAAAATCCTTCATAAGGTTCCAGAAAGTCTCTTCGTATACATAATCGCCTGCGAAGGTGACGCTCTGAGAATAGCCGTAAACAACACCTGCACCTGCGCGGAGCAGTGCTGCACCGGTGGTGCCTTGGCCGCTGCGCTTCATACCTTCGCAAATTGCCATCCAAACGAGACAGTTTGAAAGGGGTGCAGGGGTATGGTGTTCAATATAACGACCGTCGATATATGCGGCGCTGCCGGCATAAACCGCCCAACCGTTGTTGTAATCTTCCTGAGTGATGCCGGAACTTGTTGTCAGGCAGAGATAGGAAGACGTGCCGTCCTGGGTGCCGTGACTGTCAAAAAATACAACGCCTTTATTCGGGAAATTTTCTGCGATTGCGGGACCGGTCGCTGCCGTGCTCTGGATAAGCAGGTAGTCGCCGCCGGTTGCGTCCGCGACGGACTGCGCTTCACGCTTGTACTGATCGGTGAAGCTGCTGTCGTGACCGTAGTAAGGTGCAATCAGAAATACGTCGGCGGATTCGGCGTCTTTGAGGTTTTCGGTTTTTCCGCTGCCCTTTGAAAGAACAACGCCTTCCTTAACGGGTGCGCAGTCGGTGTTGAGTTCGTTGCGGAGTCTGTAGTTGTATGCACAATACATGCCGTCAACGGTGAAGTAGAAGCCGTCCTTCGTGAAGGCGGAAAAGCTGTCCTTATCAACGGTGTTGAGGCTCAGTGCAGCGGTGTAAACCGCATTGATGACCTCGGTGCGGCTCATGCCTTGAGCAAGAGCGTCTGCTTCGGCTGCATCGAGTGCCGCCCAAGCGTTGTCGAGTTTGCGCATTGCTGCTGCTTCGCCTGCAATGCCTTCGATGCTTTCCGCAAAAGCGGCAGCGGGAAGAACTGCAAACGCCATGATGAGCGCGAGCAGAACAGCCGTCAGTTTACGAGTTTTCATATGTTCCTCCTGAGTTTTGCTTTGCGGCGGAAAACGATGAATGCCAATTCTCTGCCGCATATTGTATTTTAGCATCTGACCGCAGAATGTCAAGAAAAAATATCGCTCCTGACGAAGTTGATATTTACGTTTAAAAGCTGTTTCAAATTTAAAACCCGTTTTGAATGAATATACCGATTTCGGCTCTTTTCACATCCGCGTTTCTGTGGTATAATAAATCGATTTGGAGCAGGTATTGCTCCGCATTTCGGAGGTACAAAAGTGGCACGAAGCATGACAGGGTTCGGTCATGCGGTCGTTTCAAAAGACGGCCGCGAATTGTCGATTGAACTGAAATCGGTCAATCATCGCTTTTTGGATCTTGCGCTCAGAATGCCGCGCTCGCTTGCCTTCCTTGAGGACACGGCGCGGAACACGCTCGGCACGATGCTTGCGCGCGGCCATGTTGACCTTTTTGCCAATTACCGCAACACGCGGAACGATTCAAAAAAAGTTGAAATAAACATGCCGATGCTCTCGGCATATATGACTGCCGCCCGGCAGGCGGCGGAGGAACTCGGCATTGAAAACGATCTGACACTGTCGCGTGCGCTGAGGCTTACGGATATCGTTTCCGTGACAGAGGCCGACGACGACAGGCCCGCGCTTGCGGAACTGATGAAAGATGCCTTGACCCGCGCCGCAAATGAGCTTATCGCAATGCGTATGCGCGAGGGTGAAAGGCTTTCATCCGACATGAAAACACGACTCGGCGTGATTGCGGATATTCGCGAAAAAATCTCGGAGCGCGCCCCGCTTGTCGTTGAAGAACAGCGAAAAAAGCTTAACGAACGCATTGAAAGCTTGCTCTCCGAAACGGAAATCGACAGGGCGCGCCTTGCAACGGAAATTGCATTATTCGCGGATAAAGTCAGCATCGATGAGGAGCTTGTCCGTCTTTCGAGCCATATTGCCGCGGCAGGCGAACTGCTTGAAAACAACGGCTCTATCGGCAGAAAACTGGATTTCATCGTTCAGGAAATGAATCGCGAGTTCAACACCATCGGTTCAAAAGCGAACGATAAAACAATTGCGTCTCTTGTTATCGACGGCAAAGCCGAGCTTGAGAAGATGCGCGAACAGGTGCAGAACTTTGAATAAAACCAAAACCGAGTTTCGGCATTCGTTCCGCAATTCGGCAGCAGTGCTGTGTGCGGTTTGCACAAGGGCATCAAAAGAAATAAAGAGGGTACAAACACTATGATGAAAAAACGCGGCATGCTGATCGTCATTTCCGGCCCGTCCGGCGTCGGCAAAGGCACTGTTGCAAACAGATTGCTTGAAAAGCACGACAACATCTGCTTCTCCGTTTCTGCAACGACCCGCGCAATGCGTGAGGGTGAGGCGGAAGGCGTGAATTATTTTTATAAAACAACCGAGGAATTCGATACAATGATAGAACAGGGAGAATTCCTTGAATACATGCGTGTGTTCGGCAAGAATTACTACGGCACGCCGAAAAGATACGTTGAATCAAAGCGCAGCGAAGGCATAAGCGTTTTGCTTGATATCGATGTCAAAGGTGCAATGCACGTTAAAAACAATTGCCCCGACGCAATAACGATTTTCATTGCGCCCCCTTCACTGGCGGAGCTGCACAGGCGGCTTGTGGGCAGAGGGACGGAGACTCCCGAAGCGGTTGCCCGAAGGTTCGAAGAGGCAAGAACGGAACTTGAATACATTCCGAAATACGACTATGTTGTTGTGAACGATGAAATTGAGTCGGCCGTTCAAAAAATCGAATGCATACTCAATGCCGTCGGATGCACTCCCGAATATAACCGCGAGCTTTTGCCCGCGCTGCTCGGCGAAACTTTCTCCGAGTGACGAACGGTGCTGCGGAGGGCGGGCCGCATGATAATCGTATAATAGTTTTAAATTGAGCGTTAAATTTATTGAATACTTACTGCTGGAGGTAACATAATGAGTCACCAAATGAACCATCCGCCGGTTGTTGAACTGGAAAACATCGCGGGCTGTCGCTATATGCTTGTAACAGCCGTTGCAAAGCGCGCAAGGCAGCTGCTTGTTTCAAAGGAAGAATCATCCGACAAAAAGCCTGTTGCAAAGGCTGTTGACGAACTGTACAACGGCGAGCTCTGCGTCAGGTATCCTGCCGAATACTATCAGACTTCCGAAAAATAATCCGTAACTGCGGAACATTCAAATCAAGCTTTATATGTTATGCGCCGAAAGGCGGGGGTGAACAGCATGTTTGCAAGGGTAATAGTTGATATTTCAAATGCCAATGTAAACAGGCTGTTTACTTATGCCGTTCCGGAAGAAATCAGTCTGTGCGAAGGGCAGCGCGTTATCGTTCCGTTCGGGCGGGGGAACCGACCGATTGAGGGCTTTGTGCTTGAACTTGTCGATGAACCGGGAACGGAGCGTGAGCTTAAATCCATCGTGCGAACGATTGAGCCGTACTCGGCGCTGTTGCCCGATCAGCTCAAGCTTGCGGATTGGATGTGCAAAGCGTACCATTGCACAACCGCCGATGCACTTCGGGTCATGATTCCCGCCGCGCTGCGCGGTTCAAAAGTTAAAGAAAAAAAAGTGCGCACTCTGCACATTGCGGACAATCTTGATATTGAAGCAGTGCGCGCTTCAATGCTGAAAAAAGACGGAACGCCGCGTGCGCCGAAGCAGTTTGAAGTTTTTTCTCTGCTTTTATCGGGCAGAGCGGAGCTTTCCGCAAGCGATATAAATGCGTTCGTGCCCGGTGCGGGCGCAGCTGTTGCCGCACTTGTTAAAAAGGGCATTCTTGTTGAACAAGGGCGCGAAACCTATCGAAATCCTTTTGCAAACAGAGATATTCAGTCGACGGAGCCGCTGCCGCTTCTTCCGGCGCAGCAAAACGCACTTGAAAAAATCAAATCCGCCGATGCCGGAAGCTGTCTGCTTCTTCACGGTGTCACGGGGAGCGGAAAGACCGAAGTTTATATGCAGGCAATTGCGAACGTGCTTGAAAACGGCGGCGGCGCAATTGTTCTTGTCCCGGAAATATCTCTGACACCGCAGACGACGGACAGATTCAGGAGCAGATTCGGAAACAATGTTGCCGTTCTGCACAGCCATTTGAGCGACGGTGAACGTTTTGACGAATGGCGGCGGATACGCTTCGGCAAGGCAAGGGTCGTTGTCGGCGCAAGGTCGGCAGTGTTTGCGCCGGTGGAAAATCTGCGTATTATCATAATTGATGAAGAACATGAGCCGAGCTATTATTCCGAAATTACTCCAAAGTATTCCGCTGCCGAGGTTGCGCTGCGTCGGGTCAAACTCTGCGGGGCAAAACTTGTCCTCGGCAGTGCGACTCCGTCGCTCACAACATATTATCGTGCAAAGCGGGGCAGGTACATACTGCTTGAGATGCCGAACAGAATAAACGGTGTGCCGATGCCGAAAGTTGATATTGTTGACATGCGCGAGGAGTTTTTGAGCGGGAACAACAGCATTTTTTCGGGCTTGATGATAAAACGGCTGAAAGAATGCCTTGAAAAGCACGAACAGGCGATTCTGTTTCTCAACAGGCGCGGGTATTCATCCCATGCCGAATGCCGCGCGTGCGGATTTGTGTTCACCTGCCCGAACTGCGATGTTGCATTGACCTATCACAGGTTTGATGAGTCCCTCCGCTGCCACTATTGCGGGGCGAATTATAAGATGCCGAAAACCTGTCCGTCCTGCGGCAGGGAGTACATCAAATACACGGGAATCGGAACTCAGCAGGTTGAGGAACAGCTGAAACTTGTGTTTCCGAATGTGCGCTGTTTGAGAATGGATATGGACACAACAAGCGGCAAAACCGCACATCGGGATATACTTGATGCATTCACGCGGCGCGAGGCTGATGTGCTTATCGGCACGCAAATGGTGGCAAAGGGGCTTGATATCCCGAATGTGACGCTTGTCGGCGTCGTGTTTGCTGATTCAACGCTTTTCCATTCGGATTTCCGCAGCAGCGAACGTACGTTTCAGCTTTTGACTCAGGTCGCGGGTCGTGCCGGCCGTGCCGATAAAGAGGGGCGCGTTGTGATTCAGACCAATGCGCCGGGACACCGCGCAATACGGCTCTGCACGAAGCATGATTATAAAACATTCTATAATCTCGAAATCGGAGACCGACTGCGGACGCTGTTCCCTCCGTTTGCGGTATTTGTGCGGGCGCAATTCGCCTGTGCCGATGAAAACGCGGCGGCGGATGCGGCGGAAAGGTTTGCAAACGGCGTGACAAAAACCATTTTAACTGCATTAAAACCCGCAAACGCGGAAAATGAGCTTGTTTTCGCACTCGCGGGTGCCGCGCCGATTCGCCGCAGGGAGGGGCTGTTCCGCTATGCGGTTATAATTAAGCTGGTTCGCACCGCAAATACGGCAGCAGCAATCAATGCAATATACGCTTTCAGCGACGGCTGCGCGGATGAATGCTATCGCGGCATTGAAGTCAACCCGCAGGATATGCTTTGAAAGAATAACAAACCCGCAGCGGAAAGCGGAAAAAGATACGAACTATGAACGGATTGAATGCATTAAAAATGCGGCAGGAGCCGAAGCGCGGCGCAAAACTTGCCGAAAAACTTAAATGTGAAAAGAGCAGCATACACTATCTCAGCATTTTGAACGGAAATACGCGGGGACTTGTTTGGACGGACGATCCGACGGCACCGCGGCTTGCGGTCGTATACAGTTATCTTTTGGGCGGATTCCAGATAATGGGAACTCCGCTGCAAACGGCGGAGGAATATGCCGCTTTCCGTCTGTTTTTTGAGAACAAAGTATTTCCGTTGGCAAAAGATGAATTCGAACTGAGTGAATTTGCATATTCCGCCGACACGGAAGAGCTTTCGGATATGATGCGCGTTGTTTTTTTCGACAAAGAGCTGTTTGAACAGAAACAGCTTGTTTATCGCACGGCAGAAGAATACAGCGCGGCGGAAATGCCGTTCGTTCATGCGGCGGAGGGGCGGCTGATGCGCATTCGGCGTGCCTCGGAAAGCTTCTTGCGTGAGAATGCCGAGTTTGCAGGGGCTTATCTTCCCGAAATTTTGGAAAGCTACAAAAGCTTTGCGGATTTTTTGAAACATGGTTTTGCCTTTTTTGTGCTTGAAGGCGAGAATATCTGCGGAAACATAATTTCAAACGGAGAGTACAACGGCTGCTGCATAGTCGGGGCGGATACAAAAGCGGAATATCGACGGCGCGGCATTGCATCGGCGTTGCTGCGCACCGCAATTGAATCTGCACGGGAGCGCGGGAATGAAATAATATGGGAGTGCGCGGAAGAAAACATACCTTCGGTGCGCACTGCCGAAAGCTGCGGAATGCATCGCTGCGGAGAGTTTTTCGTCCGCTGGTTTGAATTCGAACCGAAAACTCCGCAAGATTAATCAAATCGTTTCAACAGCTTGCGAAATTGAATTTTCGAAAACGAACATCGGCGCGGTCGTGAGGGCCGCGCTTTTAATATATTTTTAGAAATGAGATTTAATGCTTGACACGGCATAAATCGGTGGTATAATAATAACAGGAATCATTCCTAAGGAGGCGTGAATGACAAGGCAGCGACAGTTGATTTACAACATCATACAACGGGCGGACGATCACCCGACAGCCGAAATGATTTATGCAAGGGCAAAGGCCGAAATGCCGTCCATTGCATTCGGAACTGTCTATCGAAATCTGAAACTCATGGTCGATGCCGGAGAGATCCTTCACATTCCCGTTGCCGGTGAGCCGGACAGATACGACAAGACCATTCGCCCGCATGAACACATGCAGTGTATCGAATGCGGCAGGGTTGCCGACTGTGACCCGGGCGATCTGAAATCATATTTCAGCAGCAAAATCGGCGAAGAAATTGTTTCCTACACACTCAACTTTTTCTATATCTGCAATGAATGCAGACAGAAGCGGAAAAGGGAGAATAATCAAAAACGAGCATAAAATGCTGACCGGCGGCGCGTGCCGCAAAAAATAAAAATCTTTGGAGGATAAAAGTATGAAAAAGTTTGTATGTTCAGTATGTGGTTACGTTCATGAGGGCGATTCCGCTCCCGAAGTATGTCCCGTTTGCGGTGCACCCGCAGAAAAGTTCATTGAGCAGTCCGAAACCATGAGTTGGGCGGCAGAGCATGTTGTCGGCGTTGCACAGGGCGCACCCGAGGATATCATGGCGGATCTGCGTGCAAATTTCGCAGGCGAATGCACCGAAGTCGGTATGTACCTTGCAATGGCAAGGGTTGCACACCGCGAAGGTTATCCCGAAATCGGTCTCTATTGGGAAAAAGCAGCCTATGAAGAGGCTGAGCATGCTGCAAAGTTTGCCGAACTTCTCGGCGAAGTTGTGACTTCCAGCACCAAAAAGAACCTTCAAATGCGTGTTGAAGCCGAAAACGGCGCAACCGCAGGCAAGACCGATCTGGCAAAGCGTGCAAAGGCTCTTAACCTTGATGCAATTCACGACACCGTTCATGAAATGGCGCGTGACGAAGCCCGTCACGGCAAGGCTTTCGCAGGCCTTCTGAACAGGTATTTCGGCGAATAAGAATACATTCGGTGATTATCCGAACGGCGGATAATCACGATATGCTGATTGCATATTCCGCATGACAAAACTCGGCACAGAATAAAGATATCGCGGCCTCGTTTACGGAAGCCGCGATATTTTTATTTTATTTTAAATCAAAAGGCGAAAAGTAAACAGTGCTGTTTCATTCCGATCTCAGCGCAGCAACGGGATCCTTCTTCGCCGCAATTCGCGAGGGTATGATGCCCGCAATAAGTGTCAAAACCATGCTTATCAGAACCAGTATTATGCCGGCACGCCACGGAAGGACGGCCGTCAGCGTGTCGATGCCTGTGAGCGACCGAACGATAAGGTTCAGCGGGATGCACAACAGCATTGATGCAATTATTCCGATCCGATATAGTGAACGACGGCGGCAGATACCGTTTAGACCTCGTTGAGCAGAAGACCGGGAAGCGCAGAACCTTCACCGTGCCGCTTGTCATCCAACAGTACATTGAGAACTTCTGTCTGCGCCGCGGCATCAAGCCCAATGAGCTTATCTTCCCCATCACGGAGCGGGCCGTTCAAAAGCAGCTTGCGCTTGTCTGCGATTATCTTGGCTATGAGGGCATCAGCACTCACAGCTTCCGGAAATGGTATGCCACAGAGATTTACAAGAGCAACGGTTACGATATCGCGCTTGTGCAAAGGCTCTTGCAGCACTCAAGCGCCGCCGTCACGCAGCGCTATATAGGCATCGAGCCACAGCGGATTGAGGAAGCTATAGAAGGGCACGCGAATCTGATATAATAATGGGTATGGAAAAGGGAAGCGCCGCGGCGCTTCCCTTTTGGCTATCAAATATTCAAGAAACGCAGACCGCAATACAGACCGCAATACAGACGCAAATAAAGGCTATACACACCGAAACTATAATTGTCATAATTGTTGTCTTTTTTTTATGCTTTTTCTTGCCTGCAGTTGCCGTATCTTCGACCTTTTTCAATTCTTCATCCAAGTTAAAAGAGGGGTCGAGTTTCATCATCAGCGGGAACACCCTGTTGCAAAAAGCCTTGTACCTCTCTGCTTCTTTTGTGGCTGCGCCGTCCATTACAACATTTTCATAATGGGCTTTAGCGTCCTTGAGTATCGACAGAGCCAATTCGTCGTCCAAGCCCATAATCTCCTCGACAATTTCAACCTTCTGATTCACATCGCCCTTATCTATAAAAGTGTTTGCGAGCGAGTAGTAATGCGCTGCCGATTGGTTTCCTGCTTTCTTGAGCTTAGCGCCGATGTTCTTAAGGCTGTCGAGCATCTCTCCCCTGATTTCTCTAAACAACCTATAAGTCGCACTAGAATTGTCCTCCTTAATGTTTCCGTATCCGTCCTTCTTTACAGTGTAAACAAACTGACTACCGCAAAGTGCAACAATATCAGCAGTCATTTTATCTACCATCGGACGAAGTTCTTCCTCCTTGGCGACGTCGAAATTGTCGTCGATAATAGAGATGCTTTTCCCGAACGATTTGAAAACCGCTTCGCGGCGGTAAATGTCTTCAACAACGAGCGTGGTCTTAGCCTTTGCGTAAGCGCTGTAAAAGATGGCTTCGATGTTGGAGGGGTCGTTCTGTTCGACGAGATTATAATACTTCTCAGTCTCCTCCCAATCCTCCTTCTGCATCGCCCTTCTTGCGTTCTCAAGTGAACGCTTCGTTGCGTCGGTCGTATCGACGCTGACGGTACTGCCCGAAACGTCTACCTTGCCCGCAATTTCCACCATAAGCTTCTTCGCGTCCTCGGTCGAGTACTTCGTTCCGCAGCTTTGGCATACATAATACCCATCCTGCTTCACAACGTCGTGACTTGAGCACATCTCACATACGATTGCTTTCATTTTGAACCTCCTGATAAGAAAAAGTGTGCAGCTCCAAACGGAACTACACACGAAAAACGCAAGCTCCGTTTGTCGCTACACAGACTATTGACCAAGAACCATTAAGGCCGGATGCCAAAGTGGAGTCTGCGTTTTTGCCAAAGGCATAAACGCATCCTGCCGAAACGATTCTTGTATTTAGTTTGTGTAGCGGTATTATAATACCATACCCAGAGCTGTTTTTCAATACCGCCCGGAAGTTTTTTCTTCCCTTGTTCGTTTTCTTATGATACAATACGAACAGAAAAAACCGGAGGGAATACGATGGCGGCTGAAAAAGACAAATCCGCGCCGCGGCGCAAAACGGAAGACGGTTCAGGGGCGGCTCAAGGGCGGAAGCCACACCAGAGGCTCAAAGCCTATCTTGTGCTGCAAATCCTCCAGAAGAAAACAGATGAAGATCATCCTATGAAGAGGCTGAGCATGCTGCAAAGTTTGCAGAACTTCTCGGCGAAGTTGTAACTTCCAGCACCAAAAAGAACCTTCAAATGCGTGTTGAAGCCGAAAACGGCGCAACCGCAGGCAAGACCGATCTGGCAAAGCGTGCAAAGGCTCTTAACCTTGATGCAATTCACGACACCGTTCATGAAATGGCGCGTGACGAAGCCCGTCACGGCAAGGCTTTCGCAGGCCTTCTGAACAGGTATTTCGGCGAATAAGAATACATTCGGTGATTATCCGAACGGCGGATAATCACGATATGCTGATTGCATATTCCGCATGACAAAACTCGGCACAGAATAAAGATATCGCGGCCTCGTTTACGGAAGCCGCGATATTTTTATTTTATTTTAAATCAAAAGGCGAAAAGTAAACAGTGCTGTTTCATTCCGATCTCAGCGCAGCAACGGGATCCTTCTTCGCCGCAATTCGCGAGGGTATGATGCCCGCAATAAGTGTCAAAACCATGCTTATCAGAACCAGTATTATGCCGGCACGCCACGGAAGGACGGCCGTCAGCGTGTCGATGCCTGTGAGCGACCGAACGATAAGGTTCAGCGGGATGCACAACAGCATTGATGCAATTATTCCGATCGCACCCGCACAAAAACCGATAATCAGCGTTTCGGCATTGAACACGGATGAAATATCGCGTTTTGATGCGCCGATGGAGCGCAGAATACCGATTTCCTTCGTGCGTTCAAGCACCGAGATATAGGTAATTATGCCTATCATAATTGAGGATACAACCAGAGAGATTGCGACAAACGCGATAAGTCCGTATGAAACGGCATCGATCATTGTTGTAACTCCGGACATAAGCAGCGCAACATAATCGGTGTACTCAATAGCCTTATCCTCGTCTGCATTCCGGTTGTATTCCGCAATGTTGTCAGCGATAGCTTCCTTATCCTCAAATGTTGCAGCATACAAATTAACTGTTTTGGGCGAATCGGGATCAACTGCACCGAGTTTTTCGAGTGCTTCGTCAAGCGTTGTTCCGGAAACCTTTGACGGCATGAATTTATCATAGTATTCCGCAAGCTTGTCAACACTCGTGTCGTTTGCAATGGTTTTATCAAAAATATCCGCAACTGCGGCATATCCGGCCGTGCCGAAAAGATCGTTCGGTGCGGAATGTTCGAAAATAATCTGCATGATTTCGGCTTCGGCTTTGTCGGCATATTTCTTTTTTACTGCGGAAACAAGCTGTTCACGCATCAAAGTCCGAAGCTCTTCGTCTGTATAGTCGGAAAGATATTCCTCCGCAGTGGCAACATCAAACCCGTATGTTGCCGCCGCAAGCTGAACCATTGATTCACGCGTCGGATACATTGCCATGTATTCCTCAACAACTGCATCAAGCTCCGCCTGCTCGGGTTCGGCAATGATTTTTTTGTAGATTTCCGTTTTCTGCATGTCCGTAAGGGATGCAAAATAAGCGGTAACTTCTTCCGCCTTTTTGTCTGCCGACAGTTCGTTTTCGGAGTCCAAAGTGAAAGGAAGTCCGGTTAAAACATCAAGATTCACGTTTTCCTGGGATTTCTGTTCGCGGACAATTTCACTTTCGTTCGTTTTCTGAATTATATAGTCGGAAAGGGCGGAAGTGTAGCCGAAAACTCCGTTTACTGAAGCAGCCTTGTTGTCGTTCGGGCGAATAATACCTGCAAGCCGCAGATCGAGTCCGTTTTTGATAACAAGCTCCATTGCGGCGGCGTCATCGCCGATATATTCCCATGAACCGCCGTTTTCGTCGGTCGAATACGATTTTGAGTAATAATCTGAATTCAATATCAGCTTGAATTTGGTGCCGATAAGCTCTTCAAACTTTGCGGAGCGTGTATCCGTCACGATTTCCTCGCCTTTAAGAACGGAGTTAAAAATCCTTGTGATTTCGGCGGTGTCCATAAGCCCGAGAGCATAGAAAGCAACGTCGGATATTTCGTTGTTTTTATCAATAACAAGCACAATATCGTTGGCACTCTTCGGCCATTCGCCCGCAACAAGCTCATATTGATTCAAAACAAGCTCGGAAACGAGTGCGCCGTCCGCTCCGGAAAGGATTTCGTCCCAAAGATTCATGTTTCCCATGCGGGAGGTCATCATGTTAATCATACTGACGCCCTTGTCGCCTTCGGATGTTTCATCATCGGCAAACAATGCGGAGGTCATATCCGTACTGTGATATTTCCCGTCCGTGCCGATGACATACGCGTTGACGGTAAGCCCGTAGCCGTACCGCACGGAGCTTACATATTCTCGAAGATCGGTCTTTGCGGTTGAAGCATCAAGCTCCGAATCAATGTACTTTTTAAACGATGCAAGGTCATTTACTTCGTCTCCGTCCGAAACGGTTGCGTTCAGCATTTTGTAGAGCCGAGGATCGGAGTAAACTGAATCCGCATCACGGTTTTTCAGTGTTTCATCGTCCGTCTTTTCGTTTGCTGCCGTCAGCATACTCATGAAATCGTTCGGTTCGCGTTCGACTGTGATAGGGTAGGATGTCAAAGTATCTTTCTGGATTGCATTGACATAGTTCTGAATGCCGGTTGAAAGCGCAAGAATCAATGCAATGCCGATAATGCCTATCGAACCCGCAAAAGATGTCAAAAAAGTCCTGCCCTTTTTCGTTGAAAGGTTGTTTAAACTCAGCGAGAGCGCGGTAAAAAAGGACATGGAAGTCCGTTTTTTCTTTTGTTTTTTATCAAAAGAGCTGCCCGCCCCGCGTTCTTTTTCTTTCGTCAAAGTTCGTTCGTCATTGCTCACGGGGTTTGTATCGCTCGAAATCTGCCCGTCATGAAGCTTCACAATTCGCGTTGCATACTGCTCCGCAAGTTCGGCATTGTGTGTAACCATTATAACAAGGCGGTCTTTTGCGACTTTTTTCAGCAGCTCCATAACTTGGGTTCCGGTTTCGCTGTCAAGTGCACCGGTGGGTTCATCCGCAAGTAAAATATCGGGATTATTAACAAGCGCACGTGCAATGGCAACGCGCTGCATCTGTCCGCCGGACATTTGGTTCGGCCGCTTATGCTCCTGTCCTTTGAGCCCGACTTGTTCCAACGCTTCACATGCGCGTCTGCGCCGCTCCTGCTTTGATACGCCGGAAAGTGTCAGTGCAAGCTCAACGTTTGAAAGCACGGATTGGTGCGGAATCAAATTGTAACTCTGAAAAACGAACCCGACGGTATGGTTTCTGTAAGTATCCCAGTCGCGGCTTGTGTATTGTTTTGTGGAAACACCGTTGATAACAAGGTCGCCGCTGCCATAGCGGTCAAGCCCTCCGATGATGTTGAGCAGAGTTGTTTTGCCCGAACCGCTCGGGCCCAAAACCGCAACAAACTCATTGCTGCGGAATTCAAGGCTCACGCTGCTCAGTGCGTTTTGAACAAGATCGCCGGTTTTATATTGTTTGGAAACTTTTTTTATTTCAAGCACTTTTCGTTGCCTCCGGACAGAAATTTGCGGACCGGATCCCGTCGATCCGCCTGCATACAGTATAACGCAGAATCATTAAAAAAACATTAACTCAAGTTAAAACAATGGAGAATTTCTGCGGCAAAAAAAGGCAGAATTCAGTCATTGCTCATCATGTTCGTACACCGGAAATGCTTTCGGGGCCGCGCTGCCGTGCCGCAGTCTGTTCCGAATGTGCTGAACGACGGTGGCGATGAATTCGGCATTTGTCGGCTTACCCTTTGCGGAATCCGTTGTGTTGCCGAAAAGCTCAAATTGCATGTAGAGATTCCCGCCCTCCCATGCACACTCGATGGAATAACGAATTGCTCTTTCAACCGCGGCCGGAGTGGAGTGATAATACATTGCAACGTATTCATACATGCGTTTGAGATCCGCATCGACTCCGAATATGCGCATACAGACAAGCAGCCGCAGAAATTCCGTGCCGCGATGCTCGTTTTGCAGCCCGAGCGGCAGCAGGATGGAATCGGTCACCATTGCATATTGACGCTTCTGTTCGTCCATCTCGCTGAAAAACGCAGGGTTATTTATTGCCTGTTCAAGTGCTTCAAGATCCGATTTGCCGCGCTTTTTCTCATAGTCAAGACATTTTTCGATTATAGCTGCGGCCGTTTGTTCGACAGGGGCAGAAAACGAAAGCAGTCCGTCAATCTTTTCATTGCGGCTGATTCCGATAAGTGATTTCGTCATCTTAGGTGCACAAACAAAAAAACGTGCATTGCGGCACAGCTTGCTCTGCCGAAGGGTGTTTATCAGCGCGAACGCATCGATATCGGGAAGAGAAACGCTGACAACAAAAACCGAAGGAATCTCATCAAACAGCATTTTCCAAACATCATTGCCGCTGCGAACGGGCGGAAGCATATGCAGTGTGCCTCCCAAAAGCTCGGTAAGCCTGTTTGCGTATTCGCGCTTCTTATTCAAAGGACGTTCCTCGCAAACAACAATCCCGCGAAGTCTGTCGATATCCGACAGGTTACCTGTCTCCATCAATTCCTCAACGGAACGCCTGCCGTTCAGGCAGACTGCCGAAAGCGGATCGTAAGGCGAGGCGTCTTCACTGTCCTCTGGTTCACGGAGACAATCCGTTTCATACAATTCGACAGGTTCCGGTATCTCAATAATTTCAGCGTCATCGGCCGTGATCGCGCTTTGCTCAGCCTGCTTTTTTATGTCTTTTGCAGTTTTGCCGCCGGTGTAAACACTGCCGCACACGGTTGCAATGTGTGCAATCGAAGTTTTTCTGCGTCTGCTGCGCGGTTTTTCGGCTGTCAATCCGCCCTCTGTATCCGCTGTTTCGGCAGGTTGTTCCGCATTATCGGTTTTATTCGGTTTGTCCATGTTCGGGATTCCTCCTCCGCAGATTACTGCTGTTAGTTTAGCACAGTCGGAATGCGGCGGCAAGTCCGTTTTGCCGCTTTTTTTGCCGCATCCTGTCGCGGAGGGCGAAACGATGTGTTCAAATCCGAATAAATCGGAGCCCTTTGGAATATTATAAATATATTGAGTCGGCGGAGATATTGCATTTGTTCGAATGCCGAAAAAATTACCGCATAAATACCGAAAAATTTTTTTAAAAAAATGCGCAAAGACGTTGACAAATGAATATTGTGTGTTATAATGAAGTTGATGATAGCTCATATATCTCAAATTTGGATGTTGCGGGGAGGCAAATAAACATGAAACCGTTCAAAACGCTGTGTGTTGTGCTTCTGGCGGCAATGTTAGTTTTAACAACGGCTGCCTGCGGTTCAAAAGGGAAAACAAACGACAACCTGCAAACAGGCGGCAGTGCTTCACAGAAACAGGATAAAAAAACGATTGTCTGTTCCGCAGATTATCCGGAATATACGTCAGTTGATGATCTTTCGGCTCACGCAGACTATGTCGTATACGGAACGGTGCTGTCCGAGCGATATGAATCGATGTCTCTTCGTATTCCGGAAAGCAGCGCAGAATCCGCAGAAGCAGGGCAGGACAACGAGCAGACTGTTGTGACAGTCTATGAGGTTCGCGTGAAGGAAAGCTACTCCGGAGCAGCAAGCAGCGGAGATGTGCTTAAAGTAATGCTTTTGGGAGGAGAAACTGAGGATACCGTTTACCAATATGAAGACAGTCCCGAAATTGAAATCGGTTCGGAATATGTTTTCTTCCTCAGCGGAAGCCAAATTGTTGAAAACGGGGCTTGGCTTTTGAACAATACACAGGCATTGTATGCAGCCAACGGCGAAACTGTTTCGAAAACGGCAGAACAGGGATTTGCACTGTCTTTCGAACGGCTTGAAGCAATCAAAGCTCAGTGAATGTAAAACCCGGCAGTGAGATTAGCTGTAAAGTTTTCCTACACTTGCAGAAAAGGGCAGGCGGCAGAGTGCCGCCCGCTCTTTATTTTCAGCTGCGGAACTTACAGTGCCGCTTATACGGAAAATTTAAAAATTTGCCGCGTTATGTCCAAAAAATAATTGCTATTGCCGCACTGCAGTGATATAATTTATGCGGCATGGCTGCCTGCAAAGACAAACATGCACAAAACGAAACAGGAGCAAGTACCATGAAAAAGCTTTTCGCTGCACTGCTGGCGTTTCTGATGGTTTTCACCGTTATGCCCGCAGCATTTTCCGCCGCAGCGACGGAAACACCCACAGAGAACGGACAGCAGCCGACGGACAACGCCGGCGTGACGCTGTTCGGTTTTGCCGATTGGAAACTTACAAACGGCGTGGCAGAACCTTCAAAGCCCTATAATTTTATCGGTTTCAATTCCGAAAATCCTTCTGCAGTTCAGTCAAAACTGAACCTTGGCAGCAAGATTTCCTTTGCAGCCGAGATTATCGGAACAACGATTTATGCTTTTGCACACACCTACACCGATGATGCAGATGTTCCCACTGCCGATGATCTTTACACCATCGACACCAATGCATCAACGTGGAGCGCGACAAAAGTCGGCGGCAACCACATGGATTACAGCGTTGTCGACCTGACTTACGCAGCCGATACCGACACCCTCTATGCAATGGTGCAGGAGGATGAAACGGCGGATCAGCTCATCATGACCGTAAATCGCAGCACCGGCGCACTGACCGAAGTTGCAAACCTTTCCGAACTTGAAGTTGCCTGCATCAACAAGTTTGCATATATCGGCGGCGGACAGTTCTACACCACTGCACATAACGGCGGACACGGCCTCATCATCAACACAAGCGGCAGCATCGTTCGCGAACTCGGGCAGAGCGTTTTCCCCGGAGTCGAACAGCTCACCGCCGTGACGTATTATCCGCAGGGCAATTGTCTTTTCGGTGTTGCTTTCCGCAACATTCCCGCAGGCAATTTCGGCATCCTGCTCAGAATCGATCCCCAAACGGGTGAATCCGAAGAAATCGGCGCAATCGGCGGCGGGTTCGGATATTCGCTCACGAGCATTTTCCCGGTGCCCAATGTTCAGATAAGCCTTCCCGAAGTGCCTGATACGGAGGCAATGAATGCCGCACTGAATGCCCAGGGCAGCAATTTGACCTTCATGAACGACGGCAACACTCCGTGGGTCGTTCGCAGCGACAACGGCAGAACTTATATGCAGTCCGCAACGCAGGAAGCAAATAACAGCTCCACAACCATAAAGGCTGTGTTTAACGGCCTTACCGCCGGGCAGGTGCTTTCCTTCGACTGGATGGTTTCAAGCGAAAACAATTACGATTGGCTCAGCTTCTATGCCAACGAGAACCGCGTTGACAGAATCAGCGGCACCGCAAATTGGACAACAAAGACCTACACCGTTCCCGCAAACGGAGATTATACCTTCCGCTGGGTTTATTCAAAGGACAGCAGTATGTCAAGCGGCAGCGACTGCGGTTCGATCGATAACATCTCCATCACGGGAACTCAGCCCGCACCCTATGATCCCGGCGCACAGGCCGACGAGTTGGATGCAGCTGTTAATGCAGTCGGCAGCACGCTGCATTTCATGAACGATCCCCTCAATCCGTGGGCGATTGACACAAGCGAAAACGGCAGGTTGAGCGTAAAATCAACAGTCGGAAGGTCAGAGCGTCATCAGGTGCTCTATACCATCATTCGCAACGCAAAGGCGGGCGATGCAGTCTGCTTTGATTGGAAGGTTGTAACGCAGGGGCTTCCCGTCGGCGGCGAATACGGCTCGATCAGCATTGATAAGCTTGTTTTCCGCATCAATCAGGCGATTGTTGAACAGATCAGCGGAACAACCAATTGGGAGAACTGCGCGTATATAATCCCGCAAGACGGTGATTATTACTTCTCTTGGGATTTCATTGCCTGTGATGAAAGCGAAGTTGTGAATGCTGTTACCTCATGGGTCGATAATGTTTCCTATGTTGAAGATTATGTTCCTCCCGTTGCGCCGGGCGACCCCGCTCAGTTCAATGCGGCAGTCAACGCACCCGGCGAAAACAGGAGCTTTGTCAACGACTATGCTCATCCTTGGGTTGTTGTTACCGACAGCGGCCGCAACTGCGTGCGCAGCGATATTGCAGGTATGCGCCTGACTGAAACCGAATTCACGATTGACATGGGATATCTTGAAGCAGGCTCGGTGATTTCATTTGATTGGAAAACAAGCAGCGAAATGTACGGAGACAGAGTTTGCCTCACACTCAATGGGCTTACGCAAAAAGTTGCTTCGGGTCAAACGCCCTGGAGCTCTGTACGATTCGAAGTTCCCGTTTCAGATTATTACACTGTTGGCTGGAAATATGAAAAAGACGACATGTGCGATGAATATGACGACTGCGTTTATGTTGACAACGTAAAGATCGAACCGGTATATAACGGAGAGTATTACACGGTCACTTTCATTGACGGGGTTGACGGCAGCGTCATTTCCGAAGTTTCCGTTCCCGAAGGCGGCTCTGCGAATTTGCCCACTCCGCCCGTGCATGAGGGCTACACCTTCAGCCATTGGGAAGGAACCTATCAAAACGTATCCGCCGACAGCACCGTAACCGCTGTTTACACTGCAAACGGTATCATGGGCGATGTTGACGGTGACGGCAGAGTTACCATTGCGGACGCAGTCGCAATCATGCGCCACGCGCTTGATTTGACTCACATTCCCGAACAGTACATGCCTTTTGCCGATGTCAACGGTGACGGCACCGTAAACCTTTCGGATGCCGTAACGGTAATGCGCATGGCAATCGGTGTTATGTAATCTGAATTCCGCAAGCATGAATTAAAACAGATTGATTTTACACTGTTCAGCTGACGAAAAATCAATCAAATAACAAAAAGCACCCCGCTTGTTAACATTATAATGTTTAACAAATGGGGTGCTTTTCAATTAGCAGAGCGGGTGATTCTTTTGCTTTTTAAGCAGGCAATGCGTGAAGCGTTCAGCCCGTGAGCAATCCGTATTTTTTCTTGATTCTGCGCAGTTTATTGAGTATCGGGCGCGTCAGCACCAAAAGAAAAACCACCGTTGCACCGGCAAAAATAAGGTTGAACGGCAGCCCTGAAGCATATGCTGCAAGCAATGCCGCCAACGTCGGTTCCGAACCCGCCATAAGGACATATGCCGAATCCATGATGCCGCCGTAGATGAAAAAGGTTGATAATGCACCGTAAAGGCACAGTAGTGCACGCTGAGTTTTTGTTCTGATATCCTTGCGGAAGACCAGCCCGGAGATGAATCCCAGCAGCCCGAGTGCAAACATCTGCCACGGTGTCCACGGACCTTGCCCGAAAAACATGTTGGATACAAATGCGGTTAATGCACCCGTAATGAAACCGGCCTCGCACCCGAGTGAAACGCCTGTGATGATTACTGTTGCAGCAATGGGCTTGAATTGCGGAAGCATATAGAATGCGGCGCGTCCTGCAACACCGAGTGCGGTCATTACGGCAATCACAACAAGCTCACGCGCACGCGGGCGGCGCTTTTCAAATATCATAAGGAACGGAATAAATGAACATATGATTATGAGTGATGCGGTGATATAATAATACCGATCGTTAAATTCAAGCATTCCGACTGCAATAACGGCGGGAACAAACACAAGCAGCAGCACGATCGAAACAATACGCCGGCGAAGCTCGGCCTTTTCAGTCTTATACCGCTTTGCAGTGTTCGGCTTTGATTCCGATTGTTCGTTTTTTGTTTCCAAGGCAGCAGGCTGCTTCTCAGTCATCGTTTTTCTTCCTTTCGCAGCGGTTTGCGTAATCAATGACCTGTTCCGGAGTCAACGCATCGGGGATTATTCCGCGGGAAATGCGGCAGGCGGATGTTGTGTAAAAACTGTTGCCGAGAAAAACATCCTGCGGCGTGCCTTCCGCAATAACGGTTCCGTTGAAAAACATTGCGCATCTGTCTGCAAATTCGGCACAGAATTCAATATCATGCGAAACAAGAACAATTGCCGTTCCGCGCGCCGCAAGCCGACGCAGCAATGCGCCGAATTCAGCCTTAAAGAAGGCATCCATGCCTTTGGTCGCTTCGTCAAGAAAAATGACTTCGGGTTCGGGCAGGAGCAGCTTTGCAATTGCAGCACGCTGCAATTCACCCCCGCTTATGTCATACGGATTGCTGCCAAGGACGCTTTGAAGCTGCATAATGTCGATAACATCTTCGATTCCGGAGCGCGGAAGCTTATATGCTTTGGCAGTCGCTTCCAACTCTTCGGCAACGGAATCCATAACAAAGCAGCAGAGCGGGTTTTGAACAAGAACTCCGATTTTTCCCGCTGAGCCTTTATCCTTCCGAAATGTTGAAATCGGCTTTCCGCGGTATTTGACTTTTCCGCGATACGGGGCAAAAACACCTGCTGCGGTCAAAAGGGCGGTGGTTTTGCCGGCGCCGTTTCCGCCGACGATGCAGGTAAGCTCGCCTGCATGAACATCGAAATTCATACCGCACAGTATGTCTTTGGAATCTTTTTCATATCGAAACCATGCTTCCCGAACGGATATAACTGTTTCGGTGTTTTTTTTGTTTTTGCTTGATTCAGCCTTTGCGGAAGCCCGGATCTGGTTTTCCGAAGCTTTGTGTCGGCAGGAATCCAACGAAAAATTATTCAAAAGGTAATCACGGGCACTGCGAACTTCAAGCGGTGCGCCGCGAAGATTTTGCCCGTTTTGGCGTGTTTTTGCAAAAATGCGAACGGAGGAAGGCAGAACGCTGAAAAACTCATCATCACCCCGCAGTTTTTCGGCGGCATCGGCGGGAGAACAGTTCGAAACAATGCTCCCGCTCCGCATGAAGACAACGCGATCAACCATGGGAAAAAGGTTTTCAAGTCGGTGTTCGGTGATGATGACGGTTGTTCCGAGTTCGGAATTAATGCGCTTGAGCGTGTTGAAAAACTCGCCCGCCGCAATAGGGTCAAGCTGAGAAGTCGGTTCATCCAAAAGCAGAAGCTGCGGCTGCATAACCGTGACCGCAGCAAGACAGAGCAGCTGCTTCTGTCCGCCGGACAAAGCGGAAACAGGGCTGTCGAACCAGTCTCTGATGCCGAAAAAACTTGCCATCTCCGCAATGCGCACACGCATTTTTCGGTTATTCGTGCCGAGACTTTCAAGTCCGAAAGCCAATTCGTGCCGAACTTTATCCGTCACGATCTGCATCTCCGGATCCTGCATAACAAATCCGATCTTTTCGGACTGTTCGCGAAACGACAATTCTTCAATGGCTTTTCCGTTAAAATAAATTGCACCGCTCTTTTCGCCGTGCTGACTCAATGCCGGTTTACACTGCCGCAAAAGCGTGCTCTTGCCGCAGCCGGATGCACCGCATATAAGAACAAACTCGCCGGGCTGTATTTCAAGATTAATGTCGCTGAGTGCGGGCTGCGCCGCTTCTGGGTATGTAAAATTCAGATTTTTGATTTCGAGTAATGCCATGCAACGGACTCCTTGATGTTCATAATTACGGGTATCAGCAGCGTGAGTGCATATGCAATACATGCGGCGATAAAAAGCGGTGAGGCGGGGTTCATGCGAAATTTCGGAAAATATGTGACGGTGATTTTGCCGCAGCCCGCCGCTGTTCCGAAAATTGCAATGCCTGCCGCAAGAAAAAGCGAAACAACCGTGTCCCGCCCGTCAAAGCGAAAGTCGGTATAAAAACTGCGCGGATGAAGCCCGAATCCGCGCGCCCGCATTGAATCTGCGGTTGTCACTGCGCTTTCCAAAGCCCATGTGATAAGCGCGGAGAAGATAAAAAGGCCGCTTTTGGCGCGTTTAACAATGCTTTTTGATGCAGGATCCCCATCCGAACAACGCTGTGCAAGTGCGATTTTTTTCGCTTGTGTTGTAAACAGCGGAACAAAGCGCAGCGCCATGGAAAGCACAACAGCAAGCGACGGAATGATTCTGCCGAACAGATAAAGGATTTTATCATCGGTTATTATGCGATTGAAGCATGAAAAAATAAGCAGAACAGAACCAAGCATAACTCCGGATGCCGCGCCGTACGCAACGGATTCAAGCGTCACCGGATTGCGCTTAAGGTAAAAAAGCACCGTAAGCCCCTTGTGGTTGAAAATCGGGTTCAGAATTGCCGTCAGAAGCATCAGCGGCAGAATGAACCTGCAAAAAAAACGAAGTGCATCCCGCATGCCATTAAGCTGCACAGTCCATGCAAGGGCGGATAAAAACGAGATTCCGAGCAGCATGGGGTGCAGCAAAAGCATCGGCATTGCAAGAGCAAACCCGAAATAGATGATTGCCGCCGTCGGATGTATTGTGTCAAAACAATCTCTTTTCATCTGTAAAAAAACGCACTGCCGTGTCAGCCGGTAACTTCGGCGCCGACGTCTTTGCCGTAGTTGCAGGTGTAATGCCACTCAATGCTGTCTCCGGGCTGAACTTTATAATTGCTGCAGCCGTAATTCGGATAAACTCCGTTCACACTGTACACCCAGCCGCTGCCCTCACCGCAGTCAAATTCGTAAAGGTTGTTGATTCCTTCAATGTATGCGCTGTTGAAAACAGGGGTATAGCTGGATTCCATATGGATTTGCCTGTTTCGTGTTTCGCGGCAGAGAATATCGAAAACAGTCTCGCCGTAGTTAAAGGACACGGATGTTTTTTTTAGTATTATTCCGTCGGACGGAAGCACGGAAAGTTTATCGGGGTCGAGCATCTCGATGTTTTGCAGTATCGTGCCGCACTCGATGAGCATTGTGCAGGTCTGCCCGTTTTCGGCGGAGGGAATATCCGAACACCCGGGGAATACGACTGTGCAGACAAACGCAAGCATCGCAAGCAGCAAAGCGGAAATACGCCGGCTGCCGCACGAATTTTTCCGTTTAATAAAGGATAAAGATTTACTCATTGATATCACCGTTTTTGTTTCAAAATTGATTATTGCCGCCTGTTTCGCTTTTTGATAACGAAATATGCAGCGGTTCCGAGGAGGCAAACTGCTGCGGCAGCGATAAAAACGTCAAAAACACGACTGCCTGATTTTGTTCGGTCGCTGCCCTGTGCGGAGGCCGATTCACGCGGTGAAACATTGTCGGCTGTTTCAATTTCAGCAGTTGCATCAGGTTCAAAAGAGGGAAGGTTCGGCGAGGTTGACGCGGCAGAGGTGTCTGTCGGCACTGCATCGGTTGCAGGCGCATCAGTGTATGCCGCATCGGTTGCTGCCGTGTCGGTTGCCGGTGCAGTTGAATATGCTGCATCGGTCGGTGCCGCCGTTGGCTTGCCCGTCGGCTTCGGCGTGGGTTTATCGGTTGGCTCGGCAGGAGAGACGGGGGAGACATCGTTCATGTTGTAAAGCGAGCTTCGCCCGGAAAGAAATCTGTCGTACGCGCAAAGTGCATATGCAGCCTGTTCGGTTGCCATTGAATTTGCGCCGCCGTTTGCCATGTGTGCAAATCCGCCGCCGACATAAAAAGCACAGAGTGCGTCAAGCGCCGAGTTTCCGCTTTTGATAAAGCGCGAATCCTTATGTGCATTGATTCCGACCGTGCTGAGCGCAACGAGCACTTGGGAGCAGCTTTCGGAGGTTTCAACACCGCCGGAGGAAAAACTTCCGTTTGCATTTTGCAGTGCGGAAAGCTTTTCAACACCGCGTTCGATTGCGGCGGCCGCCTTTCTATACGGTGCAAGTGCGGTTATCGCCATTGCGGTAATATCCGCTTCCGCTGCCCCGAGTCCGAGTGCCCAACCTCCGCCGTCACATTCGCGTGAGAGCAAAAGGTCAACGCATTGGGATTTTATATCACTCATGCCGTAATCCTTATTGCAGTCCAATGCAATAAGTGCAAAAATGACGCCGTTCAGGCCCTGTTTTTTTACATAGTTGAAATCGCCGAGAGGCGCGGTAAGATCAAACCCTGCGACAGAGCGTGCATCCCGTCCGATTGAAGAAAGAGCGATAATAAGGCGCGAGTTTTCGGTGGATTTTTGAGGGTGCAGTTTCGGCGAACCGTTTGCGGCGACAAGCTTTTCGATTTTGGCATAGTATTCGGAAAAACAGCCGCTCTGTGTCGGATAGAACCCGCTGCGTGCAAGTGCAAGCACCTTCCATTCGCCGCCGACCGAACCGAATTCGGGCTTTGCGCCGCCTGCAAGGGCTTTCAAAACGGCGGAGTACTGCGCCGCATATCCGCTCCTGTAATCCGACGTGCGGGCAGAATAAAGGGGCTGCCCGCTTTGCATGAAAAAGCTCGTTTGAGCAGAAATACCCTGAACGGGAACGGCGCAAAGCACCATTCCCGCAATCAGGGTAAGGATTATGGAAAATGTAAGAGGATGTCTTTTCAAATTATTGGTACCGACCGAACGGTACATATCGGTTCCTGTTCCGCGAAACAAATTCCGCGGAACTGATTCAATTCGGTTTTATTCCTTTACTTCAGCCGTTAATTGCAATGCGGAGTGCGAGAAGCGCATCGGTCAGCGCAACCGTTCCGTTGCCGTCAACATCCGCCGCTTCAAGCGCGCTGCCGGTAAGGATCTGAAGCTGCATTGCGTGGCGGGCAATGAGCAGTGCATCGGATGCTGTAACAACTCCGTCACCGTCCGCATCTCCGGGAATAACGGAAACGGGTACGAGTGCATTGGTCAGCGCCTCGGCCGCTGCGGTGAGAACAGCCTGAGAGGATGTAATATTGGTGAGCGCGGATTCAAACGCAGTGAATGCGGCATGTGCCGCACCGCCTTCGGAAATCTGTGCGGAAAGTGCGGGATCCGAAAGAACGCTTGCATAAAGCTCGGTTTCGCTGCTGCGGGTCACGCCGTACGCGGGGTTGTCGAACTCGGGGAACATGCCCCAACCATCGCCGATTCCGAGATCCATACCGTATCCGTAAACCGTGTACATCCAACGGTAAACCTTGTTGTCCGTAACTGTTGCCGCACCTGCGCCGACAGGAAGAGAAACATCGTTTTCAACGTACATCCAGCCGCCGAGATCGCTGTATTCAAACTCGCTGAGGATACCGTCGCCGTTTTCGGTGCCGTTCCAGCCGCCGGGCTGATAACCGAGGTTTTCCTCCGCCCAATCGGGGTAAGCTTCAAGTTCGGTCATAAGATAAGCGGGAACGGAGGGGGATGCCCCTGCTGCAAGCTGCGGGCAGCCGATGCCCTGAATGTAGCTTGCGTCATCGTCAACAGCGCCGTTCATGACGCAGGCAAGGGAGTTGGCTGCAAGCACCCTTGCGGTAAGCTGTGCAAGGGTTTCGCCGGGATTGTATGCAACCACGGTGGGTTCAAGCACGTAACCCCAGCCGAGCACGAATGCTTCAACGCAGATAACGGTTGTTCCGGGCGCAAGATTATACTCGTTAATGCCGGATTCGTTTGCATTCGGTGCGGCAAATGCCGAAACGGACGAAAGCATGATTGAAAGCACAAGAATAAAAGAAAAAAGTTTTTTGCAGAGTTTCATTGTTACATTACCTCCGTGTAATTATTTTGCTTCTGCAAGCCTGTTGCGGCGGAAGGGCTGACAACATAAAAGGGAACTGCATCCAAGATACAATTCCCGAAAGAGCTTCTGCTTTGCCTTTGCAAAATGGCTGCCTATCTCCCGAGAACCACCGTAAACCGAAAACACGGCAGGTCTCCTGGCTTCCGAGTCGTTCTAATGCCCTCGCCTTCCCATGCTGCACGGCAGAAAATCTGCGCCGCAAAGTGGCATATCGAGGGGGTCGTCATCGGTTACAGTAGCGGGGACTGCTGCGGAATTGAACCGCATTCCCTTTTAATGCAGCGTTGAAAAGCTGCAACCGCGTTTTCATATTAAATTAATTAAATTAATTAAATTAATAAGGGCGGCACGGATTGTCGAACATCGGGCGCATGGGAAAGTGTTTCCGCCCGCACGAATGCCCGCAAATCCTTTGAACCGTAAAAAGCATAGCACAAACGGCGGAATGTGTCAAATATATTCATTTGCATCTTTTTTAAATGCAGAAAAGAAAATATATATCGAATTTGCGCTTTACAAACGACTCGGAGTACTGTATAATAGCTTCCGTTGAGGGGCATTAGCTCAGCTGGTAGAGTGCCACACTGGCAGTGTGGATGTCAGCGGTTCGAGTCCGCTATGCTCCACCATACATGAAAAATCCGAACTTATTCCCAATCGGGAACGGGTTCGGATTTCTTATTTTCATCAAAGATATTATCGATTGAGCGTGAATCCCCGGTTTTGCCTTGCGCAAAACCGGGGGCTTTGTACATTCGACGAAGCATTCCTCCTTCTGTACAATAGCAGTATCAACCAAAAGGGGGATTGCATATGGAAGTTCAGTACATTAGCGTTGGAGACTACTATATTCAAGACCTGACACTGCCGGAAGAACCCCGCCCCACATATCAATGTTTGACAGGCCGCATCGTTTCATAGAGTCCGGATAGTAGGCAAAGCTGTACTGACATAATGAACGCTCATGACAGCCACATCATGCCCGGCGGAAAAGACCGATCTCGGTCGAAAACTGGGCCCGGGCGCCGTTCTGGCGCTGGGCATCGGCACCACTGTCGGTTCCGGCATCTTCTCTTCCCTGTCTGAGGTAGCGGGTGCTGCCGGCAGCAGCCCGTTCCCGATGCTGGGCCTTGTCATATTTACTTCCATATCCGTGTGTGGGGGGGCGGGTCCTGCCGGCACCAGCCTGTTCCCGATGCTGGCCTTTGTCATAGGCGGTCTGCTTCAGATCCCCGCCGACTTCTGCTGCGCAGAACTGGCTTCCGCCTGCCTTGAGGACGGCGGTCAGTACGTCTATTTCCGGGAAGCCGCCCGCCCGTGTTACTACTATATGTGGGAGAAACAGAACCGGAAGGCAGCCTGATTCCGGCTTGACAGCGATGCGAGTCCCAATGTATAATTTCCCTGAGGGCTGTACGGTCCACAAAAGCAGAAAGGAGATAGGATTTATGGAACAAAAGCAGCGTGTCCGCCATCGTGATGAGGCTGTTGAACCGATTGAGTGCTGTCTCCGGACAAACGATATTCCGCCCCACGGGAAGCTTCCCGCAGAACGGGAAATGTGTGAAATGTGGGGGCTGAACCGCACAACGCTCCGCGCTGCCATCCGCCGTCTGACGGAAATGGGCAGCCTGTAACAGCCTGAAGGGATCAGGAACATATGCTGCGCCGCCCAAGCGGGAGCGCAATCTTCAGGATGCAAAGTCCACCACGGAATCTGTCAGAGGGGAGGAAAGCATCGGAATTACCTACGCCGCAGAATCGGAAGCAAGGCAGCTTCGCATAGAGGAAGGTGGCAGCCTGTTCTTCCTGACCGGCATTGCCCGGGATTACAATAACGTTCCGGTGGAATTCTTCAAGTCGGCGGCGCGCCCGGATATGGTTCGCTTTTCAAGCATTCTGCGCAAGCATCGGACGGAGCCTGAAAGGAGACAACCTCTATGAAACTGGCAGCAGTCGGAAGTAACTGCGTTGACTTCTACAACAATATTGAAAACGGAAAGGCGTATCCCGGCGGCAGCCCCGTCAACGTGGCGGTCTATACCGTTCGTCTGGGGGGCGAGGCCTCCTATACCGGCCCGGTGGGCGATGACGTCTACGGAAAAATCATGCAGGAGGCCATTGCGGCCAAGGGTGTGGATACCTCCCATCTGCACGTCAAACCCGGCAAGACCGCCGTCTCTCAGGTGGAGCTGCTGGAGGGTGAACGTGTATTCGGCGATTATGAAGAGGGCGTTCTGGAGGATTATACCCTCTCCGAGGAGGATATGGACTTCATCCAGACCCATGACATGGTGGTCTGTGACCTGTGGGGCAAGGTTGAGGGGCAGTTCCGGGCGCTGAAGGCCCGGGGCATCCCCACTGCCTTTGACTGTGCCACCCGTCCCGAGGACGAGGCCAGCCGGATCGCCATGCCCTATACAGACTACCTCTTCTTCTCCAGTGATGACGGCGACACACCTGCCCTCCGGGATCAGATGAAGGGCTACCACTCCCGGGGTCCCAAGCTGGTCATTGCCCTGCTGGGCGAGCATGGCAGTCTGTGCTACGACGGAAGCGAGTTCCATAAATTCGGCATCGTTCCCTGTGAACACCTTGTGGACAGCATGGGCGCGGGCGACAGCTATATCGCCGGCTTCCTGTACGGCATTGTGGAGGGGCTGCCCATCGATGAGGCCATGCAGAAGGGAGCGGCCAACGCCACCGAGACGCTGAAGTATTTCGGCGCCTGGTAAGAAAAAAATGTACGGCGCTGCCCTTCGAAAATGAGCTGGCGGATGAGTATGCTGCGACCCGGCAGACGGTTCGCAACGCCATTGACACGCTGGCGAACGAAGGTCTGCTGCGGCGTGTGGCGGGAAAAGGCGTCTTTGTCCCGGGAAGCCACATCGAACGGGATCCGGAAGTACTGAAAGGGTTTACCCAGACCATGCCGGATCGAAATGCGATGCCCTCTATCAAGGTTCTCAAGAAAATGATACGCCCTGCCGGAGCAAAGTACGTCATGATGTTTGGTATTCATCCGCAAGATGAGATATTCTATATCAAGCGGATGTGCTATGGCCATATGTATCCGGAAGCACCGGGGAATCATGAATGACCCTACCGGGACAAAGCGATTCAGCACGCTTTCCGATTCTTCCGCAATATGGATATGAAAACCACATCAATTTATTAGCAAGTCGCGTCTTTTGACAGGAAAGGATCGAATATAGTATGAATTACGAATCGAAAGCTTGGGCCGAGGCCAAGGGTGCCTGCCTGAGAAACTTCAACGAGCAGGGCGATATCGACAGTGTCAACGGTGCGCTGGCTCTGCGTCCCAAGATTGAGAAGATCGTGGATCAGATCTGGGAGGAAGGCTTTGACAACATCTATTTCATCGGTATCGGCGGCACCTACGCTTCCGCGATGCAGGTTGAGGTCTATATGCGGGGCAAGTCTTCTCTGCCTGTATATGTGGAGAATGCTGCGGAGTACCTGACAACCGGCAACAAGCGGCTGACTGACCGCTCTGTGGTCATTTACTCCACCGTCTCCGGCAACACCAAGGAAATGGTGCAGCTCATTGACACTGTGAAGGCTCGGGGCGTGCGGGTGTTCGCCTTCATCGATACCCCCGGCTCAACCCTGACCCGGGAGGGCAAGTGGGATTATCTGGTGCTCTACCCCAAGAACGAGCAGCTGAAATTCTTCATGGTCGCCAACTACCTGATGTACAAGAACGGCGAATTCCCCGACTATGACCGCTACAATCAGGAGATGGAAGCCCACCTGGCGCTGGATCTGGTGAATATTGAAAAAATTTCCGACGCATGGGCCTATGACTACGCGGAAAAGAAGGTTGCCTTCCTGAAGGAGCATCCCGATCTTCCCCACTACTTTGTGGGCGCCGGCAACCAGTGGGGCGCTACCTACTCCTATGCCATGTGCTACTGGGAAGAGCAGATGTGGATTCGCACCAAGTCCATTACCTGCCCCGAGTTCTTCCACGGTATGCAGGAAATCCTGGTGGCAGATACCCCTGTGACCCTGTTCATGGGTGAAGACGAGCAGCGTCCTCTGGCAGAGCGGGTGGCCCGGTTCCTGCCTAAGGTCTGCGGCAACTATACCGTTATCGACACAAAGGAGCTGCCCATGGAGGGCATCAGTCCCGAATTCCGGGGCTCACTGTCCCATCTGATGATGCACGCCGTGAACAACCGTGTGGATGCTTACATGGAACTGTTCCTGCGCCATCCGCTGTCCATCCGCCGTTACTACCGGCAGTTTGATTATTGATAGCCTTCCTCTCCTTACTCCCCGCCGCGGGGGCTTCGGCCACCAAAGCGGGCTGAGCGAGGGATTGTCAGCTCCCGGCTGTGCCTGGGAGTTTTTTTGCAAAGGAGAATGTGTATGCTTTGGACAGAGCAACTGTTTCATATCAAAATGCCCATCATTGCCATGCTGCATCCGGATGCACTGAAAATGCTCTGTTTTATCAATCCGGAGTCAGACAGGAATCCGGACACACGCCCTCTGTCAGAGATTGCCCGCTCCACGATCTTTAAGGCCCACCCGGACGGCCTGTGCATCAGTGCCAACGCCGCCGGTCAGGATGTGAATGATGCGCTGATCGCCAGCGTAAAGCAGGCAGCGCCGGAAGTGGCGGTGCTCTGCAATACCGGCTGCCGGCCGGATACCCTCGCCCGGAAGCTGCCCTAAGTTCGGATTTAACCAGTATGTGTCCACAACACAATTAAAAACACCGAGTTTTCGGTGTTTTTAATTTATCGTTTTGCTAACTTTTTTGCAGCCTGCGCCGCAATAATTTTATTTTAATATTCCGAATTGAATTTTACATGAAGTTTAAAAGCACTTCATTTTGAAAATCCAGTCCGCGCCGTGTAAGCCGCATTGAATCATCCGTAACTTCCATATTCCCCGCAAGGACAGCATCGCTCACGGCGGAGGCATAGTGCTCAACGGGGTCAATGCCGAAGCGCTGTGCGAATTCCGCGCGATTAATACCCTTTATCTTTCTGAGACCGACCATGATGCACTCGAACATCTCATCCCCGCGGGAAATCTCTTCGGTCATTTCAACGGGCAGCTTTCCGTCGTTAAGTGCGGCATTGTAATCGCTGAGCTCCGCTTTGTTTGCAAAACGAACCCATTTGCCGTTGACATGAAGTGCGGAGTGCGCATTCAGCCCAAGGCCGAGATAGTCGCCGTTTGCCCAATAGTTCAAATTATGGCGGCATTCGCGGCCCGGAAGGGCAAAGTTGGATATTTCATAACGCTCGTAACCAAAGCTGCGGAGCAGGTCAAAACCGGCATCTTCCATATCAGCAACGGCATCTTCGTCGGGAAGCTCGATTGAACCGTTCCGCACTGCTTCAAACAGGGGCGTTCCCTCGGCAAGAATGAGAGCATAGGATGAAATGTGTTCCGCCCCGAGTTCCGCCGTGCGCCGTATCGTGTCAAGATAAGATTCGAAACTCTGTCCGGGAAGGCCGTGCATGATATCAACATTGATGTTGTCGAAACCTGCCTGCCGTGCAAGCTTAAATGCACGGAAAAAATCTGCGGCGGTGTGAATGCGTCCGACTGCCTTAAGCACAGCGTCATCGGCACTCTGAAGTCCGAACGAAATACGGTTGATTCCGCAGGCACGATATTGAACGAGTTTTTCGAGTGAAACGGATTCCGGATTGCATTCGATTGAAATTTCCGCATCGGCGGGGAAAACAAAGCTTTCGCGGAGTTTCGCCGCAAGGCGCGGAATCATCCCTGAGGGCAAAAGACTCGGCGTTCCGCCGCCGATGAATACGGTTTCAAACTCCTTTTTCGGGAGCATCGGCGAAATAAGGTCGATTTCCCTGAAAAGGGCTTTGAAATATTGCTCAAATGCGTCCTGTTCGCATCCGCCGAAACTTACAAAGTCGCAGTATGCGCATTTTTTCCTGCAAAACGGAATGTGAATATAAAGTCCGCTCATGGTTTTCTCCGTCAATTAATGCGCAGAACGCTCATGAATGCGTCACTGGGCAGCTCTACGGAACCTATCTGTCTCATGCGCTTTTTACCTTCTTTTTGCTTTTCAAGCAGCTTCTTTTTACGCGTGATGTCGCCGCCGTAGCATTTTGCAAGAACATCTTTGCGAAGAGCACGCACGGTCTCTCTGGCAATGATTTTGCCGCCGATCGCAGCCTGAATCGGAATTTCAAACTGCTGCCGTGGAATGACTTCCTGAAGCTTTTCGGCGACGGCACGCCCTTTTGCGTACGCCTTGTCACGGTGAACAATGGTTGAAAGCGCGTCGCACATATCTCCGTTAAGCAGAAAATCGAGCTTAACGAGATCGGAGGGGACGTATTCGCTGATTTCGTAATCAAACGATGCATAGCCCCTGCTGCGGCTCTTCAGACTGTCGAAAAAGTCAAAGATGATTTCGTTCAGCGGGATGGAGTAGGAAAGTTTTACGCGGGTCGGGTCAAGATAGACCATATCGATGAAGATACCGCGCTTTTCGATGCAAAGCTCCATAATCGTGCCGACATACTCCGGCGGGGTCATGATGTGCGCGGAACACATGGGTTCTTCCATGCGTTCGATTTCCGTAGGTGCGGGCAGGTTCGCGGGGTTGTCGATCCAAACTTCGCTGCCGTCCGTCATGATAACGCGGTAAATTACGCTGGGCGCAGTGGTAACAAGATCAAGATCAAATTCGCGTTCGAGTCGCTCCTGTGCAATTTCCATATGCAAAAGCCCGAGGAAACCGCAGCGGAAGCCGTAGCCGAGTGCCTGACTGGTTTCGGGTTCAAAACTGATGGAAGCATCGTTCAGAATGAGTTTCTCAAGCGCATCGCGCAGGTTTTCGTAATCCGCACCGTCGGCGGGATAAATTCCGCAGAATACCATGGGGTTTGCGTGCTTATAGCCGTGCAGCGGCTCCTTGGCAGGGTTTGCCGCAAGGGTTATCGTGTCGCCGACTTTGGTTTCGGCAACGGATTTAATGGATGCGGAAATGTATCCGACTTCACCGGCGGAAAGCTCGTCCGTGGGCTTAAGGCTTGGGGAGAACACGCCGACTTCCGTAACGTCGAATTCATTGCCTGTGTGCATGAAGCGGATTCTGTCGCCTGCACGCACAACGCCGTCCATGATGCGCACATAGCTCAGCGCACCCTTGTAATTATCGTAAAAACTGTCAAAAATCAATGCACGCAGCGGCTTTTCGGTATCGCCCTTCGGCGCGGGAAAATCCGTCACGATGCGCGCAAGCACCTGTTCAACGTTCAGACCCGTTTTCGCGGAAACTCGCGGAGCATCCTCGGCAGGAATGCCGATAATGTCTTCGATTTCCTGAATTGCATTGTCCGCATCGGCGGACGGAAGGTCGATTTTGTTGATTACAGGAAGGATTTCAAGCCCGTTATCGACCGCAAGATAGACGTTTGCAAGAGTTTGCGCTTCGATTCCCTGCGTTGCGTCAACGATAAGCACCGCTCCCTCACAGGCAGCAAGTGCGCGGCTGACTTCGTAAGTAAAGTCAACATGCCCCGGAGTGTCGATAAGGTTGAACATATAACGTTTTCCGTCGGTATGGGTATAAAACATGCGTACGGCGGTGGATTTTATTGTGATGCCGCGCTCGCGCTCGATGTCCATGGAGTCCAAAAGCTGCTCTTCCATGTCGCGGCTCGAAACGGTGTCCGTAAGCTCCATCAGCCTGTCCGCAAGGGTGGATTTGCCGTGATCAATATGCGCAATGATGCAAAAATTCCTGATTAGTTCCTTTGGGTATGCCATTTATCCTCCGAAAAAGCGTGTTCCGCGTATCGCACACGGAGAACTCCGCCGTCAGTCAATATTTTATCAGTATGAATTATACACCAATTGCGGCAGTTTCGCAATACGGAACAATTTGAACGGCATAAAAAACACCGCACACGGCAATGTTTTGCAGCTGTGCGGCGGGGAATGCGTTTCTTGGGTTGATTAGGGACTATGCCCGTGAGCTGTTTTTATGTATCCGTTTTTTGAAGCGCAGGCGTCAATCCTTTTCAACATGAGTCCCGAACAAAAGGCATATTGCCCGGCAAAGCTTATCACATGCACCGTTGCTGAAATCAAAAAGTGTGATATGAGAGGGAGCCATGCCGGTGAGCATACTCAGCACGCCTTCGTTGCTGTTCGGTGCGCAGTCGATTCGGAGTTTATCTCCGTCCGTTACGGTGCAGCTGCCGTCCGGTTGAAGTATCACGAGAACATCCGTTCCGTCCGTCGGGCGAACATCGGAAAACAAGCCGAGGATTTGGAGCAGCTCGTTGTATTCCTCAATCAGCAGGAATTCTTCGGCGGCAATATCAACGGAAACCTGCCAGCTTTCGATAACATCCTGAAGCCTGAACCGCAAAAATCCGTTAAGGTTAAGAAGCGAATTATCGCAAAGGTAATCAAAGACCCTTTCGGAGATTTTGTTCGGATCCGACTCGGGTGCGGAACCGAGGGCGCAGGGAAGTATCTTCTTCTTTTCATCAACGGAAAACGGAAGCATATCAACCATTCTTGCAAATTCAAAATAACGGAGGTCAACAAGCATAAGCTCGCTCAAGGCTCTTGCAAAAAGGCGCAGCTCGTCATCGTCCGCAATGTTCAGCATCAGACGTGATTCCGAACGGCAGCTGATTTCAACATGTCCAAGCCCGCAAAGCCGCATCCGCCGCGCAAGCAGTGCGCGTATACTCAGCGGCTCGGATTCCTTAACAGCTTTGTTTCCATCCTCATTTTCTGCTTCTGTCGGCATCTTATCGGCTGAATTGAAAACGGAGGGGGTAATAAATGCATCCGTTTTTGCGGCGGTGAAGGCATATTCGTCGGTAAGCACGGAATAGGTTTGCATATTAGCTCCTTTTTCGGTTGCCTGCGCGCGCACGGCGGGAAAAGCGGACGCCGGCAATAAAATCCACATTGTATTATGTGCAAACCGTGCAAAATGGTGCTTGACAATTTCTTGAAACTGCGTTAAAATTTCTGCTGTGATTGATGAACGAAGGTTTTTTGTGTGCGATGAACGGCATTCATGTTTCTCGAAAAACCGATTCGTTTCGAATCTTTATCGGCAGGTTGTCGGGAAGAGTAGGCTTGCACAATGCAGATCAAGAGAGGATTGACCCCGGGCTGAAAGTCAATCCCTGCCGCAGACCGAAAACCGCCCCGATGTTCGCTTGCGGCAGCAGTGCCTTACAACTGTTTTGAGCGGCGGAGTGCAGGCGCATTTCCGCAATCAAGGTGGAACCGCGGTATTCTGTTTGCCGTCCTTGAACTTTTGTTCAGGGCGGTTTTTTGTTTTCGGCAGCAGAGCTTAAAAACGGCCTGCGCGGCAGCAGTGAACATAACGCCGCTGATTTTGCTTATAATATCAACGTATAAAGGAGATTTAAAATGATCAACATCACTTTCCCTGACGGTTCCGTCCGCCGGTTTGAAGACGGCGTGAATGCATATGCCGTTGCAGAGAGCATAAGCCCGCGCCTTCGCAAGGCAACGCTTGCGGCAGAGCTTAACGGCGAGCTTTATGATGCGGCACTGCCCATTCACGGCGACTGCACACTGAAGCTGCTCACCTTTGCCGACGACGGCGGCAAATGGACCTATCGCCACACGGGTTCGCACATCCTTGCACAGGCCGTGAAACGCCTTTGGCCGGAAGTCAAGCTTGCGATCGGACCTGCGATCGATAACGGATTCTATTACGACTTTGACACGGATATTCCTTTCAGCCCCGAAGATTTTCCGAAGATTGAAAAGGAAATTGCAAAGATAGTTTCCGAAAACCTGCCGCTTGAGCGTTTCGAACTCCCCCGCGAAGAGGCTATTCGCTTCATGCAGGAAAAGGATGAGCCCTACAAGGTGGAACTCATTCGCGACCTGCCCGAAGACGCCGTGATTAGCTTCTATCGTCAGGGCGATTTTGTGGATCTCTGCGCAGGCCCGCACCTTGAATCCACGGGCAAGTGCAAAAATATCAAGCTCATGAGCGTTGCGGGCGCATACTGGCGCGGCAGCGAAAAAAACAAGATGCTCAAGCGCATCTATGCAACTGCTTTTGAAAAAAAGGCGGATCTGGATGAATATATCCACATGCTGGAGGAAGCCAAAAAGCGTGACCACCGCAAGCTCGGCAAGGAACTCGGCTTGTTTGCAATGATGGACGAAGGCCCCGGCTTCCCGTTCTTCCTGCCCAAGGGCATGGTGCTCAAAAACAAGCTCATTGACTATTGGCGCGAAGTACATAAGCGTTACGGCTATGTTGAAATTTCAACGCCCATAATGCTCAACCGCAGCCTTTGGGAGCGTTCGGGTCACTGGGATCATTACAAAAACAACATGTACACCACCGTTATTGATGATGTGGACTTTGCGGTAAAACCCATGAACTGCCCCGGCGGTATGCTCGTTTATCAAACGGAGATGCGTTCGTACCGCGATCTGCCCCTGCGCATGGGTGAACTCGGTCTTGTTCACCGCCATGAGCTTTCAGGTGCGCTGCACGGCCTCTTCCGCGTTCGCTGCTTCACTCAGGATGATGCCCATATCTTCATGACTTGGGATCAAATGAAGGACGAAATCAAAAACGTCGTCCGCCTGTTCGACGAGGTTTATTCCACTTTCGGCCTTAAATATTCCATCGAGCTTTCCACAATGCCCGAAGACCATATCGGCGATGTAAAGGATTGGGATTTCGCAACCGAAACCCTCAAGGCGGCAATCACCGAACTCGGCAAGGAATACGTCATTAACGAGGGTGACGGCGCGTTCTACGGCCCGAAACTCGACTTCCACCTTGCGGACTGTCTCGGCAGAACATGGCAGTGCGGCACGATTCAGCTCGACATGCAGCTTCCCGAAAGGTTTGAACTTGAATACACCGGCGCGGACGGCGCAAAGCATCGCCCCGTCATGATTCATCGCGTTGTTTTCGGCTCTATCGAAAGGTTCATCGGCGTTATCACCGAGCATTTCGCCGGCGCTTTCCCCACATGGCTTGCACCCGTTCAGGTCAAAGTCATGGCAATGACCGACCGCACCCGCGATGCCGTGTGCGATATCGCCGCAAAGCTCGAAGCGCAGGGTCTCCGCGTTGAAACCGATCTGCGCAACGAAAAAATCGGCTTCAAAATCCGTGAAGCTCAAATGCAGAAAATCCCCTACATGCTCATCGTCGGCGACAAAGAGGTCGAAAACGGCGTTGTTGCAGTTCGCGCAAGAAAGGGCGGCGATCTCGGCACAATGACCCTCGACGCTTTCGAACAGAAAATCAATGAAGAGGTCGCTTCAAAAACTCTCGATTGATATTATTAACATCGATATCTGATATTAACATCAATATCGATGTATACCGATGTTCGTAACACGTTCGGCAAAACTCTGATAAAGGAAAGAGGTGTCTTCAATGATAACAGATTCATATGATGATCAATCCCCTGCAAAAATCAATGTAAAGAAAAACGAGAACGCTATTCATGTGGATGCGGTCATTTACACTTTCTCTCAAGCGATTGAAAAGTACGTAATCTCTCACTATGACTGTCAGAAAATCGGAGAATACGCTATGGCTTGCGGAGCAACTTCTGTATATATGCTCAGGTATCACGGAAAGAAATTCGGCTTTTTTAGAACTTGGGTAGGAGCTCCTGCTTGTATAGGCCCAATTGAAGAATTATCAACTGTCTTGGACACGGACAAGATCATCCATTATGGCGGTGCAGGATGTCTCAACAAAGAAATCGCCAGAGGCAAAGTCATGATTCCAACAGAAGCCTATCGTGACGAAGGGACTTCCTACCACTATGCACCGGCCTCAGACTATATCCGGATCAAAAACCATGACGTTATTAAGGCTTTCATGGAAGAAAACAAGATTCCCTACGTTATGGGCGGGACATGGACTACAGATGCTTTCTACAGAGAAACCGTCAATAACTTTGAAAAGCATAAGGCTGACGGTTGCATCTCGGTTGAAATGGAAGGAGCGGCTGTTCAGGCGGTCTGTGATTTCCGGGGTTTGGAAGTATACATGTTCTTTACAAGCGGAGATCTACTGGATGCACCGGAATGGACAAACAGAACAGTACAGGGGCAGGTCAAACACACGCAACATGATCCGGGACATTTTGACATTGCTCTTGCGCTCGCAGAGTATGTGGTAAATCTGTAACAACAAATTCCCGCCTAACGAGGTAACCGCCATGAAGCAAATCACAAATAAGGAATACGAAGAGTGGCAGAAATATAAATCGGAGAAAGCAAAAGTCCATCCGCTGCTGCCGGGTTTGTCGGCGGAACATCATTGAACGGAAAGGTTAAATGGATTGATGATTCCGGAAGAACACTAAAGGAGATTATGTAAGCACAAAGCAAACGACCTGTCCGCCGGCAAGCGGGCAGGTCGTTTTTGTTTGTTTAAGTCGGAATCAATGCAAATTCACACGATTCGTATGTCTGTTATCAGCGGGCAATGAAGAACATTGCGGCGAACAGTATGCCGATGATCCAGGTGCTGAGGCTGATATCTTTGATCTTGCCGGTGAAGAGCTTGATGAAGATGTAGGAGATAAGGCCGAACGCAATACCATAGGAGATATTGTAGGTGAACGGCATGATCGCCATGGTCATGAACGCGGGAACTGCCGCAGAAGAATCGCTCCAGTCGATTTCCTTGACGCCGCCGATCATAAGAATGCCCACGAAGATGAGCGAAGCGGCGGTTGCACAGCTCGGAATGAGCGCGGCAATGGGCGCAAGGAACATTGCGATGAAGAACATTGCAGCCGTGAAAACGGAGGAAAGGCCGGTCTTGCCGCCTTCTGCGATGCCGGCGGAGGATTCAACAAAGGTGGTAACTGTTGAAGTGCCGCAGACTGCACCGAAACATGTTGCTGCCGCATCGGCCAACATGGCTTTGTTCATGTTGGGAACATTGCCGTCCTTATCGAGCAGGCTGCCGGCGGAACATGCACCGTATAGAGTTCCGAGAGTGTCGAACATGTCAACCATGCAGAATGCGAGCATGGAAGCGATGAACGTTGCCGCAAAGCTGCCGACGCCGTTGGCAGCGATGTATTCGGAGAAGTTGAAGCCTTCGGTGAAAACTTTGCCGAAAGAAATGTTGAAGAAATCACGGAAGGGCTGGATGATGTTGAGAGAGAGCTTGCTCTGAACATTGCTTGCATAGAATCCGTCGATCGTCAGAAGGCCGAGTGCATAATAAAGCACTGCGCCGCCGATGATACCCCAGAAGACTGCGCCCTTGATCTTTTTCTTTGACATTGCGCCGATTGCGATGAGAGCCGCAATGGTGATGAGCAGGGGCATTATCTCTGCCCATGTGGTGTGGCCGAAGATAATGTTGAACGAGTGCAGGTCAACGAGTGTGGAATCGCTGTTAACAACGATTCCGGAATTCTGAAGCCCGAGGAATGCAATGAAAAGACCGATGCCCGGTGCAATTGCAGCCTTGACAGCTTTCGGTATTGCGTCAAAGATAAGCCTGCGGAGGCCTGTGACCGTGAGCAGAAGAAACACGATGCCGTCCACAAGAACCATAACGAGCGCATTTGCATAGGTAAAGCCCATGCCGATGCAAACCGAGTAAACAAAGAATGCATTCAGACCCATGCCGGATGCCTGTGCAAGCGGCAGGTTGGAAAGCAGGCCGATGAGCAGCGTTCCGAACACTGCGGAGAGTGCGGTTGCGATATAAACGGCGTTATAATAACTTGCGCCGAGTGCGTCGCCTCCGAGCGTGGAGAACATTCCTGCGTTGACCATCAGAATGTACGCCATCGCCATAAAGGTCGTGATGCCCGCAACCAATTCGGTGCGAACTGTGGTGTTGTTTTGTTTGAGCTTAAACATGTTTCCTCCTCGAACTCAAAACTTTGCAGCCTTTTCAACGCCGAAAGTCAGCCGCATACGATTGCGGAAATTCAGCCATTGAATCGCCGCATTTTATTATATCAAAAGCTTTTGGGTTAATCAATATCGGTTTTGAAAAAGAAGTAAAAGGGATTTTGCGGTTGTTCATGCCGAACACTTGTGGTATACTGTTGACAGAAGCTTTCAAAAGCCGGCGAATGCGGCGAAAGCAGCACAAAACCAAACATTCCGGAAGGATTGAATATTATGAGAAAAACAAAACGAATTACAGCGGCGGTTCTTGCGGCAATGCTGCTTGCATTAAGCCTTTTTTCCGCATATGCGGAACCGCAGACACAGACGGAGATCTATTCCGAAAATTCGGCGGGCGAAACGGTTGTGCGGATACAGATCCGCCTGCGCGAGCTGGGCTACCTTTGGTTTAAGCCGACCGGGGTTTACAGGGCAATGACAGTAAAAGCGGTTGAGGAATTTCAAACCCGCTGTGTTGCCTACGGTGAAAGGCTTGGCGTTGACGGAAGAATGGGGGAGCAGTCCATGCTTGAACTGTTTGCGCCGAGTGCGCCGAAATTTCGCATTCCGGATTCGGTTCATCTGCCGCGCGGGCCGATTGCGGATACATTAAAAGTTAAAGGCGAGGTTCAAAGCTGGAACGCCGTAAAACAGAAATTGAATGTCAACGAGGAGTATACGGTTATTGACTGCAACACAGGCAAGGAATTCAAGCTCGTGTTCACAGGCGGGGAAAACCATGCCGAGGCGGAGTTGGCTTCCGAGTCGGAACTTGAAGCTTTCAACTATATCTGCGGAAGCGAGTATAACTTTCTTAAACGTCCCGTTGTTGTGATGTTCGGAGAAACGGCAGTCGCTGCCTCAATTCAATGCTATCCGCACGGCAGCGATTCCGTGGCGGATAACGGCATGGAAGGGCATGTATGCCTGTTCTTTGAAGGCAGTCTGTCCCATGTGGGCAGCTTGCCCGATGTTGAACATAATGCAAATGTTTTTGCGGCGGCGGGCAGAGGATAAGAGCAAACGCTCATTGTTGTCGTTTTTTAAAACGGTATTTAACTCGGCATTCGGGCATTTCATACGGGATGCTTTATGTGCCGAGTTTTTGATTTCGTGCATAGAAAAAGATGTATTGCTGAACGATTCCGGAAAGCTTGCCGATGCTGCGTGCGGCGGCCTGAATTTCTGATTTTGCAGGCGCAGGGCGGGCGGCCGAGGTGTCGGCGGTCGATGAGTCGGAAAAATACAGTTCGGTCATTGCACGCTCAATCCATACATCAACGGGGAAAGCATCCGCGTGTCCGAGAGAAAACAAAAGAATGCAGTCCGCAACCTTCGGGCCGACACCCGGAAACGTCAAAAGTTCCTTTCGTGCTTCGGCTGTCGGAAGCGACCGCAGTTTTTCAAGATCATAACCGTCGGCAATGCGTTTGGCGGATTTGATTATATACGGAGCGCGGTAACCTGCACCGATTTGCTTCAATTCATCTTCGGAAAGTGCGGCAATGCGTTCCGGCGTCGGAAAAGCGAAAACTTCACTGTTTTTACCAAAATCGCAATCGGCGGCTGCGCAATCGGAAAAGTACCGCACCGGCAGCTTTTCTCCCGCAAGGGAACAGAGCCTGTCAATAATACCCGATATACGCTTGATATTGTTGTTTGCAGATATTATGAACGAGATCAGCGCTTCAAAAGGTTCCTGGTTAAAAACGCGAATGCCCGACGAACCGGGAAGGCATACCCGAAGCCTTTCGTCGGCTGCAAGCGCGGCTTCAACGGCGGAATAATCGCGTTTAAGGTCAAAATAATCGATAAAAAGCTGTGCTTCGCCCTTTGCGCACGGAGTGACAATAAGCGAATCGTCGGATTGCATAACAAGCACGGCGCGTCCGCGAATTACGCCGGTGAACGCAAGGGAAGCTTCGGCATCGGGCAGACCGCATTCGTCAAACAAACCCGCCTGCATGTGCACGGGGTTTTTGACCCAACGGAACGCCTGCCCGCAGGTGCAGCATTTTTCAAGATCAAACGGTTTCACGCCGCTGATAACAAGCATGTTTTTGAAATATTTGAACTCCATATGCCGATTATACGGCAGAACGCGCGGAAAGGGAAGTGCTCGGGCGAAAATATACAGCTGTGGCGGCAAAAAATGCTTGACAATGCACGCTGAATATGGTAACATTACTCATTGAGCCGCTCCGAAACGGTTCAAAGTGATGCGAAGGCATTCACCGGAAGGGCGAGACTGGTAAGAGGAGGAACTATTATAATGTACGCAATCATCGTAACCGGCGGTAAGCAGTACAAGGTTGAGGTTGGCAGCGAGATCATGATCGAAAAGCTCGATGAGCAGATCGGTGCAAACGTCAATTTCGACGTACTGATGATGGCTGACGGCGAAAACGTTCAGATCGGCACCCCCGTTGTTAAGGGCGTTTCTGCAAAGGCAGAGGTTCTCGAACACGGCAAGGGCAAAAAGGTCGTTGTTTTCAAGTATAAGCCCAAAAAGGATTATCGCAAGAAACAGGGTCATCGTCAGCCCTACACCAAGGTCAAGATCCTTTCCATCGGCTGAGAGGTAATTGCATGACCGAGATAACCGTTTTTTTGAAGGACGGCAAACCGATAGGCTTTGATGCACACGGACATACGGGTTATGCCGAATGCGGAGAAGATATTGTTTGTGCAGCGGTTTCGGCAATCACGCAGACCGCCGCAATGGGCGTTTCGGAACTTGTCCGCTGCCCGGCCGCATTGGAGATTAAAGACGGAGGGCTCTATCTGATGCTTGAAAAAACCGTTAAAGGTTCAAAATTGCAGCAGGCAGAGCTTATACTTGGAACGATGCTCTTGGGGCTTCGTTCCGTTGAACAAGATTATAGTGATTATCTTAAACTGACAGAGAGGGAGGTTTAACTATGTTCAGGATCAATTTGCAGCTTTTCGCACATAAGAAGGGCGTCGGCAGCTCCCGTAACGGTCGTGAAAGTGAATCCAAGCGTTTGGGACCCAAGCGTGCGGACGGTCAGTTCGTTCTTGCGGGCAACATCCTCGTAAGGCAGCGCGGCACACATTTCCATCCCGGCAATAACGTCGGCATCGGTAAGGACGATACGCTGTTTGCAAAGGTTGACGGCATTCTTCGCTTTGAAACCAAGCACGGCGGCCGCAAGTGCGTCAGCGTTTATCCCGAGGAAATCGCAGGCTGAGCTTTTCACCGAGCGAATTCTTGACAGCTCCGCAAATTCGGGCGGAGTGTAAACACAATAACATAAAACAAAAAGCCGCGGTTTAACGACTGCGGCTTTTGTGCATGAATATGCATGAAGAAATGCACCGCTTCAAAAGTGCTGATTTGTAACAGCTTGTGCGGGCGGGATCAATGCTTGCTCATCATGCTGCGCCAGATATGCTTCGTGTCGCGCTTTGCACGCTTGGGAATGTCGGGATAAACCGCTGAAACGGCAGCAACCGCCGCTGCCATGCCGAGCGCAATTCCGGAGACAAAACCGATAGCTTTCATTTTGCGTACCTCCTGCTTTTTTTGAACAGCCGAAAAGCCGAAGCTGTTGCCTTATTAGTTTGTTCACGGGATGCGAAGCTCATGCGCAGAAGAGGCTGCGGCAAATTTTTCAATTTATTCACTGCGAAAGGTTGCTATTTTTTTTTAATTGAATTATACTTGAAGCGCGGCAGTGCGCCGTGAACGGTAAAACGATACTGAAATGATTACATTAAATCGGAGGCAGAAAATGAACGATAATTCAAAGGCACATGTAAACGATGTTATCAAAACGATGCTTGAACGCAGCAGCATTCGCGCCTACACGGACGAAAAACTTACCCAAGAGCAGATTTCTCTGCTTCAAAATGCCGCGCTCAGTGCACCGACGGCAATGAACGCACAGGATCAGCGGTTTGTGTTCGTTACGAATGCGGAAATCATTGCAGAGCTTGAAGCGGGCGTTGTGGAGGCGGCGTGCGCCGGCGGCGATGCTGCTTTTGCCGAAAGAATCAAACAGCGCGGCGGCAAAATTATGTACGATGCACCTCTTTTTGTAGGTATTTTTGCTCATCCGGCAAAATTTTCTGGGGTTGATGCGGGTATAGCGGTGCAGAATATTGCGCTTGCCGCAAAAAGCATCGGCTTGGATTCCGTCATACTCGGGCTGCCGAGGCTCGCCTTTGAAGGACCGAATGCGGCAAAATACAAAAAACTGCTCGGTATAGAAGTGGAACGCGAATTCATGATCGGAATTTCCGTCGGTCATGCTGCAATGAGCAAAACCCCGCATGAGTGGGATTGCAGTCATATTATTGATATCAGGTAAACACGTGCAGGCGGAACGGGAAAGTTTCAATATTTATCCTGTTTTGTCCTGCTTTATCCCTGCCGTGCGCACAATGCCGAAAACGGCAAACGGGGCAATAAAAAAGTTTGGAGGCAGCTTCAGACGGTTTACTCCGAAACGGAAGAAATAAACGGGCACGAAGCGGTTTGAATATGAGTAGAATACAGGTGAATGTCGGCGGAGTCCGCATTGGCGGCGGTGCACCGATTTCGATTCAGTCCATGACAAACACGGATACGCGCAATGCTGAAGCAACGGTGAAACAGATTCTGGAGCTTGAGAATGCGGGGTGCGAAATCGTCCGTTCTTCGGTTTATGATGAACGCTGCGTTGAAGTATTGCCGCAAATAATATCAAAAATACATATTCCGCTCGTTGCGGATATCCATTTTGATTACAGACTTGCCATAGGTGCAATCAAGGCGGGTGTTGCCAAAGTCCGCATCAATCCGGGAAACATCGGCTCGGAAGCGGGCGTGCGGAAGCTTGCGGAATGCGCCTCGGCATACGGAGTTCCGATACGTATCGGAGTGAACGGCGGTTCACTTGAAAAAGAACTTTTGCAAAAATACGGAGTATGTGCGGAAGCAATGGTTGAAAGCGCACAGCGTCACGCGGAACTGCTTGAAAACTGCGGCTTCAGCGATATTGTTGTTTCGCTTAAAGCGTCGGATCCGGTAACGACTGTACGCGCCTATCGCCTGGCATCGCAAAATATGCCGTATCCGCTCCATATCGGTGTTACGGAGGCGGGCATGGGCGAGACCGCATTGCTGAAATCCGCAATCGGAATCGGCAGCCTGCTTATTGACGGCATCGGTGATACGGTGCGCGTTTCGATGACCGGAGGAGTTTTGCAGGAAGTTGAGGCAGCAAAGAAGATACTTCGCGCTGTCGGCCTGCGTAAGGACGGGGCGGATGTTGTGAGCTGCCCGACTTGCGGGCGCACCCGCGTTAACCTTGAAGAAATAGTCAAAAAGGTTCGCGCTGCGCTGCCCGAAGATACGGGCAATGCAATGAAAATCGCCGTTATGGGCTGCGCTGTCAACGGCCCGGGCGAAGCGCGTGAAGCTGATATAGGCATTGCGTTCGGTTCGGTGAACGCAGTTGTGTTTAAAAAGGGCGAAATAATCTATTCGGATAAGCTGCCGCAAGTGGTGGACAGGTTCATCGCAGATGCATCGGAAATGATGAAACGGAAATGAAATGACATGATGTGATTCTTGATTCATGCCTTGAATCTTTGAGCTGATTAACAAACCGAATCAAAGCAAAATGACTCGATCGCGGCTTTCGCGGCTTTGCAATTGATAATGATTTTGCTTAATTAAGCCAACCCGAAAAGCGGAAGGAAGCTTTCACTGTTGAGAAAGCCATGTTGAAAATGAACAAAAGCAGTATGGAAGAATTGAATATGTACGAAAACATAAATGAGTACGGCGGAACACCCGGCTCGGCTGCGCCGGCTGATGTTCCGTTGGACGATCTTCCGCCGGCTGACAATTTCTCCGAAATGACGGCTGATGTTCCGTGGAGGGATGATCCGCCGGACGGGGGGTATTATTCGTACTCGGAGTACGGGGAATCCGGCATCGATGAGTGCAGACAGCCCGATTCCGTGCGTGCAAAAAATCAAAAAGAAAATTCAGCAGAGAAGCAAAAGAACGGCGGACACTCAAAAAAGAACCTTGCCGTTGAGTATCTTGCAAACGGGACGGTTTCAATAAAGTCTGCCGTGCGCAGCAAAAAAACGGGCGAAATCAGTGTTGATGTCGAGTGTGCGCGCCTGCTGCTGCCTGCCGAAACGGAGGAGCTGGAAAAAAACATACAGGCGGAGCTTCAATATCAAACGGTCAAATGCAGCTTTGACTATTCCGAGGTTGTTGCGCGGCTTGTCGGCGGAGACGGTGAACCCGAACTGCTGCTTCTGGATCTTTGGTGTGAAACTGCACCGCAGCTTGAACCGATATTGCGCCGTTCCCGCGTCGAAAGGCACGGAGGCGAATATGTATTCTTTGTTCCGGAACGGTACACGCGCGCAGTGTCTCAGGCGGCGGCAGGTGATTTCCGCGCATTTGTTGCGCACAGTTACGGTTGGAATACGCCGCTGCGCATTGTTGCCGATGCAAATGCGGATGACGGAATCGATCTTGCCGAACCGGTCGTAAAGCGCGATTGGGGCAGTGCGGCAGCTTTGAAAAAAACCGTCAAAACGCAGCGCAAGAACATTAAAAAGCTTTCTCCCGGCGATATTGTTTACGGAAAAGAAATTCTCAAACCCGAAGTTCAGCGCATGGCGGATTTGGACGATAAATCCGGGCGCGTCACTGTAAAAGGAACAATACTGAGCATTGAAACATTTGTTTCACCAAAGCGCGGAATGGTTATAATCACGGTTTTTATAACCGACCTCACAAACTCCGTTGCGGTAAAGCTATTTCCCGATGAAGCAGCAAAGGCGCGAACTTCACAGCTGCTTGAAAAAGCAAAGGAGGAGGGCGCGGCACTGATGGTGCGCGGCTGGTTCAGGTACGATAATTATGCCCGTGATTACTGTATTTTTGCGGACGATATAAACCGTTATCCCGTCGAACGCAGAACTGATGTATCGGCCGAAAAGCGTGTTGAGCTGCACCTTCACACAAGAATGTCCGCAATGGATGCAACGGCGGATCTGGACAAAGTTGTTGAGCTTGCCGCAAAATGGGGGCATACGGCAATTGCAATAACCGATCACGGCGTTGTGCACTCTTTCCCGGAGGCCAAAAAAGCCGCCAAAAAGAACAATATAAAGGTTATATTCGGCTGCGAAGGCTATCTGCTTCCCGATTGCGAACTTGTTCCGCTTGAAAGGGAGTATTGTGCCGTGGCGGTGACATATTTCGGAAGCGGCATTCACGGGCGCGTGTTCGATATCGGCGCAGTGAAGTTCGATTCGTTCGGGCACGTTATTTCAACATTCAGAACTCCGGTGAACCCCGGCGTCCCTCAGCTTCCGCGCATTGCAAAGCTGACGGGTTACACGGATGATGATATTGACGGTGCACCTCTGCTTTCCGAAGCGGTGAATATGCTTTCGGATTTTGCGGGAGGAGCGGCGCTTGTTCTGCATTGCCCGGAACAGCTTGATCTGCTGCATGAACTGACTGCCGCGGCAGGGCACGGAAAGGAACTCGAGCTCAGCAAAAGCTGCGTTTCGGGCTCAATGCTTATGCAGTATCTGCGCCGTGACTTAAAGGCGGAGGAAAGACAGCTTCCGGAGCTGAATGCGGGTGCGGCAGCGGAATGGACAGCAAAAAACACGGCCGATTTGCTGAGCAAATGCCGTGAGCTGAATGTTTCGACGGTTCCGCTGATTGACTGCACGATAAAAAATCTTCACAAGCAGAAAACGAACCACATAGTGCTGCTTGCGGCAACGCAGCCCGGACTTAAGAATCTGTATAAATTGGTTTCGTATTCAAACCTTGACCATTTTTATAAGACACCGCGTATTCCGCGCAGTCTTCTCAACCTGCACCGCGAGGGTATTATAATCGGCACGGCATGTGAGGCCGGTGAGCTTTTCCGTGCAATGGTGGACGGAAAAAGCGAGGAGGAATTGCTGAAGATAGCTTCATGGTACGATTACCTTGAAATTCAGCCGATCGGAAACAACGCCTTCCTTGTGCGCGAGGGACTTGCAAAGGATGATGAAGAGCTTCGCGATTTCAACCGCCGTATTGTTGCACTCGGCGAAAAACTCAACAAACCCGTTGTTGCAACGGGAGACGTTCATTTTATCGAACCGGAGGATTCGATTTTCCGCGCAATACTGATGTGCTCTCAGAATTTCAAAGACGCAGCGATTCAGCCGCCTCTTTATTTCAAAACAACGGAAGATATGCTTGCGGAGTTTCAATATCTCGGCAGTGATAAGGCGTTTGAAGTTGTTGTTAAGAATACAAATTTGATTGCCGATATGTGTTCTCAGCTCCGCCCGTTTTTGGACGAAAAACAAACTTACTCGCCGGAACTTCCGGGCGCGGCGGATGAACTTAAGGGCCTTGCCCTGAACACCGCACACGAGCTTTACGGGGATCCGCTGCCGGAAATCGTTCAAAAAAGACTCGATAAGGAATTGAACTCAATCATCGGCAACGGTTACTCATCACTCTATATGGTTGCGCAGAAACTCGTTTCAAAATCCCTCAGCGACGGCTATCTTGTCGGTTCAAGGGGTTCGGTCGGTTCGTCCTTTGTTGCACACCTTGCAGGGATAACCGAGGTAAACGCGCTCCCCGCGCATTATCGCTGCCCGAATTGCAAATACAGCGAATTTCCCGATGTAGGCGATGACTCACGCTGCGGGATTGACCTTCCGCCGAAAGACTGCCCGAACTGCGGAACTCCGCTGCGACGGGAAGGGTATGAAATTCCGTTTGAAACTTTCCTTGGTTTCAAGGGTGATAAAACTCCGGATATCGATCTTAACTTTTCGGGCGAATATCAGCCCGTTGCGCACAAGTTTACGGAGGTCATGTTCGGTGAAGGTCATGCCTTCCGCGCGGGCACGATTTCGGGCGTTAAAGATAAAACCGCATACGGTTATGTGCTGCACTATTGCGAGGAATACGGGCTGAACCTTTCCGAAGCGGAAAAAAACCGTCTTGCAATGGGTTGCGTCGGCACGCGCCGAACAACGGGGCAGCATCCGGGCGGCATTGTAATCGTCCCGGAAGATTTGGAGATTTTTGACTTTTGTCCCGTGCAGCATCCGGCGGAAAAAATCGATGCGGAAAGCATAACAACACACTTTGACTTCCATGCATTGGACGACAAACTTGTCAAACTTGACATTCTCGGACATGATGACCCGACAACGCTGCGAATGCTTCAGGATATAACGGGCGTAGATCCGAAGAGTATTCCGCTGCACGATGAAAAAACAATGTCAATCTTTAAATCGGATGAGGCACTCGGAATATCCCTTAAGGAGCTGAAATGCGATGTCGGCAGCCTCGGCATTCCCGAATTCGGAACGAACTTTGTTCGCGGAATGCTGATGGATACGCGTCCGACAACAATGGAAGAGCTTGTTCGTATCGCCGGACTTTCCCACGGCACGGATGTGTGGCTTAATAATGCGCAGGATCTTGTGCGGGACGGCACCGCAACGCTGATGGAGGTTATATGCACACGCGACGATATTATGAACTATCTCATTGCACACGGCGGAGAACCCTCGCTGTCGTTTAAAACGATGGAGAGCGTCCGAAAAGGCAAGGGACTTAAGCCCGAGATGGAGGATGCAATGCACGAGAACAATATTCCGCAGTGGTATATCGACAGCTGCAAAAAAATCAAGTATATGTTCCCGCGCGCTCATGCAGCGGCGTATGTTATGATGTCTTTCCGCGTAGCATATTATAAGGTGCATTACCCGCTTGCGTTCTATGCGGTTTATTTCACGGTTCGTGCGGATAAATTTGATATTGAACAGTGCCTCGGCGGCGCGGAACGCGTACTCGGCAATCTTGAAGAGCTTAAGGCAAAGGATAAACTTGAAACAAAGGACGAGGAACAGATAGTTATCCTTGAAATGGTCTATGAAATGAATCTGCGCGGAATCGAACTGCTCCCGATAGATATTTACAAATCGAAAGCAACGCGTTTCACTGTTGAGGACGGCAAGCTTCGCCCGCCGTTCAATGCCATTGCCGGCTTGGGCGATAACGCCGCTCTGCTGATTGAAAAAGGTGCGGAGGGAGGACAATTCATTTCCCGCGAGGAGTTTGTGAAGCGTACACATGCAAATTCTACCGTGATGGAAAAGTTGGATGCCCTCGGCTGCCTTGACGACTTGCCGGACAGCGATCAGGTCTCAATGTTCTGACGGGGCGCCGCACGGACGGCAGGAACATCCGAACCGCGCGATATTCGGAAAATTCCGCAATATATGCAATGTTTTTTCGGAAAGCTATTGCTTTTTGAGGCAAAGTATGGTATGCTTACCTCAGTAATGAGTTTTTTGATGCATTTAAGCCTTGAAATCGTGTTAAAATGCATCATTTCGGATGAGCGGCATGAGGTATTCGTGCATTTAAGAGTGGGCAAAACCCGCTCTTTAATTTTGAAAAAACCTTGCGCATGCATTGCGTTTCGGAGGAATTGCGGTTGAAGCTGACAGACAGGATTTTTGAACTCACGGAATCAAAAGTTCGTGAATTGGGCTATGAGCTCTATGATGTTGAATATCAAAAGGAATACGACAATTGGGTTCTCACCCTTTATATCGACAGTAAAGACGGAATTTCGCTTGACGATTGCGAAATTGTGAGCAATGCTGTTGATCCGATTCTTGATGAAGCGGATCCGATTGAACAGGCATACTATCTTTCGGTCAGCTCCGTCGGCATAGATCGCCCGCTGAAAAAAGACAAAGATTTTCAGCGCAGCATCGGCAAAACGATCGACGTGAAGCTTTATGCGCCGCTGAAAGGCAAAAAGGAGTTCTGCGGAGAGCTTGTTTCGTTTGATGCGGAATCATTTACGGTTCGCACATTGCCGCGAAAGCCCGGCGAAGCTTCGGAAACGGTCACCGTTGGGCGCAGGCAGGCGGCACTCGTGCGTCCGCACATAGATTTTTAAACATTCCCGGGTCTGCGGGTTCTAAAAATTAAAATTTTAAACCGAAAAATATTTGTGATTTCTAAGGAGTATAAATATAATGAAGAACAATGCCGAGCTTATCAGCGCGCTTAACGTAATCAGCAAACAGCGCGGGATTTCCGTTGATATCCTTGCGGATGCTATCGAATCCGCACTTGTAAGTGCCTATAAAAAGAACTACAATGTGAACTGCAACGTCCGTGCGAATCTGGATCGTGAAACAGGTGCAATCGAAATCTGGGCTTCCAAAACCGTTGTTGAACAGGTTGAAAACCCCTTTACGGAAATTTCAATTGAAAAAGCAAAGCAGATAAATCCGCTTTATGAAATCGGCGATGTTCTCGAGGAAGAAGCGGACACAAAGAATTTCGGCAGAATCGCGGCGCAGACTGCAAAGCAGGTCGTTATGCAGCGCATTCGCGAAGCGGAACAGGGCGCAATCTTTGAGGAATATTCCGACAAAGAATACGAAGTTCTGACGGCAATCGTTCAGCGCGTCGAAAAGAACGGTGTTTATGTTGAACTCGGCAAAACCGACGGCATAATTCCGTTCAATGAGGTTATCGTCGGCGAAAACTATGCGCCGAATGACCACATCAAGGTTTATGTTCTGAAAATACAGCGCGACACGAAAGGCCCGCAGATTATCGTTTCAAGGACGCATCCCGGCCTTGTAAAGCGGCTGTTTGAGCTTGAAGTACCCGAAATTCAGAGCGGGGTCGTGCAGATAAAGTCTGTTGCGCGTGAGGCCGGACAGCGCACCAAGATCGCGGTTGCAAGCTTTGACCCCCAGGTTGATGCCGTCGGTGCATGCGTCGGACAACGCGGCACAAGGGTCGAAAACATCGTCAACGAGCTCCATAACGAAAAAATGGACATCATCGAGTGGGATCCCGACATTGCGGTTTATATCGCAAAGGCACTCGGTCCCGCAAAGGTTTTGATGGTTTACATTAACGAAGCGGAAAAGGCCGCAAAGGTCATTGTTCCCGATAATCAGCTTTCACTTGCAATCGGCAAGGAAGGACAGAACGCAAGGCTTGCCGCAAAGCTCACAGGCTGGAAGATAGATATCAAGAGTCATTCCCAGGCTGAAGCGGATATGGAACTTGAGATGGGTTCCGTTGACGGCGTTCCCGGCAGCGAAAGCGGAAACGATATGTTCAATGATGACGAGGCATTCGGAGAGCAGGGGTTCAACGGTGCTCCGATGAATTTTGATGATTTCGGCGGGCAGAACATCTGATTTTCACCGAAACAAAATTTCAAACATGATTTAAATTTTAACCGAGGTTCTTGGTGAATCGGAACGGACTTCGATACGGAGGTTGCGAATTGCAAAAGAAAATCCCTCTGCGCATGTGCGTCGGCTGCCGTGAGATGCGGCCCAAAAGAGAACTCGTGCGCGTTGTGTGCAGCAAAGACGGGCAGATTTCCGTTGACTTAACAGGAAAAGCTGCGGGACGCGGTGCGTATGTATGTCCAACGGAAGAATGCCTTAAAAAAGCCGTTAAAACACGTGCGCTTGAAAGGGCATTCTCTCAAAAAATCGAACCCGAAGTCTTTGACAGGCTTGCGGCGCAGGTTGAGCACTCAAAAACCGAACCGCAAAATTCGGCGGAAGAAAAGCGCGAAGCGGTGCCCGATTTGCCGAACTCATCCGCGAACAACAAAGAGGGGTGAGCTGCTTTGACAACAACCAACGCAAAACTCAACAATTCAATCGGTTTGGCGATGAAAGCGGGCAAAATTGCTTCCGGAGATTTTTCGGTTGAAAAAGCCGTCAGGTCCGGAACGGCAAAGCTTGTTATGCTCGATGAGAGCGCGTCCGAAAACACAAAAAAACAATGGCGGGATGCATGCAGCTTCAGAAACATTCCGCTGATAAGAATCCGTGCAATGGGCAGCGCGATCGGAAAACCTGCCAGAATGGTTGCCGCCGTGACGGACGAAGGTTTTTCGGCAATGATAATTAAAAATTCCAACAAAAACAATGAAGCAATGACTGAACTTACGGAGGCAATGACCGATGACAAAGGCTGAATTATTAAACAACGCAAAAAGGATCCAAGCCGCAGCACAGGAATTGCTGGATAAAACGAGCGTCCTCAAAACAGACATCGGCAATTCTCTCCAAGCGGCAAAACGCCATGAAAGCAAACTTATCAGCAAGGAGCGCGCCGCAGAGGCGGAACGCAGAGAAAAAGAAAAGGCTGAACGTTTGATTGAATACCTCAATTCGGACGAGCAGCGCGGCGTTTACGTCAGCGATCGCGATTCCGCAGCGGGAAATGCCGCAGCAGGAATTCCCGCGGCGGGAATTCCCACAGTGGGAAATGCCGCTGATGCAGGCACCGAAAAAGCACCAAAGGCGGAGGCGGAAAAGGTACAGGGTGAACCGAGACCCGAAAATGCGGACAGGAAGCCCGAGAAGGGCGCGCAAAAGCCCGAACCGCCCGAGCAAAAGCCGGTGCAGCCCGCGCCGAAGCCCGAAGAAAACAAACCCGAAAAGGCGGCGGAATGGGAACAGGAACAAAACGTGGATAAGCCCGCCGAACATAAGCCCGAAAAGGCAGAACCGGTTCGGAATAACGTTGCTGACAAGGTCGCAGACAGTGTCAATGACGCGCAAGAAACAAAGGATAAAAACAACAAAGAAATGCCCGGAGCAAACAAAGAAACAAAACAAAACAGCGAACAGGCTGCAAAAGCTAAGAATACAGCGGAAAAAACCGAAATTTCCGCAAAGTCCGACTCTTCCGAACGTGTTGCGGAACGAACCGAAAATGCAGAGCAGCCCAAGAAGAACGAGTCTCCCGAAAACGGAAGGAATTCCGACAGAAGCCGCAGTCCGCAAAGAACGAACGACGGCCGCCGCGGCGACAGGCCTTCCTACGACAGAAATTCCCGCAGCGACAGACCGCAGGGCGACAGGCCTTCCTACGACAGAAATTCACGCGGTGACAGACCGCAGGGCGACAGGCCTTCCTACGACAGAAATTCACGCGGCGACAGACCGCAGGGCGACAGGCCTCCTTACGACAGGAACGCACGCGGTGACAGACCGCAGGGCGACAGGCCTCCTTACGACAGGAATTCACGCGGCGACAGACCGCAGGGCGACAGGCCTCCTTACGACAGGAACGCACGCGGCGACAGACCGCAGGGCGAGCGCAGGGGAGATAACCGCGGTTTCGGCCGTCCGGATGACAAAGATGCACAGCAGAACAGGCAGCAGCGCCCGCAGCAGCGCCCCGTCGGCAGAAAGCCCGGAGAAGCACCTGCAATTATTCAAAAGGAAAATCGTGCGCCTGAAAACAAGAGCAGCTATGTTCGCACCTTCGACACCGAAAAGAAGGCAAAGAACAAAAAGACGATCATGAAGGAAACCGCTCCCTCCGCGAAAAACTGGGAGGATGACGGCGGATCCTACGGCGGCAGAAAGAAGAAAGCCGCAAAACAAACTCAATATCGCAAACCCGAACCCGTTGTTATCGAAAAAGCGGTTATAACGACAGAAACGATAACGGTACGTGATTTCTCCGAAAAAATCGGAAAACCCGCAGCGGAAATTCTCAAAAAGCTGTTCATGATGGGCATTGTTGCAAACATCAATCAGGATATCGATTTTGAGACCTGTGAGCTTGTTGCAATGGAATACGATATCGAGCTTGAGCACCAGGTTGCAAAGACTTATGAGGAGACGATGCAGGAGAATGCCGAAGAAGTGGATGCAGAGGAAGATCTTGTTCCCCGTCCTCCCGTTGTCACGATCATGGGCCATGTTGACCACGGCAAAACTTCTCTGCTTGATGCGATCCGCAAAACTCATGTTACCGAGGGTGAAGCGGGCGGCATAACTCAGCATATCGGTGCTTACACGGTTGAATGCAACGGCAGGATGATAACTTTCATCGACACTCCCGGCCACGAGGCATTTACTTCAATGCGCGCAAGAGGTGCACAGGTCACGGACGTTGTAATCCTTGTTGTTGCTGCGGATGACGGCATTATGCCGCAGACAGTTGAGGCTATCAATCACTCAAAGGCGGCGGGTGTTCCCATCATCGTTGCGGTGAACAAGATCGACAAGCCCGAGAGCAACCCGGAAAGAGTCAAACAGCAGTTGACGGAACACGGTCTCGTGTGCGAGGATTGGGGCGGCGATACGATATGCGTCCCCGTTTCCGCAAAGAAACAGCAGAATCTTGATGAGCTGCTTGAAATGGTTCTTTTGCAGGCGGATGTTCTTGACCTTAAGGCAAACCCGAACAAAGCGGCAAAGGGAACCATCATTGAAGCTCAGCTCGACAAGGGCAGAGGTCCTGTTGCAACCGTTCTTGTGCAGAACGGCACTTTGAAAATCGGCGATCCCATTGTTGCGGGCATTGCATACGGCAGGGTTCGTGCAATGATGAACGACAAGGGCGAAAACGTCAAAACCGCAGGCCCGAGCTGCCCGGTCGAAGTTCTCGGCTTCAACGAAGTGCCTTCAGCAGGCGATATCATGAACGTTGCGGAGGTTTCCAAAAAGGTTGCGGAGGAACGCCGCAACAGAATCAAAGCGGAGCAGCTTAAAAACCTGTCCAAGGTCAGCTTGGAGGATCTGTTCAGCCATATTGCCGAGGGCGAAGTCAAAACGCTCAACATCGTTGTCAAAGCGGATGTTCACGGTTCGGTTGAGGCTGTTAAACAGGCTCTTGAAAAGCTTTCCAACGAGGAAGTTTGCGTGAAGTGCATTCACGGCGGCGTGGGCGCAATTACGGAATCGGATGTTATGTTCGCTTCCGCTTCAAACGCGATCGTAATCGGTTTCAATGTCCGTCCCGACAGCGGAGCACGCAATCTTGCGGAGCAGGAAAAGGTAGATGTCCGCACCTACCGCATCATTTATCAGGCGATTGAAGATGTTGAAAACGCTATGAAGGGTATGTTCAAGCCCGTATTCAAAGAAGTGCATTTGGGTACAATAAGCGTCAGAAACACGTTCAAGGTCAGCTCCGTCGGCACGATTGCGGGTGCATACGTTCAGGACGGCAAGGTTCAGCGCAATGCGCAGGTTCGCGTTGTTCGCGACGGCGTGGTTATTCATGAAGGCCAAATTGCATCGCTGCGCAGGTTCAAGGATGATGTCCGCGAGGTTGCTGCCGGTTATGAATGCGGCATAGGCATTGAGAACTTCAACGATATTCACGAAGGCGATGTTATAGAAGCCTACACGATGGAAGAGGTTAAACGCTGACAACAGAATAATCCGTCCCCGGCTGTGCCGGAAACGCTTTTTGCGCCGCGGTACAGACCGGGGATTAAATCAACGCTGATCAGATAAATTTCCGCCGGAGCGTTTACGCATTAACCGAGAACCGGCATGTGTCCGAAGAACAGTTATTCGGAACGCGGAGAAGGCCGTTTGCAAAGGCGGGCTTGAACGACAGAAATTTAAATGCAGCATTTCGGCGGCATGGATTCAAAATCCGAAAGGGAGCTTATGGCATCAGTCAGATACGACAGAATAAATGAAGAAATCAAAAAAGCACTGAGCGAAATCGTCCGCGAGATGAAAGATCCGAGAATATCTCCGATGACGACAATAATGCTCGTTGAAGCAACAAACGACCTGAAGCTTGCAAAGGTTCGGGTCAGTGTGTACGATAAGGATGATTCGGTTCGAAAAGAAACCGTTGCTCAGCTCAACCGTGCGGAAGGATTTATTGCAAGAGAGCTTGGGCGCAGAATCGATATCCGCCGAATACCGACTCTGAAGTTCACTCTTGATGACTCAATCGAGTATTCCGTGCATATTTCCGAAATAATCAACAAACTGCAAACCGAGCGCGCTCAGCTTGACGCGAATCGGAACAATGCGGAAGAAGATAAGGAAAACACCCAAAATGAAGACTAAACATGGGGCGGAGTTCGCCGATGTCCGAAAGTTTATATCCGATGGGCAGAGTTTCACGCTGCTCACGCACATTTCCCCGGACGGAGACACCCTGGGTTCGGCACTCGCGCTGAAACTGCTGCTGAACGCTCTCGGAAAAACTGCAGAGGTCGTTTGCTCGAACCCCGTTCCGAAGATTTACGGATTCCTGCCGGAATCGGAAACCGTCAAAATGCCCGAGGATGCCGAGGGCTATTGCCGCGTCATTGCCGTTGATTGTGCGGACAAGCCGCGTTTCGGCCGTGCAGTGCGTTTGTTCGATGCCGCGCAGGCAGAGGCATGTGTTGACCATCATGTTACGAACCCGCATTATGCCGAAGTGAACCTTGTTGTTTCGGATGCGGCGGCAACGGCGGAGATTGTTTATGAGCTTTACGGCATGTTCGGTGTTGCAATCGATAAGCGATCCGCAATTTGCCTTTATACCGGAATAGTCACCGACACGGGCAACCTTTCATACAGCAACACAACACCGAATGCTTTGCGGATAATTGCCGATTTCATTGAAAAGAAACTGGTTGATGTTTCGGAGGTCAACCGACTGATTTACCGAACGGTGCCGTACACGAAAACAAGGGTTCAGGGCTTTGTGACATCAAGGATCCGTCTTGAGGATGAAGGCAGAATCGGCATAGGCGTGCTTACAAGAGCTCAGATGCTGAGCTTTGATGCAACAAACGAGGATTGCGAAGGCATTGTTGACTGTGTTCGTGATATCGACAGCGTTAAAATCGCAATTTTTATCCGTGAAGGCGCGGACGGAAGTTTTAAAGTCAGCCTTCGCAGCAAGGATGTCGGGGACGTTTGCCGAATTGCAAACAAATTCGGCGGCGGCGGGCATGAAAGAGCGGCCGGATACACGGCATGGCTGCCCCTTTCAACCGTTGTTGCGAGCGCGACAGAGGCGGCAATTGCAGAGCTGAAAAGGGATGAGAAACACGATTCTTCTCCCGATACGCATTAATGCCCGAATGAAAAAGCAATGATGCGTTTCAACAGAACAACAAAGGAATTATTGATTAACAATGCAATTTGAAGGAGTAGTCAGCGTGCTGAAACCGCCGGGAATGACATCGAGCGATGTCGTGGTGGATATACGCAGAATCTTCGGCGAACGGCGCGTCGGACATACGGGAACGCTTGACCCTGCTGCGGCGGGCGTTTTACCCATCTGCATAGGCAGGGCAACCCGCCTGTTTGACTATCTTGTTGATAAAGAAAAAGAATACATTGCGGAGATTCGGTTCGGAGCGGAAACCGACACGGAGGATGCCTGCGGCACGGTGATCGCCGAAAGCAGCCGCATGGTTTCAAAAGCGGAGCTTGAAAAAATTCTGCCTGATTTCATAGGCGAAATTGAGCAGGTGCCGCCGATTTATTCGTCTTTGAGCGTGAACGGCGTTAAAATGTACAAGCTGGCACGCAACGGGAGCGTTACAGCTCCGGCTGAGGAACGCAGGCGGAGAATCAGAGTTTTTTTGCTTGAAACCATTTGTGAACTCGAACAAAACAGCTTCCTCATCCGCATTCGATGCTCAAAAGGCACATATGTCCGTTCGCTTTGCAGGGACATCGGACGGGCCCTCGGCTGCTGTGCATACATGCCGTTTCTGCTGCGAACCGCTTCCGGAACCTTCGACATCAGCGAAGCGCATACGATCGCGGAACTGAAGGAACTGAAGGAAGCGGGAGAACTTCAATCGGTTGTTGTTCCCGTTGACGAGGCTGCGCGGCACCTGCCGGAACTTCGCCTTTTTAACCTTTCCGAAAAGCAAAGGACGCTTATTTCAAACGGAGCTTCGGTTGAATGCGGGCAGGCTGAGCCGGGAACGGTCTACAGACTGTATCTTGAAAATGAATTCATGGGCCTTGCGCTGCGGGATGATTCCGGATTGCATATCACCGTATGGTTCGGGAAGGAGAAATGAGCGTTTGATGCAGAACAAGGACAAAATTAACACGCCGGGCACAGACTATACGAACGCAGCCAAACCGGGTACGGCGGTTGCTCTCGGCATGTTTGACGGAATGCATGTCGGTCACAAAAAGATAATTGACGCAACCGTTCTGATAGCGCGGCAATCCGGACTTGTTCCTGCTGTGTTTACGTTTAAGAATCATCCGCAGGAGCTTTTCGGCAAAAAAATTCTTCGGCTTTGCAGCAATGAAACCCGCGCCGCTCTTATGCGCAGGCAGGGCATTGAGCTGGTTGATGAGGTTGAGTTTACAAGTGCGATTCGCGACCTTTCCGCAGAGAGTTTTATCCGAATGCTTGCCGAAAGATTGAACCCAAAGATTATTGTTGCCGGGTTTAATTACACTTTCGGAAAGAAAAAGCAGGGGAACAGCGAGACGCTTCAAAGGCTTTGCCAAAAATACGGAATCAAAACGGCGATTATTCAGCCCGTGCTTTTGGGGCGCGAGCCTGTTTCAAGCACGAGAGTTCGAAACATGATAACATGCGGGAACGTTCAGGATGCACAGCTCCTTTTGGGAAGAGCTTATGCCCTTGACGGCATAATCGTTCAAAACAAGCGTATAGGAAGAACAATCGGCTATCCGACGGCGAATATTGAACCCGATTCCGCCCGCGTGATTCCCGCAGACGGAGTGTATGTGAGCATGGCGCGCGTCAACGGCGACATAATGCCTGCCTGCACGAACATCGGAACGAACCCGACTGTCGGCGGAACAAAACGCACGATAGAAACGCATATTTTTGACTATGACGAGGATATTTACGGACTTCCGATGACGGTATGCTTCGTTAAAAAAATCCGCGATGTCAAAAAGTTTGAATCGCTGGACGCTCTTAAGGAGCAGATTCGGATTGATGCAGGAATTGCAAGGACATATTTCGGCTGCTGATGCACGGTATGCGGTTCTTAAAATGCATTCCTGCGGTCGATTTAAGTTCTGAGCCTGATTAAAATGCGGTAACTGAAAGGGAAAACTATGATAACTGTGCTTCTGTCCGTTTTTTGCCTCATTGCGGGTTATCTTCTCGGCAGCATAATGAGTGCGGTGAAGATTGCACGAAGCAAAAGCACGGATATCCATGCCTGCGGAAGCGGCAATGCAGGTTCAACAAATGTATTGAGAACCTTCGGCTGGAAATGGGGGCTTATCTGTTTGGCGAGCGACAGTGCGAAGGGTGCGGCAAGCGTCGGCGTGGGTTACGCCGCTGCGGCAATTGCTCCGGCACTGTTTTCGAATTATGTCATGCCCGAAAATCTGAGCGGAATACTCGGCTGCATAGGGCTGTTGGGTGCGATACTCGGGCATTTGCTGCCTGTTTTTTATGAGTTCCGCGGAGGGAAATGCGTTGCGGTCGCGCTTGGCGGTCTGCTTGTGCTGTCCCCGGTTCAGCTGCTCATTGCTGTCGGTTGTGCGGTTATTCTTATTGTAATAACAAAAATGGTTTCCGTAGGCTCTGTTGTCGGCACGATAATCGCGACTGCCCTTGTGATTTACCGCAACCGGGGCAATATTCCGCTGATGCTCATTGCTGTTGTGATTGCCGCTGTTGTCATCACTGCTCACCTTCCGAATATCAGGCGAATTATGGAGGGCCGCGAGAGACGGCTCGAAAAAATCGAGTGGGAGAAACAGCGGACTGAAAAAGAAGAAACATGCGGCAGCCGTCAAAATGACCAAAACTCCGCAAACGAGTCCTGATAAGCTGCGCTTAATTGTGAACCCGAACGCCGCACTGATTAAACTTTGCCTGTTAAACCGATATTGAAACGCCGTTCCGAAAACGTAAGTCGGGCGGCTTTTTATTTTGAATACGATGCGAATGCATGGCGACGACGGCCTGCAAAACCATATTGAACTTGCAAAAAAACGAACTTTTTATTCCAAGGCGCGGCGGCACGGTCGAACTGTGTGCACGCCGCAAATAATGTATCAGGGGGGCCGATTCATGCAAATTATTGCACTCACGGGAAAAACATATTGAATATATTGCACGAACGTGATATAATTGTCATTCCGAAAAGGGCGATGAATCGGCACGGAGGAGAATCATTATGATAGATTACCATGTACACACGAATTATTCGGCAGATGCATCCGCAACAGTGACGGAGCAGCTTGAAGCCGCCGCCGAACGCGGATTGAGTGAGATTTGCTTCACGGATCATGTTGATTTCGATAACGGCGATAAGTCAATGCAGCCATCGGATCTCGGTGCATTGCGAGAACAGCTTTTGCCTTACAACGGACTGTATAAAGGAGTGCGCATACGCCGCGGAGCGGAAGTTGCTCTGAACGACGGGAACTGCGCCGAAAAAGCACGGCGGTACATTGCGCCGCATGACCTCGATTTTGTTATCGGTTCAATACATGTTGTGGGCGGATTTGATGTTTACTATCCGGAATACTACATCGGAAAAACAAAACAGGATGCATACCTTTCCTACCTTCAGACGATTCTCACAGGTATTAAAACCTGCGATTACATGAACATACTCGGTCATTATGACTTCATTGCAAAGTATTCGCCGTATGAGGACAGGCGAATGACGCTTGATATTTCAAAGGAGCTTTTTGCGGAGATTTTTTCATATCTTGCAAAAAACGGAAAGGGAATTGAAATCAACACTTCGGCATGGTGGGATGATCCCTGCTGGGGTGAGGATGTATTAAAGCTTTACCGCGATCTCGGCGGTCAATATATAACAACCGGTTCCGATGCACACAGAAGCGACAGGGTCGCAAAGCGCATAAAGGAGGCGGAGAAACTTGCAGCGGCGGCAGGCATTCCGCTTATTGCAACGTTCCAAAGAATGAAACCGATATTCCACCCGCTCGGAAGCATTTGATGCGAATGCACTTAATCGCGCGGATGCCGGTTTGGGCAGCTTTCGTAAACGGCAGGGACTGATCCTTTGCTGCAGCGAATGACTCGGCTGATTTTTGAGTTCGGCTGAAAACAAAAACATATTGTTAAACCTGAAAGGATGCAAGTTGACAGAAAACGGTTCGCAACTGAATGAAAACCCGCCTGAAACACTGACGGTGCATTCCGCTCTTGAACGCTGCGTGGATTATATCGGCAGGGTTGATATTGATTTTATCTGCGCGCTGGCGCGGGTCGATAAAGCGGAAGCATTTCAATCTCTCAAGGGTGCGATTTACTATGATCCCGAAAAGAGCTGTTTTGTTACGGCGGAGGAATACCTTTCCGGAAATATTATGAAAAAGCTTGCTGCCGCAAAATCGGCACTTGAGCAGCAGGCTGAAACCGCAAAAACGGCAGGGGATGAATCTAATACCCGAAAACAAATGCCGGATGATTGGGATTTTTCGGAAAATATCTCTGCGCTTGAGGTTGTGATGCCGCCCGTTGTGCAGCCGGGGCAGATAAAGGCGTCAATGGGCAGTCCGTGGATTCCCGCTTGGGTCTACCGTGATTTTATAATTGCTTTAATCGGTATCCGCTCCGCTTCCGGAAAGCCGAAAATCAGCGTTGAATACATTCGCGCCGCAAATCATTATATAATTCACGGAAAAAAGCATTTCACGGACTTTACGCGTGCAAAACTTACTTACGGCACGGAACGCATGAACGCTTTTGAGATTATAGAGCGAATGCTCAATTCGCGCGAAATTGCCGTTTACGATACATATATTCCTTACGGCAAGGAACAGCAGGTTCGCCGTGTCAACAAAGCCGAAACTCTGCTTGCGCAGGAGAGAGCGCGGCAGATTGCGGAAAGATTCTCATTCTGGCTCTTCAGGGATGAGCCGAGAAGAAGTCAATTGCTTAACTACTACAACGAAAACTTCTGTGCGATCCGTCCGCGGCATTTTGACGGCAGCAGAATGCTCCTTCCGGGCAAAGATCCGAACATTAAGCTGCAAAAGCATCAGCTGGATGCCGTGAAAAGAATCGTGCATTCAAAAAATATCCTGCTGGCGCATCAGGTCGGCGCGGGGAAAACCTATGTCATGGCGGCAGCGGCAATGGAAATGCGCCGGCTTGGCATTTCAAAACGCAATCTGTTTGTTGTTCCGAATAATATTCTCGAACAATGGCATTATGAGTTCACCCGGCTTTATCCTGCGGCGGAGGTCATTGTAATTGAACCGAAAAGTTTCACTCCCGCAAACAGGAACCGCGTTTTGAAACAGATTATTGAAAGCGACTGTGACGCGATAATCATGGGTTACGGCAGTTTTTCGCTTATCCCGCTTTCGCGCGGGGAGCGTGAACGCGAATTGAACGCACACCTTGCGCAAATTGCGGAGTCCATGCGCAGTGCAGTGTACAGCGATGCATATATCGTGCTGAACAGATTTGCGTCGCGTATTGAACACAGGCTGCAAAAGCTCTGGGAGGAGGAACAAACTCTTCCGAAGGGTGCTGTTTTTTTCGATGACCTCGGGATCGACACGATATTTGTTGACGAAGCGCATAATTTTAAAAACATCAGTATTGAAACCAAACACGGCAGTCTGCCGGGGCTGAACCCGAAGGGCTCGAAAAAGTGCGATGATTTGATGGCAAAACTCCGCTATATACAGCGCACGCATGACGGACGGGGTGCTGTTTTTGCAACAGGAACCCCGATCACAAACTCCGTTTCGGACATGTACACGATGCAGCGGTACCTCGGCTATGAACATATGGACGAGCTGAATCTGCTTGAGTTTGACAATTGGGTCAAAATGTTTTCCGAGGTTACGGAAGAATTCGAAGTTGAGGCGAACGGTATAGGCTATCGGCTGCGCCGCAGGCTCAGCAGGTACTATAACCTGCCCGAACTGTCGCTGCTGTTTTCGGATATTGCGGATTTGTATTTTACTCCGGAAGATGACAAAAGGATTCCGCATAAGGTGAATTATATCAATTGTACCGTTCCGGCAAGCGAGTCCCTCAGAAAGTATATTGAGGAGCTTGCGGTGCGCGCAGAGGCGGTAAAGAGCGGCAGCGTTGCCCGAACGGAGGACAACATGCTGAAAATCACGACGGACGGCAGAAAAGCCGCTCTCGACATGCGTCTTGTTAACCCCGAGGAGCCTGATAATCCGAATTCAAAACTTAATACATGCGTTGAAAATGTGTTCAGAATCTGGAGTGAACGCGATAAACTGACCCAGCTTGTGTTCCTTGACCAAAGCACGCCGAAGGACGGGTTCAATCTTTACGACGATATAAAACAAAAGCTTATCCTGCGCGGCGTGCCCGCGGATGAAATTGCGTTCGTTCATGATGCTGTAAACGACGCAATGCGAACAACGCTTTTTAACAAAGTTCGCAAGGGACGCATACGTGTGCTTATCGGTTCAACTTTCAAACTCGGCATCGGTGCGAACGTTCAAAACAATCTGCTTGCGGTGCATCACCTTGATATTCCGTGGCGTCCGTCGGATGTTACCCAGCGTGAAGGCCGAATGCTGCGTCAGGGCAATCGAAATGACGAGGTAATGATATATCGCTACATCACAAACGGGAGCTTTGATGCTTATTCGTGGCAGCTTCTTGAAAACAAACAACGGTTCATATCTCAAATTGTAAACGGTGATTGCCCGAGCAGAAGCGGTGACGAGGTTGATGAAGTTGTGCTCACATACAGCGAAGTCAAGTCACTCGCCGTCGGAAACCCGCTCATAAAGCGAAAGATTGAGCTTGAAACGGAGCTTCAGCGCAAACTTGTTTTGAAATCAAAGCATGAGCGCGCAAAGACAGAAGCGGCGGAGCAGCTTTTGCAATTGCCGGCAAAGAACAGCGAATTGCTGAAACTGCGCGACATTCTTCAAAAAGATATGCTTCTTGCGGAACAAAACACCGGCGAGGGGTTTTCAATGATGCTTGCGGGCGAGAATTATACACGGCGGCGCGATGCGGGCGAAAGGCTGATAGAGCTGCTTGCGGAACATGCATTTATACGTGAGGAAAAGCGAATCGGCACATATCGGGGGTTCAAACTCTTTCTTGCGAACGATATTTCGGGGGCAAGGCGAATCTTCCTGCTCAAGGGCAGTGGGACATATCGTTCCGATTTAAGCGAAAGCGCGATGGGCATCATTGCAAGGCTTGATAACGTTGTTAACGGCCTTAAAACACGGCTTGAAACTACACTCGGCAGCATAGAGCGTATGGAGCAGGACGAGGCGGAGCTGCGTTCGGAGTCCGAAAAACCGTTCCCGTTTGAAACGGAACTTACGGAACTGCGCCGTGAGCTGAAAAGGGTCAACGGCGAACTCGGAATGCTGTAAATTTGGATGATATATAAAATAACAGTCGACTGATTGTTGATTACGGAGGAAAAAATGCAAAATCAGCACAATTATTCCGTTGATGATATAAAGGTAATGGAAGGCCTGGAGGCGGTTCGTGTCCGTCCCGGCATGTATATCGGCAGCACCGGAAGCAGAGGTCTGCACCATATGCTTTGGGAAATCGTTGATAATGCCGTTGATGAAGCGGCAAACGGGTTTGCAACGACCGTCAGCGTTACAATTAACAGGGATAATTCCGTGGTTGTTGAGGATAACGGCAGGGGAATCCCCGTAGGCATTCATGAAAAGCTGCATGTGTCCGGCGTTGAAGTTGTTTACACTCAACTCCATGCGGGCGGAAAATTCAACAACGATTCATACGGGTTCTCGGGCGGATTGCACGGTGTCGGTGCATCGGTTGTTAACGCGCTTTCCGAATACGTTGAGGTTGAGGTTGCAACGGGCGGAAAGCTGTATTCAATCAAATTTCACAGCTATGAAGATTCGGACGGCAATATGCATTCCGGAATTCCTGTCGCGCCGCTTGCCGAGGTCGGAAGGACGCGGCGGCAGGGCACAAGGGTAACATTTTTGCCGGACAAACGCGTTTTTGAAACGATTGAAATGAATTCCGAAGTCGTTGCAAAACGCCTGCGCGAGCTTGCGTACCTGAACAAAGGGGTAACGTTCAAATTCACCGACAACAGGCTGAAGGACGAAAATAAGAGCCGCGAGTACAAATACGACGGCGGCATTGTGGATTTTGTGTGCTATCTTAACAGTGAAAAAACCCCGCTGTATAAAGAACCGATATACTTCCGCGGAATGCGCGGCACGGGCAAAGATGCAATCATCGTTGAAATTGCAATGCAGCATAACGATGGCTATACCGAAAGCATCTTTTCATATGTCAACAATATTCCGACGACCGAGGGAGGTACGCATGAAACCGGATTTAAGTCCGCTCTGACCAAGGTCATGAACGATTATTGCCGTCGAACCGGAATCCTGAAGGAGAAGGATGCGCCGCTGCCGGGTGAGGATTTCCGCGAGGGACTCACGGCAGTCGTGTCGCTTAAAATGAGTTCGATTCAGTTTGAAGGGCAGACGAAAACAAAACTCGGCAATACCGAAGCGCGTACGGCGGTTGAAGCTATTGTTATGGACGAGTTGACACCGATACTTGAAAACCTTAAGAATTCGGATCTTGCCGCCGCAATTGCGGACAAAGCGGTGAAGGCGGCAAAAGCACGTGAAGCTGCAAGAAAAGCAAAAACCATGGCGCGTGAAAAGTCAAAGCTTGAAAACGCACCTCTCGTCGGCAAGCTTTCAAGCTGCACGGGCAGAACACCGGAGCAAAACGAACTCTTCATCGTTGAAGGCGATTCGGCAGGCGGCAGCGCAAAGCAGGGCCGTGACAGACGGTTCCAGGCAATACTGCCGCTGCGCGGCAAACCGTTGAATGTTGAAAAAAGGCGCATTGAGCAGGTGCTTGAAAATGACGAATGCCGCTCCATCATAACCGCCCTCGGAACCGGCATAGGCGAGGATTTTGAGCTTAAAAACCTTAAGTATCATAAAATCATCATTCTCTCCGATGCCGATCAGGACGGTGCGCATATACGCGCTCTGCTTCTTACGTTCTTCTATCGCTACACAAAGGAACTGATAACGGGAGGGCATGTTTACATGGGTATGCCGCCTCTTTACAAGGTTCAAAAGGGAAACAATGTTACGTATGCCTATGACGATGAAGAACTTGCCCGAATTACGAAAGGCATGAAGGGGTACACCTTGCAGCGGTATAAAGGCTTGGGTGAAATGAATCCGGAGCAGCTTTGGGAAACAACGCTTAACCCGGAGAACCGTTCCCTTGTGCGGGTGACGATTGAAGACGCGGCGTATGTAGAACACCTTGTAACGCTTTTGATGGGAGACAAGGTTGCTCCCCGCAAGGAGTACATCACCGAACATGCGAATTTCAACCGCGTGGATTCTTTTGAGGACAAAATCGGTTGATGTTGAAGTTTAACACCGCTTCGCAGTACAACGCGATACACAATTCAGATTGATTAGTGCAGCCTGCGGTCAATCAAAGCCGAACAAAAACAAAAGCATCCGAAAGCAGCGGAACTGCACGGATGCTTTTGGATATTTATCCGAAACAAAAAAACTAAACGATTTGAAAAATATAAAACTTCAGATAATCCGTCTCGGGTACATTCCAAAGAATCGGGTGATCAGGAGCCTGCTGACGCGCTTCGATTTGACGCAGCTGAACCCCTGCATCCTCTGCGGCATTGTGAAGCATCTTACGGAAAAGCTCATCGGTCATGAAATGCGAGCATGAGCAGGTTGCAAGATAGCCGCCGCGCGGAAGGAGTTTCATTGCTTTTGCATTGATGGCTTTATAGCCCTTTACCGCACTGCCGATCGTATCCCGACTTTTGGTGAAGGCGGGCGGGTCGAGTATTATGTAATCATAACCGTGTTTGCGATTGGATTCCATATCGGTCAGAAGATCAAAGACATCGGCGCAAACGAAATCCATTCTGCCCGAAAGCCCGTTCAGCTCCGCATTTCTGCGCGTTTTTTGGATTGCATCCGCAGAAATATCAACGGCAGTGACATGCTTTGCACATGCAGCGGCGGCGTTCAGTGCGAATGCGCCCGTATGCGTGAAACAATCGAGAACCGTTTTGCCGGCAGCAATCTTCGCAGCGGCACGACGGTTATATTTCTGGTCAAGGAAAAAGCCCGTTTTTTGTCCGTTGATAACGTCGATTTCGTATTTGATGCCGTTTTCTTCAATCATTACCAATCCGCTGTCCGGCGCGGGAGGCAGGAGATCACAGCTGATAAAGCCCTTGTGCTGAGTCAGACCTTCCTTTTCGCGTATGGCGACATCGTTTCTTTCGCAAACGGCCCGAATATTAATGCCGAACTCTTTGAATACTTCAATAAACAGCGGAAACAGGCGGGACTTAAGCATTTCGGTGCCGAGGGAGAGAATTTGAAAAACAAGAACATCCCCGAAGCGGTCCACCGTCAGCCCGGGAAAACTGTCGGCCTCACCGAAAATAATTCGACAGCAGTCAAAATCGCTGCCCATGACCGTTTGGCGGTACTCAAGCGCGTAACGAATTCGCCTGCGGAAAAAGTCATCGTCAAACCTGTCGTTTGCATTGCGTGAAAAGATGCGAATGCGAATTTTGGAATTGTCATTTATGAACCCGGTTCCGATGAACCGATCCTTTTTTGTATAAACATCAACAAGCCCGCCGTTCGTATAATCACCGTCAACGGAAAGCACCTCCTCCGCATAAACCCACGGGTGCCCGCCTTTGAGTGCGCGTTCCGCCTTTTCGGATACTTTTGCTTTCGGATACATTCGCATTATTAACAAACCAACCTCTCTGCCGCATTCGGCAAAACTGTTTGTTGAATATAACACAATCGGGCGTGGATTTCAAGTGCGGTTTCAACTTGCCGTGCCTGCACAGCGAAAAAACAGTCGAAAGTGTTTGCTCTGCCTTGATTTGCGGCAGATGCGCCGTATCAGTCAGACAGTGTCGGTTCGAAAGGTTCAACGGCGGAGCAGCTTATCTCATATGCAGTGCGCATTTCCTCCGTTCCGTCTTCAAAAACTTTTTTATATTCGCGGCTTTGCAGCCTTCCGATAACGTGCATTCCGATGCCGACCTTCATATCCTGCAAATACCTTGCGTTTCGTCCCCATGCGATACAGGGCAGATAGTCGGATTTGCCGTACCGTCTGTTGACTGCAAGCAGAACGTCCGCAATTTCACGTAAAAAAGGAGTCGTTCTGTATATTACGGACTTACAGATGTATCCGAACAGTTCAACTTCGTTTTTGTATGCAAAAGCATCGGTTTCATCCGCCGAAGCAGGAATGAATTCACGTGCAAACACGGTGATGATAAGTCTGCTGCCTTTTTCAGTCTGTTGATTATAGGAACGTATCTGTCCGTGAACATGAAAATACATACCGTGTTCAACAGGGATTCCGCCGAGCAGTCGTTCGCTGACGGTGACGGGTATTTTATCCTCGGTTCCGCTCAATCTTTGAACGGTGAGCACAAGCTTGAAAAAAGCCTCTCCGTAAATTGTATGACTGTATTCCGGGCCGTCCGTAACCCTGCCTGAAAGACTGATGCTGTTGTTTGTATCCGGCATATTGCCCTCCGTAAGTTCAAGTATCACTGAATAAGCGCGTTTTTTAAAAAACAAGGTAAACTTCCTTTGCTTTTTCCGAAAACGATACCGTACAGTGGCCTGTTTAAATTCTATTCAACGATATTCAAAATAGACTTGTTGATTTGGCCTTATGCATATGATAGAATAGCGCGAGAAAAGAACAGGACGGGAGAAATATGAAAAATACGAAACGGGATGAAACCTTTTTGCGAGAAACGAGGCATGTTATCGAGCGGCATATTGAGCTGTATCCGAAATGTGAGCCGGACGACATAGTAAAGCTGCTTTATCAAAGCGAATTCGGCTGCGGGCATTTTGTGCGCAGCAAAGAGATTGCGGAGGAGTATCTGAAGAGGGAGTATGAAGCGTGTATGCTGACAACGAAAGCCGCCGCTGCCGGGGAACAACCTTTGACGGATGAAACAGGCGGGATGTTCGTTCGTGTGCACCTGGAACCTTTGGCACGGTACGGTATACCGCTCTCAAGGCTTGCGGAGCTTTTTGTGCGTTCATCGGAGGTTCGAACGGGTTCAACGGACGGAATGCTGAAAAAGCTCAGCCTGCTGAAAGAAATCTGCCGGCAGGGGAAAACTCCGTTTGACGAAGAAACGCTGTCGGCTTTTCTTAAGAAATACGTTGCGGCGGGCTGCCCGGCAATACATCACAGCGAGACTTACCGTCGGCTTTACCATCCCGCGTATCGCGTGATTTGCAAAGAATTCCTTCCCGAACTAATCGGCGGAGAATGCGCAGGTTCGGAACCTGAAATTCATATCTAAGACTCAAACAAAAACTGAATTTAAGGAGAAGTTTAAACAAAAGGCACAGCCGAAACGCAGTTGCGGGCGGCTGTACCTTTGTTTTTTTACAGAGAATGATACGGCAAAAGAAAGACTGATGAAAAACGATCAGATTTCAACATTGCCGTTGCCGGGGCGTGCGCAGGTGATTTCAAGATTGCCGTTGCGCTCACGAAGCTTGTCGATAAACTCTTTTTCTTTCCGCGCATCACGCAAAGTGATCTGGTAGGTGAGCTTGAACAGGCTGCCCATGTTGGTGGTCTTAACACGGATGAGCTCATGGCGGGAAGTGTAAGTGCTGAAAATATCATTGAAAACCTCATCATAGTTGAGGCTTTCGGGAATGACAATCTTGAGGTCGCGCTCTGCGGAACCCGCTTTGCCGAAATTGATGCTTGCAAGCGCAATGTCAACCAAAAGAACGAACACGGCAAGGATGACTGCAATTGCAATATAACCCATGCCCGTTGCAAGGCCTACAGCCATTGCGAGAAAGATACTTGTTATTTCACGTGCGGAAGCGGGGGCGGAACGGAAGCGGACAAGGCTGAAAGCACCTGCAACAGCAATACCTGCGCCGAGCTGTCCGTTAACAAGGGCGATAATCGTTTGAACTATCATCGGCAGAAGCACAAGGGAGACCGAAAGGCTCTTGGAGGGACGATTTCTGTATCGACTGCAAACGGCGATGAGAACGCCCAATGCAAGAGAAACAAGCAGGCAAACAATAAACCCGCCTGCGGTCAAGGTGCTTGTGGTGGAGAAAATACTGTCGATAACGTTGTTAAGCATAGTGAAAAATCCTTTCGTTTATGGATGAAAACATTGGGCACGGAACGATACCGGATCGTTCAGCCGCAATATGCAGCACCGCGTTTTTGAGAAAGAATGCGGTTAAGTTCGATGTTATACGCGGTTGCGTATTTTGAGAAGCTTGTCGGAAAGATCCTGTGTTCATCAAGGAGTGCGGCAAGCCAAAGCGGCAGAGTGTGCGGAGTTTTAAGCTCCATTATGCATTTGCCTGCGGGCAGAATGGGGTCGCCGTACGTGCCGCTTAACAGGTCGAGGTTGCGCGTTCTGTAGCGCAGATTTTCGTCGATTGTCAGTCTCAAATCCCCGACGCCGTTTTCCGCATAGGCAGTGCGTTCGCAAAATATTCCGAAAGACGGCCGAAGCTCCGGATAAAAGCGGAGCGCATAATCAATTTCACGCGCAATTTGCTTGTCGGGGCAGGGCGCATCGCCGCAGAGAAACTCCATTGCATCGGCATAGGGCATTTCGATTCGGCGCTTATACACAACACCTTTGTATTTCTTCTTAAGCTCAATAAAAGCGTTCGATTCTGCCGACGGAGTGCCGTAGCATCGCAAACGGAGCTTTTCCTTATAAATCGGATGCTCTATAGAGGCACGAATCAACCGCATGTCGGCAGTGTCAAAATAAATGCTGCTGACAGTGCTTTTTCCGTAAGAATCAACATGCATATGCTGCAAAAGCACGGGCAGCATTGCGGCGAACTGCTTGTCCGAAACAATATACTTTTTCTCAATACGGGTAAAAATGTTATCAATTTTAACCGTTTGCAATGTCACAACCTCCGTTTCTGCCGAAATGCACCGGATGCGGAGCACTTCGGAATAATCCCGCTCGGCACAACGGCGGAGCGGGCGGTGAGACCATTCTCGCATTACCAATATTATACCACTGAAACAGGGCGACCGAAAGACAAAAAGGGCTCTTTTAACGGCAAATATTGTATATAGTACTTTGAAAACGGTCAAACAATGCTTAATCGGGAAGATTGTCAACAAAAATTCATAATATATCGAGCCAGATTCCCATAGGCGATTTTGCGAATGTCCGCATCGCTCAAGCCCATGCGGCTCAGCTTGTTCGCAATCAACGGCAGTCCGCTGCTGTTTTCAAGCCCGTCGATATAGCGGTTCATGCCGTCAAAATCCGACCCGAGCGCAACGCAGTCGATTCCGCCGATTTCGATGAAATGCGCGATATGCCGTATCACATCGTCGAGTTCGGCAGTGCGTTCATCGGTCAATTGTCTGTAATAAAAATTGACGCCGATTACACCGCCTTGTTTTGAAATCGCGCGAATATGCTCATCTTTCATGCAGCGCGGGTGACTGCATAATGCGCGTGCATTTGTGTGCGACGCAAACACGGGGCGTGCTGCAATGCCCAACACATCGTCAATGCCTGCATCCCCGAGGTGTGCAAGGTCAACAGCCATTCCGATTCGGCACATCTCTTCAACAACACGCTTTCCGAGGGCGGTCAATCCCTTTTTGCTTCCGCGTTTTCCGGCCGGATAGGCAAGACTGTTAACGTCATTCCAAGTCAGCGTCATTGCGCGCACTCCGAGACGATACAGCATTCGAAGGTTTTCAACGCTGCCTTCGACAGCCTCACCGCCTTCAACGGTCAGCACTGTTGCAATTTTGTCCTGAGTTACGTCAAAATCACGGGAGAACGGCACAAAACACGGATTTGATTCAAGCATTCGATAATAGGAATCTATCATGTTCAGGCATTGACTCAGCGGGTTCTGCTTCAGCAGCATGTCGATCCATGCGGCAAAGAACTGAAGCTTCACTCCGCCCGCTGCCATGTTCCGAAGGCTCATGCTCTGATGCCCGGAGACGGTTTGAATATCATAATCATAGTATGTCATCCCGTATAAAAAATCACAATGCGCATCCGCAAACGGCAGCTTGTTTGAAGCACTGTTCTCTTGCGGCAAAATTTGTTCGACCATGTTACCCCCTCAACTCTGCAGCTCCGCGCGCCGCGGAGACCGACCGTATCACAATATTATAACACAAAACGAATAAAAATGCATTCGATAAAAAAGCGCGGCGGGTTGTTGAGAACAGATAATTTCTTCTGCGGAAGACAATCACCGGACGGAGATGCGGAGTATGATATAAAATACCGAAAAAAGTCACAATTTATTTTCAAATAGAGTCGAAAACCTATTGTAAAGAGCAAACCGCAATTGGTATAATAAGGTGCGGAGTTCGGAAGAACTCTGCAAAGTGCTTTTGTATATTAACCGGAGGTGACGCAAATGAAATGCAGAAATTGTGGCCACGATAATCCCGAGTATTCCGAAGTATGCGAGAATTGCGCAGTTTCACTGCGCTCGGAGCCGCAGCGCGATGATGATACCCCGTCTTGGGGTTTCGTTGACGAGAACAAGGATATCAGGTTTTCTTTCGGAGGGCGAAATGCCGCACAAAACAATAATCCCGCGGACATGAACCAAAACACTGACAGCGACCTTGATGAGCTTGAAAGACAGTTCACATGCGATGTCGGTGATTGGAACGAAGTTCAGAGACGTCCGAACGCAAGTCGACAGAACAATAACCGCCAAAACGCTGCCGCTGCGCAGAGAAATGACAGAACAAGCAGCCCGAACGGAGCGGAACGGGCGAACCGCAGTGCGCAGAATGCACAGGGCGCATTCGCCGGTGACAGACTTCCGTGGGATAACGATTCTGCAAACGCACGCAGGCAGCAGCCCCGCACGGAAAGGCAGTCAAACCTGGATGACGAATATGATTCCGATGATTCCGATGATTTCGATGATGCGGATGCATACGACGGCCGCGAACGCGGGAACAAGCGCGTGAAGAAGCAGCGCGGAAAGGGCAGAGATTCGACTGATATTCAAGATGATTTCGACACTGCCCGCACGAGCGCCGATTACGGAGCAAAGCGGGGCAGACGCGATAATTCCTATGATGAATTTGAAGACGTGAACCGCAGAAGCGATCGCAGACGCGGAAAAGGCGGTGCGTCCGGTCTGCGTATTGCAGTAATTGTGCTTGCTGTTGTGGCCGTAATTGCGGCCGGCGTGCTTGCATACACCCTTTTGAACGGCAGCAGCATCGGCGGCGAAAAAGCAAACAGCGTTATCGTCAACCCCAACAATCCGGACAGCTACTATATCACTGTTTATGCAAAAGCCGGTTCTGTCCTTGTTTATGAGGACAGCACAGGTGCGCAGACCGAACAGCAGGTTCCCGAAAAAGGATATGTAACTTTCAATGTTGCATCCAACCGCCTGCGCCCGATAACACCCATTGAGGGCGAAAGCTGCGACATTTACCCCTCGGTAAGTCTCAAAAATGAGGACGGAACGCTGACAAAGCTGGAGATTCCGCGCATAACGCTCAGAGTTCCGACGCTTAATGCATCCTTCGAAACGGCTGAAGACATAACGAGCGACAACGGCGTTATAGAAATCAAAGGGCATGTTGACTTGACTCAGACAGATCTTCAGAACAATCCGCCTGTTGTCACGATCAACAACGAAACCGTGCAGCCCGCGCCCGACGGCAGCTTTGCTTACACAACAAAGCTCGACAAGGGCGAATACGAGATCGTCGGTGAAATCAAGCTCGGCGGATACATGATCATGCGCCGAACCTTCAAGGCGACCGTCAACAAGCAGCTGACCGCAGCCGACATAATTTCAATACCCGAGGAAGTCGATACCCGAGTTCTGAATGTTGAAACTTCAATTGAACTCACCGGTACCGTTCCCGCAGGAGCTGTGCTTCAGGTTGTTCCCAAGGATGCGGAATGCACCGTTAAGGATCAGCCCACAGTTGACGAAAACGGGAACTTCAGGTTTTCCGTAAACCTTCCCACCGCCGCAAAGTGCTATGAGCTCCAGCTCACCGCAACCCTTGCGGACGGAACGGTTTACACGCGTCCGTTCTTTGTGGAACGTCCGCCGGTGTTTAACGAATATGTTCCCACCGTTTGGAGAGGTGATTACAGCGAGATGTCAAAACCCGTCCATATCACCGACCTTCGTGGGTTTGTAATTGAGGGAACTGTTGCAGAGATTACCTATGATGACGATTATCTCGTTGCAACGTTTACCCTTAACGATGGACATACGATCAGCATTGAGTATCACGATCACTATTCTGCCGCACGCCAGCATCCCCTTGAAGCGGGCAAGCAGTACAAACTCTACGGATTCTCAAAGGGCATGGACGAAAGCGGTATGCTCCGGATGTATATTTGGTTCGTGAGCGACTGATCAGATGTTCGGATAAGTTTGGAAACAAAATAACCTGCGCGGCGGCTGCTTAACGGCAGGCGCGGGGGGGGGAAAGCAAAACAAAAAATCATCC
>OGUN01000192.1_pt1 | contig 55990 bp, 44 predicted proteins | sample 1553621 | NCBI WGS metagenome assembly OGUN01 (sample SAMEA2580300, study PRJEB22360) | human gut metagenome | biome: human gut; feature: human-associated habitat; material: faeces | place: Denmark | collected 2008/2010
GCAGTCAATAGCGGGCTATTGACAAAAATCAAGGGATTCAAGATGCGAGACGGGGGCTCAATATGGCCAGAACATACCTGCTTGCAATGATAATGTTATTTCTCAATAAATTTAAAACAGCTTCTAAGTAGAGCTCATCTATTTTTTATCGGGCTTGCCAGCCGTTTGCAGTGTATATCCACATGGCATTGTTCGATGCCGTACCTGTGTTGTAAACAATGTCACCCACAGTCCACTCGCCAACGGTAGGACAAGCGGTTCCTTTGCAGACAACGTTGTCGCCGACAAAGTGGATAGATTGGATCATGGTGTTGACTGTCAACGGGGCGATCGATGTTTCTTGCTTCCATTTGAAGCCGCATACCGACAGACCATTGTCATATAGGAAGCGGGTTCCGCAAACGGGAATTTCAATACTGTGATAAGCTGTATTCCCGTTCGCACGGGCTCGCATGAGTCGAATGACTACTTGGTTGCCATTTCCGTCGCTGGGAACGTCATAAGAATTAGTCCCTATATTCAACAAGAGACCTTGCGCTTTTTTCGTGTAGGTGTCGATTTCCCCTAAATTGAAATCGCCTAAGGTCAAAGTCGAACTGCCGATTAGTCGTTTCTTATCCCAAATAGTCTGCATGCGGTAATGGTATGCGCTTTTTTCGAGGAACCATACGATATTGTTGTTGGCCATAGCTGCCCCTCGGAAAAATTGCGTATTGTTCACCACATGGTTGTGTACGATATGGAAGTTGGGCTTGATAAGTGAGCTCCCGGATAAGAGATAACTCAAATCGTTGAACTCGGTAAACGGAATCAATTCAGGCTCGGCTACTCCTTCTGTCCAAATCTCTTTAAGAATAGTTATTCCGCAAGGGTGTATATTGCCTCCTGCGTTTCTGGGTGTACGATATCGATAGGTGTTTTGTATCGACAAGGATAGATACCCGTCGGTTTGGATATCGTAAGGACTGATATTTCCGATATAAAGGCTGGAACTTTCATCTTCATGGTCTAAGAAAACCAAAGAGTTGTTTTGCAGGGCTATTGTAGACGATTGCACATTGATCGAGCCTCGGGCATAATCATCTCGAATAAGGAATGTCGGTTTCTTCCCTTTATGGAAATAGTTGCCGGAGAAATCGATTTGAGAATTGGATATTTTTACTTGAATGCCATCTTCACAGTGGTTGGTAGAAAAAGAAATGCCTTTACAGTTATAAAATGCGATATTGTCGTTGATAATATTGCAACTGATTTGTGCTCCGTTAGAGCTTCTTAATTTTAATCCTCCAGTAATTTCGCCCATACCTAAATGGTTGTGGTGGAAATATAGATTGTCTCCTAATCCGCTTAAATCGAAGGCATAATACTCTTTTTGGTCCTGAGCAAATCGTTTTATTATTTTCTCGGGATTTCCTACTAAGGTGTCGAAGACAAAGTCCTTGAATATACAGCCCACAGGGGAGCTAAACCCGCAGTTGATAATGGTCTTTCCGTCGCAATACATATCGTCGGGTGTGGCTACGGCTTGTACGAATTGACTCCAAGTGACATTCTCGATTTTCATGCCGCCTATCGCATAGATTCCTCGCATGCTGGGGGTTTCTGTCCAAAAATTGGTAAAGTGGATATCTCGTATCGTGGTGAAAGCAGGAGGAAATTGATGTTCCCATGCCTCATTATGATACTCGTTCGGGTGAATATTGGGGTTGATGACAACCGCAAAATTGTTGTCGAACGAAGTGATAGGTGTCCCGTCACTATCGACTGTGAGCGGATAGTTGGTGTTCAAGGGGCGGATAATGGTACCCAACTTATAGTAAGAGGTTAGATTGTCGGGTGGTGTATCTCCTCCCAGAGGGTAGTCTCCATCGGGAAGTTGGGTGATGTCTTTTTTCAGTTTGTTATTTTCATCGGTAATCCATCGGGTAATGGTATTGTTGGTATAATCTCCCAGTTCTCCTCGAAGTACAATACCATAAGGAACTTTCAAAGTTTTACAGATGGCATAATTCCCTTTGGGAAGGAATACTTCTCCGGCATGTTTCAGTTTCATGGCCTTGTTGATGGCATCGGAGGAGTCTACTTTCCATGCCTTTAAGTTTTTTAAGGCCGCATCTCGAGCTTTTTCAATATTGTCTTTTTCTGCTGCGGGGGCAAGAGGGTTCTCTTTGGTAGATTTGGCCGCTTCGCAGGCAACGCGCAGATGCCAAAATTCATTGTTGGAAATATCGTTCCTTGCCCCGAACCATTGAGGATAGGCGCGATCCATTTCCCAAATGCCGTCGACTGTGATGTCTTCGCCAAAAATTTGGGTAATAGGGGCTATCAACCGAGTATTGTCGCCGGTGAGTGTGCCTGTCCCTGAGATTTTTCCTCCGGCAAAAATCAACGTCGTGTTGTGGGCTAAGGTGATATGTCCATTGATAACGACGTCTGAATCTTTGTCTGTTTCTGTAGTAGTCGGGACTACCACATAAGTTTTCCCTTCGACTGTTCCATTGGACGGATCGAATTTTTCGTAATTTTCGATACCCGCTAAAAATTCATTTGCTGTCATAATTAAAAAATTTAATGATTAATACACGGCAAAAGTAGGATTGGGAAGAAGTGATTTTATGGCATGATGATATAATATAAAATATTTTTGAAAAAAGTGGCTACCGATTGTTGTGAAAAACAGATTTTTTCTTACTTTTACAAAACACAAAATATAAGGAGGTTTACTATGAAAAAAGTAGCGGTGTTGTTGTGTGTTATGATATGCGCTTTGCCGTTGCATGTTCAAGGCAATGATTATCATAGCACTTTTGTTTCTAATCAAATCTTATATGGGCTTGATGAAAATGGAGAGGCGTGGGTAATATCGCACTATCTTAATGGGCATGAAATAGTGCATCATTCGTATAGTGGCGCTGTGGTTATTCCCGACAGTGTGGTAGATCCCAGTGAGTTTTATGGGAATAATAGACCTGTGGTCGGCATCGATGTCTCGAAGTATGATTTTGAAGGCGTAACCGACCTTACGTTACCCAATACCATAAGGGAAATAGAAGGGATAGAGGGGTGCGCCATAGAAACGATTGATTTGCCACCGTTGTTGTCCGCAGTCCCTAATCTGAGCGGATGCCCCAATTTGAAGGAATTGATTCTTCCACCTACGATAACGAAAGTGGGGGAGGGTTGTTTGAACAACTGTCCCAGTTTGACCCATGTGCATTTAGGAGCCAAAGTATGCCAGCTCGACAGGGATGCGTTTGTCGGTTCCGATGCGTTGACGTCCATAACCCTCGATGAGGCGAATAATTGTTTCTCGATTGTGGACGATATATTATATAGTAAGGATCAAACCTACCTTTGGTATTGTTTACCCTGTTATAGCAATGAAATATGTCATATCCCGGAGACGGTGACCTATATCAGTTCAGAAGCCTTTAAAGGCTGTGAAAGTGTGAGGGAAGTTACGGTGCCCGATGGTGTTGTATATTTATGGTCTAATACGTTTAGAGATTGTGTCAATTTGCGAAAAGTCTCTCTGCCGGAGTCTATATCGGAGATCGCTCATTATGTCTTTTTGGGGTGCCGTAGTTTAGAGGAGGTGAATATACCCTCGTCTGTTGAGTATATAGGTCTTAGTGCGTTTGGTGATTGTGTGAACTTGACACAGGTGGAACTTCCAGATCACTTGACGGAAATTCTTTCAGGGACGTTTGCAGGGTGTGAAAATTTGGAAATAAATATTCCGGAGTCGATAAAATCGATAGGAATAGCGGCTTTTGCCAATTGCAAGAAGTTGTCGAAAGTAGTATTGCCCGAAGCTATCAATGTTGTGGAAGATTCGACTTTTTATAATTGTTCGGGAATTTCGGAACTTACCATTAAAGGAGAAGTGTCAAGTATTGGTTCGTATGCTTTTACGGACTGCTCGAATTTGAAAAAATTGAACATCGAAAAGTCCATAGGTTATATCGGGAGAGCCGCATTTGCCGGAACAGGAATAGAGACGTTGGAAATTCCGGAATCGCTCTCTCGATACGATGCATCGGCCTTTATATTGTGCGATTCATTGACTGTGGCTATTATAAAGGAAACAAATAGATCGCTGAATGTCGAAGGCGGTAGCTTGTTTAGGGGGTGTAATAAGCTTCGGAGTTTGTATTTAGGACGACCGATTACAGCCAGCAATCTTACTATCCTTCCGGCATTGACCGAACTCACTATTGGCAGTTTCCTTTCTGATCTTTCATATATACAATTGTCGGAATGTGGAAATCTTAAAAAGATTATTTGTTTTGGTACTACTCCCCCGAAAGCAATGATGTCTACATTTTCGACCATTACCTTGTTGAAAGGCACGCTGGTAGTTCCGGCATCGGCCGAAGAGGCTTATCGAAACACCTTGCCGTGGAGTACTTTTCATACAATAGAAACTTTCCCCGATATAGTGCCTACGGAATTGAGGTTCAATGAGCCTAATCAGGAAATGCGTCCATCTGAGTATTTAACATTATCGGCTACGGTCTATCCCGAGCATGCTACTTTTTCGGGCCTTCGTTGGACAAGCAGTAACGAGATGGTAGCCACGGTTTCTGAAACCGGGATTGTTCATTCAAACAAAGAGGGCGAGGCCGATATTACCGTATCGTTGAACGATGGGGCACTGACGGCTACTTGCCATGTGTCGGTGCACTATGTCGATGCCGTGGAGGAGCATGAAGCAGACCAAGTGTCGATTTATCCCAATCCCGTAGACGATATGTTGCATATCGAGGGGGTAACCACGGGAACATCTATTACCTTGTACGATATGACCGGTCGGTTGGTGCTTTCGGACAGGGCCTACGGTGGGGCTATGACTTTCGACATGTCGGCTCTCAAACGAGGTGTGTACTTGTGTCGTATCCAGAACAGGACGTATAAAATCGTAAAGCGGTAAATGCACGATAGGAAAAATCCTCGGGGGGTGTAAAGCAACCTTCGGGGATTTTTGTTTTTGGGGCAGAAGTTAAAAAGATTGTTGAAATAAATTGAATATAATATTCCTCTCGGTATAATCAAGTAAATTTGTTTCTGCTCTTGGTTTTTCGTATCTTTGTCACTACGAAGATAGGATACGGTTCGGCATAGCCAAGTCGGAAATGAGATTTCCGTTTGTCTCTGTGTTCATCTTTCGCTATCTTTGTCCCGCAATTTGGCAGGGGATACCCGGGGAAAGCAAAGATGTCGGGGTAGAGAGTTTCTCTTCTGAAAGTTCGGCATTGTTTTTGTCGGTTGATATATGAAATTAGATAACTCTAAATAGATATAGAAGATGAGTAAAAAAGCACTATTGATGATTCTCGACGGCTGGGGCATCGGTAATCATTCGCACGCAGATGTGATTTATAATACCCCCACTCCTTATTGGGACTATTTGTTGAAAACCTATCCTCATTCGCAGTTGCAAGCAAGTGGCGAGAATGTGGGTTTGCCCGATGGTCAGATGGGAAATTCCGAAGTAGGTCACCTCAATATCGGTGCAGGACGTATCGTCTATCAAGATTTGGTGAAGATCAACAAAGCCTGTGCCGACAATTCCATTTTACAGAACAAAGAAATTGTCTCTGCGTTCTCTTATGCGCGTGACAACGGTAAGAATATCCACTTTATGGGGCTGACCTCTAATGGAGGGGTACACAGTTCGCTGGATCATTTGTTCAAGTTGTGCGACATCGCCAAAGAATATGGTTTGGAAAATACGTTTATCCACTGCTTCATGGACGGTCGTGACACCGATCCTCGCAGCGGTAAAGGATTTATCGAGGAGTTGGAGGCTCATTGCGCTAAATCGGCCGGAAAGATAGCCTCTATTATCGGACGATATTATGCGATGGACCGTGACAAACGTTGGGAGCGGGTGAAAGAAGCCTATGACCTTTTGGTAAATGGAATCGGTCGTAAATCGGATAATATGGTGCAAGCCATGCAGGAATCGTATGATGCCGATGTAACCGACGAATTTATCAAACCTATCGTAAACACGACTTGCGACGGGCGAATCAAGGAGGGCGACGTGGTTATTTTCTTCAATTACCGTAACGACCGCGCCAAAGAGCTGACGATTGTGCTCACGCAGCAAGATATGCCCGAGGCCGGTATGCACACGATTCCCGGTTTGCAATACTATTGCATGACGCCTTACGATGCCTCGTTCAAGGGTGTTCATATTCTTTTCGACAAAGAGAATGTACATAACACGTTGGGCGAGTATTTGTCGAAATCGCATAAAACCCAGTTGCACATTGCCGAAACTGAGAAATATGCCCATGTTACTTTCTTCTTTAACGGCGGTCGCGAAACTCCGTTCGAGGGAGAGGATCGTATTTTGGTTCCTTCTCCCAAAGTAGCTACCTATGACTTGAAACCCGAGATGAGTGCCTATGAAGTGAAAGATAAATTGGTAGCCGCCATCGGTGAAAATAAATACGACTTCATTGTCGTGAACTATGCCAACGGCGATATGGTAGGACATACAGGAGTCTATTCGGCTATCGAAAAAGCTGTCGTGGCTATCGATGCTTGTGTGCGCGATACCGTCGAGGCTGCTAAGGCCAACGGTTACGAAGTGATTATCATAGCCGATCACGGTAATGCCGACAATGCCGAGAATGCCGATGGAACACCCAATACGGCTCACTCATTGAATCCTGTGCCTTTCGTTTATGTGACGGAGAACAAGAACGCACGGGTCGAAGATGGTATTTTGGCCGATGTGGCTCCCTCGATTTGCCACATCATGGGATTGCCTCAGCCGGCCGAAATGACAGGACATGATTTGTTGAAATAACAACGATCGACGATGACGATATGCCGGAACGTATGCTTTGCGTTCCGGCTTTTCTTCCTCATAAAGATAGATGAAAACGATAGAATCCGAAGAAATTATGCTGCAAGTAGGTAGTGCACTGGTGAGCCTCGATGTCATAGAACGCTTTTTTATCTGTGATCTCGAAAAATGTTTGGGGGCATGTTGTATCGAGGGAGATGCCGGCGCTCCGGTCTCCGAGGAAGAATGTCGTAAACTGAAAGAAATTCTTCCGGTTATCTGGGACGATTTGTTACCCGAAGCGAAGGCCGTTATCGAACGGCAAGGAGTTGCCTATGTCGATGAAGAAGGCGATTTGGTGACATCTATCGTGAATGGTAAGGATTGTGTTTTTACCTGTTATGGTAAAAACGGAATGTGCCAATGTGCCGTAGAGAAAGCGTTTCGAGAGGGGAAAATCGATTTTTACAAGCCTGTTTCCTGTCATCTGTATCCTGTGCGTTTGAAAGAATACAAAGACTTTGCGGCGGTAAATTATCACCGTTGGAAAATTTGCAAGGCAGCCGAAGTATTGGGCCGCCGGGAAAAAGTGAGGGTTTACGAATTTTTGAAAGAACCGTTGATTCGCAGGTTTGGAGAAAAGTGGTATAACGATCTTTGTGAAGCCGCCGAGGCTTATTTGAAAGAGTATGGGAAATAATCCGGTAAAATTTAGCTATAAACAGATTTGGTTCATTGCCTATCCGATTCTTATCAGTCTCGTTATGGAGCAACTCATCGGCATGACCGATACCGCCTTTATGGGGCGTGTCGGTGAAGTCGAATTGGGAGCTTCGGCCATTGCCGGAGTCTATTACATGACATTTTATATGATTGCTTTCGGATTTAGCTTGGGAGCGCAAATCATTATGGGGCGGAGAAACGGAGAAGGAAATTATGCGAAGATAGGCCCGATATTTTATAAGGGAACCTATTTTTTGCTGGGAGTAGCGTTGGTGCTGTTTGTCTCATCTCATTTCGTTTCGCCTTTGATTCTCGAACGATTTATCGATTCGCCTCATGTTCATGAGGCTGCCGTAAGTTATATTCGCTGGCGGGTATATGGGTTTTTCTTTTCATTCGTAGCCGTGATGTTCCGCGCCTTTTTCGTGGGAACAACCCAAACAAAGACTCTGACACTCAATTCGATTGTCATGGTATTGTCGAATGTCGTGTTTAATTACATTCTGGTTTTCGGGAAATTGGGATTTCCGGCTATGGGAATTGCAGGAGCCGCCATCGGTTCTTCTTTGGCCGAGTTGGTATCGGTAATTTTCTTTGTCGTTTACACTCGTGTGCGAGTCGATGTCAAAAAATATGGATTAAATCGCTTCGGTTTGCGGAATGGAGAACCTTTGGGAAATATTTTGAATATTTCTGTATGGACGATGGTTCAAAATTTTATATCCATGTCTACGTGGTTCCTGTTTTTTATCGCTGTGGAACATCTGGGCGAGCGATCGTTGGCCATAACGAATATTATTCGTAACGTATCGGCCCTGCCTTTTATGATTGTCATTACGTTCTCTTCGACATGTAGTACGCTCATCAGTAATTTGATAGGAGCTGGAAATACTCGCTATGTACGGGGCACGTTGAATCAGTGTATCCGTATGGCATATTTGTTTGTGTTTCCAATTATATTGTTTTTTATCCTTTGTCCCAATTGGATCTTGCGCATTTACACCGATATGCCCGATCTTATTTCGGCATCGCTTCCGTCTCTGTTTGTCCTTTGTTCCGCCTATATTTTTATAGTTCCGGGGAATGTCTATTTTCAGTCGGTTTCGGGGACAGGCAATACTCGTGCTGCGTTTATTTTGGAACTGATGGCGCTGGTGCTCTATGTCGTCTATGTGGCGATTATGATATTTTATCTGAGGGTCGATGTTGCTATTTGCTGGACGACAGAACATATCTATGCCATTGGAATTCTTTTATTTTCGGCGGCTTATATGAAATGGGGAAAGTGGGAAAATAAAAAAATCTAAAAAAAATAATCGGGCTGTTGTTTTATATAGAAATTGTTTAATAAATTATATTTAATACGAATGAACTAAATATAAAAGTCAAATGGGTTGCTGTTTACGATAATTTGTGTATATTTGCAACCGATGCAAAAACGGATTATACATCGATATAGTCAAGGGTGTTTGCTCCTACTCTTGGGTTAGTTATATGGGAAATTTTATGGTAAGAAAAATTCTGTTGTGTATATTCGCATGTACCTTTGTAATGTCGGAGGCACAAGAAGAGTCTGTCCGTCCATATCAGTTGCCCGATATTCCCGATAGTTTGGTGACGCCCGATGTTAGAAGCGAATATTTAATTGCCCATTATTGGGATAATTTTGATATTGAAAACCGCGCATATTTGGATGCGAGGGAAATTCCGGAACAGGCTTTCGTTGATTTTACCTCTATTATGCGTATCGCTTCACGAGAGAGCACATTGAAATCTATTGATATTTTATTGAAGCGGGCTTCGAGCGATGAAGATATATTGTTGATGTATGCCGATATAGCCGATAAATATCTATATAGTGGAGAAGGGCATTTAGTTAGCGAGGAAGCCTATTTGCCGTTTGTAAAAGCGGTGCTCGATTCGAAAAAAGTGGATAAGTTACGTAAGTTGCGTTATTCCTATCAATATGATGTTTTGACTAAAAACCAATTGGGAATGGAATTGACCGACTTTGAATATAAATTACCGGGAAAAGAAAAGAAGTTTCGTGTTAAGAAATTAAAAGCTCCTTTTGTCCTGTTATATATTAACGATCCCGAATGCGATGATTGCTCGTTGACTACTTTGAGGTTGAGTGTTTCGCAGGCCTTATTGAAGGAAGTAAGAGAAGGACGACTCGTTATTTTGTCGGTTTATCCCGATGGAGAGACGGACGAATGGTTGGGCAGTGTTGAGAAATATCCCAAAGAGTGGGTGGTGGCTTCTATGGAAAATGGAGACCGTTATTTCGATTTGAGGATTATGCCTGCTTTGTATTTGTTGGATAAAGATAAGAAAATAATATTACGCAATACTTCGCTGGAAGAAGTAGAAAAGATATTGAAGGAAAATAAGTAAAAAGACTTTGTGGTTTTGATTCTGTGTAAACGATGTGAATCGTCCATTTGAGATCCCCTCTGTGCGTGAGCATAGGTTTTTTTGACCCAATAACACCTGAAAAAGGAAGAATCGACCACAAAGTCTTTTCTATTTAATCTATTTGAGCAATTCGGTTGTTATTTAATATTGAATTAACAAAATTGAATATGAAGAATTTCGCTAAAACGGTCTCCCGCTTTTTGTTGTGTGAACGATTGTCCGATTGGGCAAAACTAGGGTTACGGGTGTTTATCGGTTTCATGATGCTGACTCACGGCATCGCCAAAATAGAGCAGTTCGATACTTTGAAATCTACGTTTCCTGCAACTATGGGAATGAGTAGTGAGCTGTCGTTAATCCTCATCATATTGGTAGAGGTTGGTTGTTCCTCGTTGGTGCTGTTGGGATTTATGACAAGGTTGGCGGTTTTACCGTTGATGTTTTCTATGATTATTGCAGCTTTTTTTACCTTTTCTCCGATTAGCCTGTCGACGGCAGAATTACCGTTGCTTTATTTGGGAATTTATACTTTTATACTGCTTGCGGGTCCCGGACGATATTCTGCGGATGCCTTCTTCGTGAAGACTTTTCATTTAGAAACCTCGTCAGAAAGCAAGGAAGAAGTTTAATTTTGAAAGACAGGTATCACCGGAACCGGAATTAGAGAACGAATAGATGAACGTAGCCGTATTATTATCTGGGGGAGTGGATAGTGCCGTTGTTGTACATCGGCTGAAAGAGCAAGGGATAGACCCGACTTTATTTTACATTCGCATAGGAATGGACAATGACGAAGGCGACTGTTCGGCCGAGGAGGATATAGAAATGTGTACTTATATTGCGCGTAAGTACGGACTTCCGTTTGAAGTCGTATCTCTCCATAGGGAATATTGGGACCATGTCATGGAATATGCTTTGCGAACGGTGGAACTCGGATTAACCCCTAATCCCGATATGATGTGTAACAAAATGATCAAATTCGGTTTCTTTGAGGAACGTTGGGGGCATGCGTTCGATAAAACGGCTACCGGCCATTATGCTACGACGACCGAGAGGAATGGTAAAATTTATCTCTCCACGGCAAGAGATAAAAAGAAAGATCAGACCGATTTTCTGGCACAGATAGACTCTGTGCAGGTTTCCCATTTGCTATTTCCTATTGGCGATTTATTGAAACAGGAGGTTCGGGAGATGGCTGTTTCGGCTAAACTTCCTAATGCTTCCAGACGTGACAGTCAAGGTATTTGCTTTTTGGGGAATATCGACTACAATGCGTTTATCCGTCGACATTTGGGCGAACGACAAGGGGCGATAGTAGAGCTCGAAACCGGTAAGATATTGGGATCTCACAAGGGATATTGGTTTCATACGATAGGACAACGGAAGGGACTCGGATTGAGTGGCGGTCCGTGGTACGTCGTGGCGAAAGATGTCGATACCAATACGATATTCGTATCGAACAGGTATGGAACGGAGAAACAATATGGGAAGGTTTTAAAGTTGGCGGAGTTCCATTTTATTACAGATGACCCGTGGGGAGAGATGGAATCGCCTGTCGAGATAACTTTTAAGAACAGGCATACCCCCGATTTTACGTCAGGTCTCTTAATTAAGGAGGGTAAGTCGTATTCTATCTCTTCGACGGAACCGGTACAGGGTATTGCTCCCGGACAATTTGCTGTCGTGTACGATAAGGAACGCCATATTTGCGTCGGTAGTGGAGTAATTACTTTGTAACGATGCTTCTTGTATTCGGAATAGAATAAATAATAGTTCCCTCTGAGCCTGAACAAAAGAGGAGGAGATCTCTGCCAAACCGAGAGATAAGATACGATTCGGTATGAAAAACAAGCGTATTTGTTTTATTCTGCACACACCTTTCATTATATTTGTAGAATATAGGATACGGTTCGGCAGAGTCAAGCCGGAAATGTGATTTCCGTTTGTCTTTGCACTCGTCTTTCGCTATATTTGTATGATTAAAAATGTGGTGACGTGGATACTCGTATAAAATTAAAGGTGTTGGGGTTGACTTACAGTCAAGTACAAAAAGGTGCGTATGCTTTGGTGCTTGCCGAAGAAAATGGGCCTCGTCGTATTCCTGTCGTGATAGGAGTGTCCGAGGCTCAGTCTATAGCTATATCTTTGGAAGGTATTGTTCCGCCTCGTCCGATTACTCATGATCTTTTTGTGAGTTTCTCTCACGGTTTCGGCATTCGTTTGAAAGAGGTTTGTATTTATAAATTTGAGAATGGAGTTTTTTCCTCGGAAATGCTTTTTGACGATGGTACGCGTGAGATTCGTATCGATGCCCGTACTTCCGATGCAATAGCCATAGCTTTGCGTACACGGTCCGACATATATGTCATGCAGGATATTATAGACGAGGCAGGATTTGTTTATGAAGAAAATGAAGGTAAAGAAGTCGTAGAGACAGAAGAACTCCCCGAAGAAAAGAGTTTGTCGAATTGTTCCCGTAAGGAACTTAAAGAACGCTTGGAAAAGGCTATTGCTTCCGAGGCTTATGAAGAAGCCGCTCGTATTCAAGATGAGCTGAATAAAAGAGATAATAACTTGTAAGAACACCGATATTTTTTTAGATTTGCATGAAATAAGCCGCATGTCGGTAAAATGCTCGGACAAGTGAGGTATTCCAGTGCTCAATCGGCTTTATTTTTGACGGATAATCTAAACCATGTCCTGTAAAAAAGGAAATTATTACAACACAAACGCAAGAATATGGAAAGTGTAAAAATTCGACTGATAGTCATGAATTTTCTCCAATTTTTTATCTGGGGATCGTGGCTCTGTACATTGGGATTATATATGACGACACCCGTTGAAGACGGGGGCTTGGCTTTCGACGGTGCACTCGTGGGCAGTGTGTTTGCTCTATCGGGTATAGCTTCTCTTATTATGCCTGCGCTTATAGGTGTGGTTTCCGATAAGTGGGTGAATGCCGAACGGCTGATGGGAGTTCTGCATTGGGTCGGAGCTATTTCTCTTTTTTGTGCGGCGTTCGTTACCGATTATGATTTGTTCAAAATAGCGATGTTGGTCAATATGCTGGCCTATATGCCCACTCTCTCATTGTCATATACCGTTGCATATAATGCTATCGATAAAGCTGGATTGGATCGCATTAAGGACTATCCTCCCGTGAGAGTTTGGGGAACGATAGGGTTTATCGTCGCTATGTGGATAGATAACCTCACCGGGTTCAGCTCCAATAATGGGCAGTTGATTATGGCTGCGTGCGCTTCTGCCGCAATGGGACTTTATTGCTTCACTTTACCGGCTTGTCCTCCGGCTAAGGCGATGAAGAATAACGGGCTCATGTCTGTGTTGGGATTGGATGCTTTGGTTTTGTTTAAGAATTACCGTACAGCCGTATTCTTGCTTTTCTCTTTTTTGTTGGGGGCAGCCCTTCAAGTGACCAATATGTATGGCGTTCCTTTTCTCGATAGCTTCAGGGCGACTCACCCCGAGGCTTGGGCTGTGAAATATTCGGTCATACTCTCTTCTCTTTCTCAGGTATCGGAAACTCTTTTTATTCTGGCGATACCGTTTTTTATGAGCCGATACGGTATTAAGAGGGTGATGATCATCAGTTTCATGGCATGGGTATTGCGTTTTGGATTCTTCGCAATCGGCGGTCCCGAGGGCTTCCCGGTCGTATTCTTGGTATTATCGATGATCGTATATGGTATGGCCTTCGATTTCTTCAATGTGTCGGGTTCTCTTTTCATTGCCGATGAGGCTCCCGCTTCCATAAAAGCCAGTGCTCAGGGTATCTTCATGATGATGACGAATGGACTGGGTTCTATCGTGGGCGGTTACGGTGCTGGGTTGGTTATCGCTTATCATAGCGAGAATGGCGTGGTGACAGACTGGCCGGCATGTTGGACTATCTTTGCGGCTTATGCTTGTGTAATCGGTATTTTGTTTGCATTGACGTTCCACTATAAACATCAAGCCAAAGTCAAGGCAGAGAAAGTTTAATCTTTTAACGAGGTCCTATGCAGATATTTTATGCTCCCGATATTGAAAGTGTGCATGAGCTCCCTGAGGCGGAAAGCCAGCATTGTGTCAGAGTTTTGCGTATGGGCGAAGGTGATGAGATTGGAATTGTCGATGGGGGAGGAAATAAATATCTGGCCGAAATCGTTCTGGCGCATCCGAAGCGTTGTGGCATACGGATATTGAAAAAATCGAAAGTTCCCAATCCGTGGCGGGCACAAGTGCATGTAGCGATTGCGCCGACGAAGAATCTCGATAGAATGGAGTGGTTTGCCGAAAAAGTCACGGAGATAGGCATTGATTCGATTGCTTTGTTGAAATGCCGATTCTCTGAACGGAAAGAGTTAAAACTCGATCGTCTGAACAAAATTCTGATTTCGGCGATGAAGCAATCCTTAAAGGCTGTTTTGCCCCGATTGTCCGAAATGGAAGCCTTTTCGGACTTTGTCGCCCGTCCTTTCGATGGACAGAAATTCATTGCTCATTGCTATGCAGAGGGCGAGCGGAAAGAACTCTCCGAGGTATATCGCCCGGGAGAGAATGCTTTGATTTTGATAGGTCCTGAGGGTGATTTCAGCCCCGAAGAGGTAGAACAGGCTATTGCCTGTGGATTTCAGCCGGTGATGTTGGGGCAGAGCCGGTTGCGTACGGAAACGGCCGGAGTAGTTGCCTGCCATACGATACAAGTGTTGAATCAGTTAAAATCGAAATAATGAAACTCGAAAATCTTAAATATACCGATAGCGGTAATTTCTTTCTGTTGGCAGGTCCTTGTGTCATAGAAGGAGAGTACATGGCGATGGATATTGCGGAAAAGATCGTCGGGATAACAGAATCGTTGCAGATACCCTATATTTTCAAGGGCTCTTATCGCAAGGCCAACCGTTCTCGCCTTGATTCGTTTACCGGGATAGGCGATGAGAAGGCTTTGAAAATATTACGGAAAGTCGCCGATACATACAAAATACCTGTCGTTACCGATATTCATACGGCCGAGGAGGCTAAGATGGCTGCCGAGTATGTCGATGTGTTGCAAATTCCGGCATTTTTGTGCCGCCAGACCGATTTGTTGGTGGCTGCTGCAAAAACAGGGCGAGTGGTGAATATCAAGAAAGGCCAATTCCTGTCGCCCGAGGCCATGAAGTTTGCCGCTCAAAAGGTCGTGGATGCGGGGAATAACGATGTGATGATTACAGAACGGGGAACTTCTTTCGGTTATCAAGATCTGTTGGTCGACTATCGGGGCATTCCGATTATGCAGAAGTTCGGTTTCCCGGTTATTCTCGATGCTACCCATTCGTTGCAAAGGCCCAATCAAGATTCAGGCGTGACCGGAGGAATGCCGGAATTGATAGAGACTATCGCCCGGGCAGGTATCGCTGTGGGTGTCGATGGGTTGTTTATGGAGACTCACCCCGAACCGTGTAAAGCTAAATCGGACGGAGCCAATATGTTGCCGTTGGATCTTTTGGAAGGCTTGCTGACAAGGTTAGTGTGCATTCGGCAGGCTGTAATGTCTTTGGGTAGTAAAGATAAGTAACATATAAAAGCTGTTTGACAATGGTTTCTCGACTCAGGTGTTTTATAGGGGGTATCTTATTTTGTTTTTTCACGTCGTCGTTTGCTCTTCATGCGACGGAAATCGATGATTTGGTGAAAGCCATGATGGAGGTATATGCCGAGGAATTGGCTGCCAATCCACAGGATTACAGAACGTATTATAGCCGGGCTATGGCTTATTTCGGACAGGGGGATATGAAAAAGGCTTTGTCGGATATCGACAATGCGATTAAATATTTTCCTCGAAAAGAGAAGGACGATTTGGCACAGGCTTATTTGCTGAGAGCTAAGATTCTGTCGGAAAGGGGAGAGGCCAAGTCTGCTTTGACCGATTTGAACAGTGCTTTACGATTAGTCCCTAACCATCGGTTGGCTCTGAAAGACCGGGGAGATCTGCTGTGCCGGTTGGGACAATACGATATGGCTAAAATCGACTATAACCATTTGTTGCGCATGGATACCCGCAGTCAAAGCGCATTTATGGGGTTGGCACGAGTCGAGGCTCATACCGGCCAGCCGGTGAGAGCGAAAGATTTATTAGCTCAGGCTGTCAATCTCTCGCCCAAAGATCCGAAGATTTATTTGGAGCGCAGCGAGATTTATAAGGAGATGGACATGATGCCCGAAGCAGTCGATGATTTGGTCTATGCCGTCTCGCTCGATGATGGGCATTCGGGAGCGATACAAAAGCTGGTCGCTTATAGTAACGAGTCGTATAACGGCGTTATCGAAGGGTTGAATCGGAATATCGAACGTTCTCCCCGGCAGGGTATGCTTTATTATGTGCGTGCCACCATTTATAAAGACCATTATGATTATGCATCTTCTTTGCGTGATTGGAATACGATCGTGGAGGAGAACTTTTTCAATTTTCATACGGTCTATTATAACCGGGCCTTTTGTCTGTCGAGGTTGACCCGATTCGACGAAGCGAGAGCCGATATAAAAAGAGCGATAGAGAAAGATTCGCAGAATGCCGAATATTATCGATTGTTGTCTGAAATCGAGAGGGGAGACGGCAATCTTGCCGCTGCCGAACAAGCTGTTCGGCAAGCGGCGGTATATGACCCGTCGAATGTGGCGATTTGTCTGGAAAGGGGAATGATTGCCTATGACGAAGGCGACTTCGGGCAGGCGATAAGTTGTTATAACGAGGCTGTCGTCGCAGCTCCCGATGAACCGTATTCTTATTTGGCACGGGCTTATACGCAAGAATATGGTATGGAAAATCGTATAGCTGCTGAGGCGGATTACCGCAAAGTACTTAGCTTGGACGGTACGTCTGCCGCTTATGGCAATAATTTGAAAGGAATCGCATTTGCGAAACTTCATTTGAAAAAACAGGCCGAGGAGTGGGAGCGTTCGCTTTTGGCTTCCGGGTCGGTTCGTAATATCGATTATTTTTATTTAGCTTGTATGTACGCCGGTTTTGATGTCGACAAGTCGATTTCTTATCTCGACAAGGCGTTGCAAAACGGATATGGCGATTATTATCGTATTCATGTCGACCGCTACTCTCCGGTATCGCTATTACCCATCAGACATTTGTCGCAGTACAGCGATTTGCTGTATAAATATCGTGCCTTGTTCGGTAAATAGTTGCAAGTCCGCGCCGTTTTTTTATTTTACGGTTCTGATGCATTGTCTTTATGTTTGAATATTTTCTGTCCCCATGATGTTTTTAGGATTCCTTTCATTATAATGGGTGTCAATATTCCTGTTATTGCTGCCGGTATAACAATATTTGCTATTATCTCGTTTAAATTCATAATGGGTCGAATTGTTCTCTATGGATTAATTGTATTACAAAGATATTTAAATAAATATGTTTTTAGGACGCCATATTTAAATTTTTTGTTGAGCCCGGTAAAATCGTATAAATCTTTGGATAAGGATTTTTCTTAGAAGCTGTTTTAAATTTATCGGGACGGGTTGTCTTCGATATGTGGCGTATTTTTATGGGCTCGTAGTTTTTGCTGTTTGAGAAAACGGGCATATCCGGCTTTTAGGAAGTCGTCGATGTCAGCAGGCAATTCGTTTTCTTCCGATGGCAGGTCGTCGTCAAGAGCCATCATATCGAAGAGTTCCTTTGCGTGTTCGGATAGAGAGATAGAGGCTTCGGGGTGGATATCATCGGCAGTCGTCTCGTCGGCCGTATTTTCCGTCCTTTCTTCCCGGCTTCTTTCTTCGAGGGCTTATTCTCGAATCGCTTGGCATATCGTTCGAGGGTGTTGATGTAGCCCATCAAAGTTTTTACTTCCGCAGCTTGTGCCAGTACGTCTAACGAGAGCAGCAGTTCGTAATAACGTAATAGGAGTTGATGTCTCAACACTTCTATTCTCAATCGTTGTTCTTTCAGAATCTGTTCTTGTGTTTCCATACGTCTGTTTTTTCAGGCAAATGTAGAACCGGTATGTCTGTTGTTTATGGCATGATCGAACTTTTTTAGAAAAAAGAGGGAGATATTTATATTTTTGGAGTTATCGGTTCTTTGCACTTTTCTTGCTGCGATGTAGAGAGGCTGCCGAAGGAACGGTAATTTTTGCGCAGAGATTGAAAAGGCTGTCATCGTTTTTGGGGTATAGGATTTTTTGATTGTAGAATTTAACCCCCTCGCCCTGCGGGCACTCCCCCTATATTCCCTTACGGAAACACAGAGGGAGAGGTTTAAAAGTGGTATTTCTTGTTTTGGCATAAGGATAGATTTTATACTTCTCGCTTTGCGGGTACTCTCCCTATCTTATCTGTGATGAGCAGAGGGGGAGGCTGAATTTTATCGAAAATCTATTCAGCTACTTTTTAACCACTCTCCGAAAAGATTGGAATGTGGTTGTAGATAAGAGATTCGTCGCTAAGATTCAAGCCTGCCCCACGAATTTTCTACTGAATCGAAATTTCTGGCAAAGCCCTCGGCAGCCGAGTCGAATGTATTAAAAAAGGCATTAACCCTTCGGTTAATGCCTTTTATAGAAAGAAGCAATTTGTTTTAGTGGAAATGAAATTATTTCTTTTTGTATTTTATTTTATTCGTAAGATTTTGCCTTCGCGCAATACTCCGTTTCGCTTAATCCCGTTGAGCTTGCACAGATGACTGATCGAGACTCCGTATTTATTGGCTATCCTTGATAGTGAATCTCCTTTTCTAACTCGATAGGATACGTATTTCGCTCCGTTGTTACTGCCCTTGTATCTGCCGTATCCCAAGCTGCTGGCTAATTCTTTCGGATTGAAAGTATATTGGTCGGTATGAGGCACTTGATTTACAAAGTCGAAAATCTTATTGGGATTGATGTCCATTCCCAAATAGCGCGTTTCGAAGTGCAAATGAGGACCCGTGGAGCGTCCCGTGTTACCTCCCAAAGCAATGGGTTCTCCCACTTTTACGATTTGATCGGGCTTAACCAAGAATTTGGAGAGATGGCCGTATATGGTTTCGAGGCCGTTGCCATGACGAATGATTACGTAGTATCCGTATCCTCTGCGTTCATATCGTGTTAATCTCACTTTCCCGGAGAAGGCCGCACGTATCGTATCTCCGATATGAAGCGACAAATCCACTCCTCTGTGCATGCGTCTGCGTCGCCAACCGTAGTTCGATGTAACATGGCCAATGATGGGCATACAATATTCCGAGACGTCGATAGTAGCGGATTCGGGCAATTTGTCTATCGGGACTTTGTATGGGTTTACCCATGTTTGATCCCAATTTTCTCCATAAATATCGATACCGGGAAATTCCTCTTCCTCTTCTTCGAGCATTTCGAGTAGGGCGATGGAATCGACCAAGTTTATTTCTTTGTGTATGTTTTGTTGCCCTGCGATGAGGTCCTGGTGTTGTTTGGAGTGTAGGTGAGTGGAGAGATTCCTATTGTGCTGGGCATTTAAGTTACCTAGCGAGAATGCAAGCAGGAGAGGTAGAATGTAATGTTTTGTTTTTCCGAAATACATTTTATTTATCTAATTCTGGCATAAGCCGCGTCCTAAAATAAATAGTCGAAGTAGCCTTTTTATTAAGCCCACCAAAGAAAGATGCGTATATTTTTGCACACACTTTTCAAAGATAATGAATTTTGGAGGAATGTGTTCTGGCTGGTTAACAAAATTTAGGTATCTAGTAAGCCGATTTGTTTGTGTTTTTTTATATAAAACATTGATTTGTATATACTTATGTGTAAACATGTTTTACAACATAAAATAGTAAAAACTCTTTATTTAACTGATTAATCCCCAGTTTTTTTGTTTTTCGAAAATGCGGTTTAGTTCTTTTCGTACGATTTGGTTTTCGGGTCGTTCTAACAATTCATCGGAATCTAGCAGTTTACCTGCTTCATCGCGAGCTACTTGCAATATTTGTGCATCTTTTGCCAAGTTGGCGATTTGTAAATTGAATGCGATTCCGCTTTGCTGAGTCCCTTCCATATCCCCTGGTCCCCTCATTTGCATGTCGGCTTCGGCAATGCGAAACCCGTCATTGGTTTCTGCCATGATTTCGAGCCTTTTTCGGGTGTCTTGGTTGATTTTATAAGATGTCATCAAGATACAATACGATTGTTCGGCGCCACGACCTACACGCCCTCTGAGCTGGTGTAGCTGAGCCAGACCGAAACGTTCGGCGTTTTCGATGATCATGACCGATGCATTGGGTACGTTCACCCCGACTTCTATGACCGTAGTCGCCACCATAATGCGGGCTTCTCCCGATACGAATTTTTGCATCTCGGTTTCCTTTTCGGCCGCTTTCATTTTTCCATGTACCATGCACACTTGATATTCGGGGAAAATTTCCCGAATGTGTTCATATCCTTCTTCTAAATTTTTCAAGTCGCTCTTCTCGCTTTCCTGTATGAGCGGATACACGATATAGGCTTGTCTCCCGATTTGTAGTTGCTTGCGCAAAGAAGCGTATAGCTGGGCTCTTTTGTTATCGTATTGAAGGAGTGTTTGTATGGGTTTGCGTCCGGGGGGCAGTTGGTCGATGACCGATACGTCGAGATCGCCATAAACGGTCATGGCCAAAGTCCGGGGAATGGGGGTGGCAGTCATGACCAAAATGTGTGGCGGAATTTTATTTTTTCTCCAAAGCCGAGCCCGTTGCTCTACCCCGAACCGATGTTGCTCATCGATGACGACAAAACCTAGATTCGCAAAATTTACCGAGTCTTCCAGAAGGGCATGGGTTCCTATCAGCAGGTTTATTTCTCCGGTGAGGAGCCCTTCTAAAATGGGAGCTCTTCGTTTTTTAGATACCGACCCCGTGAGTAGTTCAATACGTAGCCCTAACGGCTCTACCATCTTTTTCAGCCCTTCGTAATGCTGGGTGGCCAATATTTCGGTGGGAGCCATTAGACAGGCTTGGTAACCGTTGTCTACGGCGATGAGCATACTCATGAGCGCGACCAATGTTTTTCCACTGCCTACATCTCCCTGTAACAGTCTGTTCATTTGTCTGCCGCTGCCCATATCGGCTCGAATCTCTTTGATGACTCGTTTTTGAGCTTGGGTGAGTTCGAAGGGCAACACTTGATGATAAAAGTCGTTGAAATAATTCCCGATGTGGTCGAAACGGAATCCTCCCAGTTTCAGGTTCCGTAACCGGGTATATCGTAGAATGTGTAATTGCAGGTAGAATAACTCTTCGAATTTGAGCCTGAATTCTGCCCGCCTCAGGTGGCCTATCGTCACCGGAAAGTGAATGTTGCGTAGGGCATCGGTCGAACTCATGAGTTGCATTCGCGAGATAATGGGAAGGGGCAATGTTTCGGGCAGTGGGTTTTGTATTCCAGAGAGAAGGGTATATACCATTTTCTGTATGGCTTTCGAGTTGAGGAAAGCATTTTTCATTTTTTCGGTCGTGGTATAGTATCCTTGTAGTCCGGTCGTGTTGTCTATGCGATCGTCTATCGGGTCGAGCTCGGGGTGGGCGATGTTGAATTTCCCGTTGAAAAGAGTGGGTTTCCCGAAAAGCGTATATTCCGTTCCCGGTTTGTAACGGTCGGTGATATAGCGTATTCCTTTGAACCAAACGAGCTCTATGACTCCCGAACCGTCGGAGAACAGAGCGGTGAGCCGCCGGCGTGCCCCTTCTCCGTGAGTGGTGTATGAAACGATTTTACCTCGTAACTGAATATAAGGCATCGAACCGTCGATTTCGTTTATTTTGTAGGTCTTGCTTCGGTCGATGTATTTATACGGATAATAGTGCAGCAGGTCGAGATAGGTGAATATCTCTAATTCTTTGTTCAGGAGTTCGGCGCGTTTAGGGCCGACTCCGGGAAGGTATTTGATATTTAAACCGGCTAAATCTGTCATTCCTTCAATCCTATTTCGGCGATTGCCAAGTCGACCGGCAGAGTTATTTTCAAGTTTTCCCGATTCCCTTCGACCAATTCGGGAATGTATCCGGCAGCCTCGTACACCGAGGCATCGTCGGTGAAAGTGTCGTTATAAGGGAGCTTGTATGCCTTTTTTATTTCTTCGACCCGGAATGTTTGCGGAGTTTGTACCGCCACGAATGCCGTGCGGTCGACGGCCTTGCTGGATTTGTCGGGAAATATTTGTCTTAATGAATCGGTTAGAGGAAGAACGGGTATGGCTCCGCCTTTTTCTTCTGCGACATGAAAACAATTTTCTATTACGCGATGAGCCGTGAGCGGGCGTACCCCGTCGTGGATAGCGACAATCCCTTCGTCCGGGATAAGAGATAGTCCGTTAAGAACCGAATGAAAACGTGTTTCTCCCCCCTTGACAACGAGATGGGGAATTGTGATTCGGTGAACTACGCATAGCCGTTTCCAATATTCTTGTTGGTTTTGAGGAAGTACGATTATTAAATCGATATTCGGGTCGAATCGGTAGAAATTTTCTATCGTATGGGCTAATATCGGTTTGCCGGCTATTTCGATGAATTGTTTGGGAATGTCGTTTCCCATACGAGTTCCTTTTCCCCCGGCTACTATGATTGCATATCGTTTCATCGATGGCTTCTTTTCCTATGATTACAAAAATAGTACAAAGCGAGAGCAGAAACAAATTTATTCGGTTGTGCCGAAGCGCAGCCTGTTTCCACCCGTAAGGCAAATATAGCGAAAGGTGAGTGCAAAGGCAAACGGAAATCACATTTCCGATTTGACTATGTCGAACCGCTTCCTATATTCTACAAATATAAGAATTTATTTCTGTATGGAGAAATATTCTCTCTTGTGCGTACAGAGCGAAGGGCGGTTTCGAGGGGAATGAAGGGAAAAGGGGAAGGAAAAAGACAGGCGGAAGAACCAGAGTTCTTCCGCCTGTCGCTATGTGATTCAAGTCAATGTTATAGCCTTACTTTTGCGCGCTTCACACTGCCTGCTGTTTGGACTTCTACCACGTAAATACCTTTCAGATCACCGGCATTTATAACGGCCGATTCACTTGCCGGGGTTTCGGTTATGCAGAGGCTTCCGCTCGTCGAGTATACTTTTATCGTTTCGATAACGGCATCGGCTACGACATGAATGTTTCCCGTGCGGTCGGTGAATATTTTCGTCGCATTTTCTGTCGTATGATCTATTCCACTGATAATCGTTAATTCGAAATTCTGTTCGGTATCTTCGTTTACTGTCACGAGCACACCGTCCACACCTGTGTAGTTGTCTTTGCTAACCGTCATTTCATATTCTTTTCCCGGTTGCATTACGGAAATGCTGTAAGCTCCCGTTTCGTCGGTGGTAGCGGTATAAATGACTTCGCCCGATTGCATGGTTACCGTTGCACCCTCTATCGGGGCTTGGTTATCTTTCCGGGTTACAATGCCGTGTACGACCGGCGCTTCGGTTGCCAATCCCAGTTCCATCACCATGATATTTTCGGCTACTTTCGGGATATATCCGCCATTTATCCAAGTATCCATATAATCGGCACTGGTATTACCGTCTATGCTATAAGTCTTCATCGATTTGGTGGAGGTCTTTTGAGTGAAGAAGTAGACACCCGATTTGTAGGATGTGGAGTCTACGGAGACAATGAGGCTAAGGTTTCCACCATTGTAAGTGATCGGGGTTTCGGGTCTCATTTCGAAATATAGGGGCGATTCTTTACTTCCTCCTGCTTCGTATCGCAAGTTCGCTCCGATATGGCTCAATCCTGTTATGTCCGCTTCGCTCATTTTGTCGGTAGTGAGAGCCGTTTTTTCGGTATTGCCTATCCAGATATTTATTCGATATCCTTTTACGGCTGCATCTGTGGCGTAATAGGGGATATTTACCGTTTCGATCACGTCGCCTGCTTGCAATCCTACAAGATCTTCCGGAGTGTAAAGTGTTTCATAGAGGTAGTGCTTGTAGTTGGGAGAGGGGGCCGTTGTCGATAAATCGCCTATCATAACGGTAGAAATCAGGCTTTCCTCGGCAACAGATACCGTAATCGTGTCGGTCGAGGTCACTACATCGTCGAGTGTAAGCAGTGCATAGATCGATGCTTCGCCGGCGGCTCTCGGGGTCCACGAACAAGTGTAGCTTTTCATGTCGCCCAATATCATAGGTTCTACTGTGTAGTTGCCGATGTTTTCTTCGCCGTTCATCAAGGCAATCGAATAGCTTTCGGCCGTTTCTCCGGCTGTGCCCAAGCAAGCCACGTCGATGGTAAAGTTTTGAGTGTAGTTTACCATACCTTTGTTCTCTCCGGTAAATCCTTTAATGTCGATGCGGTGCTCTTGATAAACAATTTGTGGGCCGTAAACCAAGTCGATATAAGTCTTTTTGCTGGCGAATCCGATATAATAATCACCTTCGGTAAAGTCTTCGGGCATATAAGCCGCCATCTCAGTCCAGTCACTCCAATAATCGCCATAAATGGCGAAAGATTTTAACAGATTCCATGTCTTTCCGTCTGCGGAATATAGAATATCAGTGTTATATCCAGAAGATGAGGTCGCTCTTACAGAGAATGCAATAGAGTCTCCTGCCGAGAGATGGAGCAAGGGGGTGATGATCGTATCGACTGTGGATTCTGTATTGACAATGCTGGTTTCACCATGATGTTTAGTCGTCGTATTTCTTTCCCAAAGTCCTTGTTTCATATCCCAAAGGATTGGCGGGAAGGTTTCGCCTTCGAACGATTCTAATAAAGCCGTAGCTGATAGCATTGTACCGGAGGCGGTAAATTCCGTATTGCCTATACCGTCATGTTCTACCGTGATATTATCGTTATATATACCCGGTTCGGCATTGAAAGTGATTTGGATCGTATCGGATTTGCTACTGGGTATAACCAATGGCAGTGCTGCATTTACCGAGAATGCTGACCCCGATGGCACTGTGATTTTCGATACGGTCAATGCGCCGTTGTTACTGTTGTTTTTAATTACATAATCCAATGTCGTCGCTTTGTTTACCAATCCAAAGTTTATAGCCGATAAGGAGGCATCCCCCTTATTGGGCTTGATAGTTATATTATCGCCCGTTTTTACTTGGGTGAAATGTGTATTTTCGACGTTGTTTACTTTTACATTGAACGATAGTTTGCTTTTTTCGTCATTGCTGCTAATGAGCAGATAACCCTTGATTGTAGTTTCTGCGCCTGCGGCTATTTCAGGCCCGGGGATAACATTGTCTTCGTATAAGGTTGTGTCTTCTCCGTTAATGATGTAAGTTTTGTAGGAGACGCCTTCGGCTACGGTATTGTTCTCGTTCACTAATTGGGTCGTGAAATTATAGCTGTCGGCTGAGACTGTTTGAGTCCCGATGTTCTTAACTGCAAATTGCAATGTGTTTTGAGTGGCTTTGTCGGGGCCTGCATATAATGTCATCCAACTACTAGGTCTGTTGTTGGCTTCTTTAACCAACTGTATACCTTTGGAAATTTCCTGCCGAGTGAATGCTATGAAGTTATCTACATAGACATTGTTCAGTGTGAAGGCTATGCGTGATCCTTCGGGTACATCGTCGACATTGACTGTTGTCCAAGATGACGAAGAGCCTGTTCCCGTATTTATTGCGGTCTGCGTACCGTCGGCTGTTACGATATACGTTTGAATAGCATCGGAAGAGCCTCCGGCTTTCTTGAAATCGAATGTTACTTTTCCCGATATGACAGGGGTAAATATCGTGTCGATGGTCGATTCATCTCCCCAAGAGCCGATAGAACCGCTTAAACATTTTGATCCGTTTACACCTTTACTACTGTTGATGGAATAGGTAGTTTCATTTCCGTTTTTAACGACCACCCATTCGTCTGGAAGTTTGGATAGTTCGTCGAATGTTTCGTAGTAGGCTGTTGCCGGATAGGTCTCGGCCGATAGGGTAATCGTGTCTTTTCCTCCGTTAGAGTCGATGTATAATTTCCCGGTAAATGAATTTACTTCTGCCGACGAGAAGTTAACAGTAATTGTTTTTTGTTCGTTGAAAGCGATATCGGTCGTTGTCGGAGTAACGGAGAAAGGCGACGATTCGCCGTTTTCTACGGAAAGGGTAGCATTCAACGTGTTTATTCCTTCGTTGGAAAGTATAAATTCTTGTGATACCGATTCTCCGGCTTTCACCATACCTAGATCGATATTTTTCGTTTCGTTGATTAATTTGGGTTGCTCCGATATCAATTCGATTTTGATATTGTCGATATAATTGGCGTTTCCATATTCTTGGATCGCTTCGAAGATAACGTAAAACTCTTGCCCGGCCATTTCGGACGGAATGTTGACCGACATTTCGTACATTCCGGTTTTAGTAATCTCAGTGCCTGCGTATCTTTTGGCGTGAAGAATGGGTTCACTTAGAGTCGTAACGGTTTGGTCTCCGTTGATAATTACTTTGTTATCATCGTCATAGCTGTAAATATCGCCTATGGAGTTGACGTATATTTTAAATCCCTCATTGGGCTGGCGCGTACCTGTATCTCGATTCATGAAGAATGAAATTTTAGCGGTTCGTCCAGAGGCAAAAGACAGTTTCGGGGTCACTAATATTGCCGTTGAGGTAGCTCTGGCATCATCGGCTTTTAATGAGTAGCCATCACATGCATTTGAACTTGATGTATTTACCGACCATTTGGTCGCAGTGCTTCCTGTCGCATATCCCGATTTTAGAGTCCAACCGCTCAATCCAAAATTTTCTTCGGAAGAGGAGATTTCGTTAAAATCTTCAAAAAATGGGGCGCTATCGGTGATTTCGATAGCTTGGGCGTAACTTACCGGCGACAGTCCCAGTAAACATATTACAATCCCAATCCAAGTGAAAGTGTAAGATTTTTTCATAATTAAAACAATTAGAAAAGAATTATATGAAATAATAATATTATATTTTTATTTTTTGCAAATATAGAAATGTTTTTGAAAAATTGATACTAAAATCTTCGTTTTTTTATCGAAATGTAGGGTTTTGGAATGGTTAAGCGATAAAATATATTTCTCCGTAACGTATTGGACAGAAAATAGTGCATGTCGTAAACGGAGTTACACATCGAGAGATAGGTTATATGAGGTAGCGATAAACTGTGTGGATATAAAAACAAAAAAGAACTTTTTCTCAAAAGCTCTTTTTTATAGGTTTTCAATAGGTATTAATTTTTTTAAGGTAAAAAAGATTGTTTTAGGTTATTGAGACAAAGGACAACCTTTTTTTGCAGATAAACAAACAAAATAATATGTTATACAATATGCTTTTATAAATACTTTTTTGATTCTTATATGGTAAACTATTGATAAATAGTTTCTTTTGCACTATTTTATTTGAATGCTTCGAATGTATAAAAAATATTAAATGCGTACTTGCCGGTGACTTTTTGCTTGTTATTCTTCGATGTAGTCGAACAGATTTAGTCCTGTCTCGTCAAAAACTGCATAGGAAGGATGCTTGATCCAATCCCCTAAAATAATGATGCGACTCTGATGGGGGAGTGCAAGATCGAGCAGGATATGTCGATGACCGAATATGAAAAAATCGATTTTATCCGTTTCCCTAAATTCTTTGGCAAAGCGTACCAAGTGCTCGTTTTTCTCGCCTTGATATTCGGCGTAGTCATCTCCGGCTTTTCTACTATGGGCCGACCACCGCAATGCAAAAGCAACGGTCCACCGGGGGTGTATGGCCGCGTAAAGATATTGGCAGAAGCGGTTTCGAAATATTTTTCTGAGGAAGCGAAATGTCATGGGTCTTTTTCCGACGTTATCTCCATGCGAGAGGAAGAAACGTTTTCCTCCGATTTCGGTTATCAAGGTTCCGTCGTGTATCGTAATGCCCAATTCATGAGGTAGATAATCGAAAATCCAGATGTCGTGGTTCCCGATAAACCAGTGTATGTCAATGCCGTTGTCGCTTAGCTCGGCCAGTTTGCCGAAAAAACGGGTGAATCCTTTGGGGACTACATACCGGTATTCATACCAGTAGTCCAGAATATCGCCCAATAAATAGAGTGTTCCGGCATCTTGTTTTATGCTGTCGAGCCATCTAACGATGCGACGTTCGTATTCGATGGGATTCTCTATATATCTTGCTCCCAAATGAAAGTCGGATGCGAAGTAAATTTTTTTCCCCGGCATGATTGTGTTATAAAAGTCCAAGTTCGAGTTTTGCCTCTTCGCTCATCATGTCTTTGTCCCATTCCGGCTCGAAAACCAACTGGATATCCACATTTTTCACATTTTCGATACTCTCGACTTTCATACGCACGTCTTCGATGATGAAGTCTGCGGCCGGACAGTTAGGAGCGGTCAATGTCATTTCTATTTTTACGGTCCCGTCGTTTACCTCTATGTTGTAAATGAGCCCGAGGTCGTATATATTTACCGGTATTTCGGGATCGTAAACGGTTCTCAGCATTTTTACGATTTCTTCTTCGATGGTCGGTTTATTCTCCATAGAAATATATATTTGTTTTTGTTTGTCGAAGATACGCTATTTTTTTCGATAGCCGATAAGGGTCTGTAAAATTTTATGATTCTTGTCGATTTGTCTGTCAATTTTATGATTTTAATATATTTTATTTTATCTTTGTGCAAATAGAGGTCGAGAAATGGGTTATAATAATAGCCTATGGCTGATTATAAATAAAAATAAAATGAAGTTTATGAAAAAGACAGTTTTTTGTGTAGCTCTTGTCGCTGCCTTGTTTTTGGCTGTTCCTGCCAATGCACAATTTAAGTTCGGTCCCAAAGTGGGTATGAATATATCTACTCTTTCTCTCAGTGGAAATTTGTCTGATAATTTCAAGGCAAATAATATTTCGAGCTTTACGGGAGGTCTGATGGCCGAGTTTATGGTTCCTGTTATCGGTATCGGGGTCGATGCCAGTTTGATGTATACTCGGAAGGGGTCGGAATTGAAAGATATAACCAGTGGTATATCGGAGAGTAAACATGTCGATTATGTAGAGATTCCCATTAATTTGAAATATAAGTTTTCGCTGCCGGTAGTCGGCTCTATATTGTCTCCTTTTGTATATGCCGGGCCTAGTTTTGCATTCCGTGTGGGCGATAATTTCAAAGAGCAATTCAAAGAGAAAAGTTTCGATACGGCGATAAATGTGGGCCTCGGTCTCGAACTTTTCAATCACTTGCAGATTGCCGGTCAATATGGTTGGGGATTGGGTAGTGCCATGGAGGTCAAGAACGACCTTCCCGATTCGGTTATGAAAGGTAAGAGCCGGGCATGGACCATTACGGCGGCTTATTTGTTCTAAACTGGATTTTTTTCAAAATATAATCGCGAGGCAGGGAGAAACTCTCTGCCTCGTTGTTTTTTATGTCTGGGGAATGTGGGTTCGGCAGGTAATCAGTGGGGAAATGTAGATATGGATTTTAGCGATGAATTTCTTGTTAACAACTACATTCCAGTCTTTTCGGAGAGGTTGATTTACAGTTCTGTTATTGTTATCGGGGGGTCCCTTTTTCCCCTGTTTTTTTAACCCCCTCGCCCTACGGGCACTCCCCCTATCTCATCTGCGATGAGCAGAGGGAGAGGGTTGTTGTCTTGATACGTTTTCTCTGTTGCGGATATTTTTTAACCCCTCCGTCACTATGTGCCACCTTCCCCTATATTTTGCGTTGCAAAACGCAGGTGAGGAGTGTAGAAATCTTTCGATAACATGGTTCTACTGTTTTTATTCTCCGTCTGTGTTACCTCGCTCTATACTTTGCGTTGCAACCCCCCGTAAGGCTGGACACGGCAAGGGCGAGGGGCTGGAAGATTCCGGCTGTTTACGCTTGAAATCAGTTTTTTTTGATTGTATGAGTAAAAAAAGATTGTTTTTCTTGTAAAATTGCAAATAAATGCTTAATCTTGCAAAAGAGGTATCTCGTTCCTTTCTTCCGGTTATTTTATAGGGAAAGGAGCCATGATGATTGACCGGCGAGAAGCGATCGAAAAATCAAAGACTATGAAAAGGACCATCTTCTACCTGTTCTGCATTTGGGGATTGACCGTTTCGTCGGCAGTCGCTCAAAAGAGAACGGTCTCTCACGAGACGGGGACATTCGTCGGAGAAAGCTCGGCAGAACGTCCCGAGCGTCGGGTCTCCGTCTCCCCCGACGGCGTTACGGTCACCTACGAGTTTAAGCATGCGGTCGTTTTGTCCGATCCCGATGTCGCGGATCATTATCTGTGGCGCATTTCGGGCTTCGGGCATAGTGTCGTTCCGGGCGAGCCGGACGTTCCGGTCCGTTGGGACTCGTTTGCGCTGCCCGAAGGCTGTGCCTCATTCACCGTCTCGGTTCTTGAAAGCGCCTGTGTCGATGTGCCGTTGCGCCTCTCTCCCGCCCGTGCTCCGCAGCCCGAGGGGAAAGAGTCCCCGGCGGTTGTTCCTGACATCGCTCCCTACGAAGGGTGGTTTCCTCGCGAGGTCGTGGAGACAGGCGAAGTCCAGGTGTACCGGGGACGTTCCGTGGCGGAAGTGGGTGTCTATCCGGTGCGATACGACTGGAAGAACGGCGTTGTGCGGGCCTGTTCCAAGATCGTCTATCGGGTGACTTTCGGAGAGGGCGGCCTACGGTCCGCTCCGGAGGGGAGAATAGCTCCTGACGACTCTTTCTTGGACAATACGACGCTCAACGGGAATGTCGGGGCGGCCGGATATGAGATGTTTCGGAGCGCGGGGGATACGGGCTCCGCAGGCAAGGACTATCTGATACTCTCGACCCCGGAGTTCGAGGAGGCCGTGCGACGTTTGGCCGACTGGAAGCGTACATTGGGCTTCGGCGTGCATACCCGGTTGCGGGGGGACTGGACACCCGAGCGTATCAAGTCTGCGGTGAAAGAGGTTTACCGTTCCGCACCCTCGCTCTACTATCTGCTCATCGTGGGCGACCACGACGATGTGCCGGCGGAGGATATGGCACGGACTATCGTCAATCAGGACGATGGAAACAGTTATCAATATGTAACGGATTATTACTATGGTTGTATGGACGGTGAGGACGATGTCCTTGTCGACCTCTACCGGGGGCGATTGCCGGTCTCCACGGCGACGGAGGCGATGACGGTGGTCGACAAGATTATCCGATACGAGCGGAATCCGGTGCGAGACACCGCTTTCTATGATACGGGACTGCATTGCGCCTATTTTGAGGATTGTACGCCATATGGTTGGAACGGTCCGGGGGACGGTATCGAGGATAAACGATTTACATTGACTTCGGAGGAAGTTAGAAACTATATGCTATCCAAAAGGAAAGCGGTCAATCGGGTCTATTTTGCTTATGATTATAGAGAAACGGATGACTATCCGCCTCCGACATTTTGGAACAATGGAGAATTTGCTTGGGGGGATTCCATACCAGTGGAATTACAAAGACCTTATTTCGCATGGGATGGTGATTCGGCAGATATAGTGAGGTATATCGACGAGGGGGCATTCTATGTCTTGTATCGGGGGCATGGTACGGATTCTACTTGGGTACAACCTTATTTTACAGGAGATAATATCCTCTCACTCGCTAATGGCGACCGTTTGCCGGTTATTTTTAGTATCAATTGCGAGACAGGCAGCTTCCAAGAAGACGATTGTTTTGCGGAGGCGTTCTTGCAGAAGCGGAACGGGGGAGCCATAGCGGTCTATGCGGCAACAGAGAAAAGTTGGCCGGGCTATAACGATGCGATGGTGATAGGCATGTTCGATGCCATCTGGCCCGATCCGGGAGTGGATTCTAAACTATATAACTTTTTGCATATGACAACTTCTCCCTCTCGATTGTGGGAAACCACCCGATTGGGAGAAATTTTGGATCAAGGTTTGAGGCGTATGGAGGAAACTTGGGGGGCGTATCGGGGACACATCTATACACAGTTTTCTAAGGAGATATTTCATTGCTTCGGCGACCCCGGCATGCGCATATATACCGATACTCCTACGGAGTTTGAGAAGTTTTCGGTGACCCGCGACAGTCTCGGGGTTCGGGTCGATTTAGGTTCGGAGGCGGGCGATATCGCCTTTTACGACGAGCGTACAGAAGAAATTCGGTTTTATACCGGCCGTTCGGCGGAATATTCGGGCGATGCCCGTTATGTGCGGGTCTGCGTGTCCGGACAGAATAAGGTTCCCGCAATCGATTTTCCGGTATATCCCGATGTACTTTATATTCAGAACGAGACTGTACAAGGCCCTAAATATTACAAAGCTGATACCATCAAGGTTGGCAGTCATGTCACGGACGAGAAAGCGAAAGGAGAAGCCGTCTTCGATAAAGGCGAAGTTACCTTGACCGGCAGAGAGAAGGTGATTCTCGACCGTGGAACGACCGTTAAGCGAGGAACCACATTTAAGATACAAATAAAAAAATGACAGTTATGAAATCGAAGAATATAATCATCGTGCTCTTGTCTTTTATTGGGGGAGTGTATGTCCAAGCGGATAATTTATTCGAGAGGAATCCGCATTGGAGATTAGAGGATATGGAGGCTCATTGGAAGGGTAGATGGTATGATGTGGGAGATCCGGAAGAGGTAAATGGAAAAATTTATTTTAAACTCTTTTATATGTTGGACCAATGTGAGTCGCACGGATTACAAAGACAGACAGACTTTTATCGACCGGATACGCTTTTGAGAAAGATTAGGGAGGAGAACGGTCGCATATTGGTGGATTATGAGGATTATAAAAATTATTGTACAAAGGCATATGTCGATTATATCCCTTATAAAAAGACAGATGGAGGAGAGTTGGTGCTTTATGACTTCAACATGAAGGTGGGAAACAAGTATGGACACGTGGAGGGATATGACGATGTATGGGTGTCCGAAATCCGTAAAATAGCCTTCGATGATGGGAAGATACGAAAACTTTTTATACTCAGTAACGGATTGAAAATCGTGGAGGGAATAGGGTGTCTTTGTTCGGAGGGAGATCCTCTATTGCGTTACTTGAATCCCAATCAATGGGAACGGGGAGTTGATAAGTATCTTGGGCTTTTCGAGGAAAATGAAACGCAAATATTTTCACAAACTCGTGAAGAAGCCCTGTCGGATACTTCCTTAGAGAGGTATTTGGTATACCATGATTTTTGGAACAAAGGACTGTATTATTCCATCAGCTTTACGTCCGATTCGGAAGTGAAAGTAGCCTGTTACAGTAATCCCAATCCCACGGGAACGTATTGGGGTACTGTGGCAATACCGGAATCGGTTGAACATGAAGGAGATACTTATCGGGTGACCGGGATAGACGACTATGCTTTTGGCAATAGTCCGCTTTTGTATTCGATAACTCTCCCCGGGAGTGTGTCGAGTATCGGTCAAGAGGCATTCAGCGGCTGCACGGGTCTGACGGAAATCACGTGTAAAGCTGCGGTTCCACCCATTTGTGAAGCCGATTGTTTCCTCGGTGTAGAGCAGAGAGATTGTAAACTGTATGTGGCCGAGGTCTCGGTGGAGGCCTACCGGAATGCCCCGGTATGGCAGAACTTCGATATAATAGCGACCGACTTCTCGGGAATAGAGGAGATACGGGTCGATGAGGAATTGGACGAACCCCAATCGCCTTTGTATGACCTTCAAGGCCGTCGGGTGACGGGCACACCCGAGCGTGGCCTCTACATACGGAACGGAAAGAAAGTGTGGATAAAATAACAATGGCGAAGTTACCTTGACCGGCAGAGAGAAGGTGATTCTCGACCGTGGGACGACCATAAAACCGGGCACAAAATTTGAAGTACAACCTAAAAAATAGACATTATGAAAGCGACATTTTTGTATAATATGAAGCGATATTTGTTATTGTTTTTATTACCGCTGTATTCTATTGTGGATTCGAGTGCCTACGATTTCGAGAAAGATGGCATCTATTATACTATCAAAAGTGCTGATAATTTGGAGGTAAAAGTCGTATCTAAGGCGGAGCGCACAACATCTTATTCGGGCGATGTGACGATACCTGAAACCGTTGATCATGAAGGAAATACTTATCGTGTCACTGAAATTTTTATAAATGCTTTTGTCAATTGCCGGGATTTGACCTCTGTGGTTTTACCCAAAAGTATCGTGGATGTAAACTATAATGCTTTTTTACGATGTGCCGGATTGAAAAATGTGGTTTTGGAGGAGGGATTGATTAATATCTATCCTCGGGCATTCGGCGGTTGTACGAATTTGACTTCTATAACGATCCCCGGCAGTGTGCATTGGATATATACTGAAGCATTCATGGAATGTACGGGGTTGCAATCGATAAATATACTCGAAGGGGTGGACACGATAGGCTCCATGGCTTTTCGCGGTTGTACGAGTCTGACCTCGGTAACTATACCGAAGAGTGTGGTAATTATATGGGATGGGGCGTTTGCCGGCTGTGAGAACTTGGCGACCTTGATGATCCCGGAAAGTGTCAAATTCATAGAAGAATACGCATTTAACGGAACGGCTTGGTATGACAGTCAACCCGACGGACCTGTCTATATCAATGATATATTGTATGAATATAAAGGGAAGATACCGCCCGGTACACGATTGACCGTTCGGGAAAAAACATCTTATATAAGCGGCTCTGCTTTTAAAGATCAACCGGGACTCCTTTCGGTAATCCTTCCCGAGGGGATTCCGTCAATAAACAATGATTTGTTTTCCGGTTGTACCGGGTTGGAATCTGTATCTATACCTCGTAGTGTAACGATAATAAAATGGAATGCGTTTAAGGATTGTACGAGCCTATCATCGATAACGATTCCAGAGAAAGTATCCCTGATGGGGGGTGATGCATTTGAGGGTTGCAGTAATCTCAAAGAGGTAAAATGTAAGGCCGCAGTCCCACCTGTTTGCGATGCCGATTGCTTCTCCGGCGTAGAGCAGAGAGGTTGTAAACTGTATGTGCCCGAGAGCTCGGTGGAGGCCTACCGGAATGCCCCGGTATGGCAGAACTTCGATATAATAGCGACCGACTTCTCGGGAATAGAGGAGATACGGGTCGATGAGGAATTGGACGAACCCCAATCGCCTTTGTATGACCTTCAAGGCCGTCGGGTGACGGGCACACCCGAGCGTGGCCTCTACATACGGAACGGAAAGAAAGTGTGGATAAAATAACAATGGCGAAGTTACCTTGACCGGCAGAGAGAAGGTGATTCTCGACCGTGGAACGACCATAAAACCGGGCACAAAATTTGAAGTACAACCTAAAAAATAGATATGATGAAGTTTGTAAAATACGACATTAAAAAAATAGAGATATTGCTAATGCTTCTCTTTGTTACCTTTCAGTCGAGAGCCTATGACTTCGAGAAAGATGGTATCTATTACAATTTCAATGGTACGATTCCTTTTGAAGTGTTTGTAACTTATAGAGATAATCCATTCGATGTTGGTTATCAGCCTTCTTATTCGGGCGTTGTAGTGATACCTGAAACGGTAGAGTTTGCGAATAAATACTATCGAATTACTGAGATAGGCGATTTTGCATTTCGGGGTTGTTCATCTTTGTCTTCCATTGAAATACCGGGAAGTTGTACTACGATCGGATCCGGTGCTTTTGGGGGATGCGAAGGTTTAACCGAGATAATTTTACCTGAAAGTCTTTCTTATATAGGCAGTTCTGCTTTTAGTGGATGCACGTCGCTAATGACTGTGAATATACCAATCGGGATAAAATATATAGGTGGCTCTGCCTTTGGTGGTACTCCTTGGTATAATAACCAACCTAATGGAGAAATTTATTTTAATACGATATTCTATGCGTATAAGGGTAAAATGCCTCCCCAAACACACATAGATATCCGAGATGGGACAACCCAAATATCTGATGGCGCTTTTCGTTATTGTAGCGAATTAGCTTCTGTAACCATACCGGGTAGTGTTGACAAGATAGGGGTTTACGCTTTTAAAGATTGTGTCGGATTGACATCGGTCGAGATAGGCTATGGTGTAAAGACAATTGAAAATGAAGCGTTTGATCGTTGTATAAACCTAACTTCAATTTCACTACCGGAGAGTTTAACCACGATTGGACGAGGAGTGTTTATGAGATGTGAAAGTTTAGTTTCATTGTCCATACCTAAAAGTGTCAAGAATATAGGTTTTCGAGCTTTTGACGGTACTCCTTGGTATAACAACCAACCTGACGGGGTAATGTACATCAATGATATATTGTACACCTATAAAGGAGAAATGCCTTCCGATACTCATATTGATATACGAAAGGGCACTGTCGCTATATCGAGCGATGCCTTTGCAAGAAGCTCTAATCGTATGACCTCTTTAACGATACCGAAAAGTGTTACCTCGATAGGAGAATGGGCCTTTGCTCATTGTTATGATTTGAAATCAGTGACGATACCGGGCAGTGTGGTCGAGATAGGCGCCAATGCCTTTTATAGTGGAGGGTTAACTTCGATAACGATTGAAGATGGAGTCACTATTATAGGTAGTGAGGCATTTATGTACTGCAAGTTATTGACATCAATGGATATTCCAACCAGCGTGAAGAAAATAGGAACAAATGCATTTTTGTTTACTCCGTGGTATTCTGCCCAGCCAGATGGATTGATTTACATTAATGATATATTGTGTGATTATAAGGGATTGGCTCCTTATGATACACACTTGAAAGTTCGAGATGGTACAGTTTCCATATCAACAGCCACTTTTTTAGATCTGGAAAATATAGTTTCGGTAATGCTCCCCGGGAGTGTGTCGAGTATCGGTCAAGAGGCATTCAGCGGCTGTACGGGTCTGACGGAAATCACGTGTAAAGCCGCAGTTCAGCCCATTTGTGAGGCCGATTGCTTCCTCGGCATAGGGCAGAGAGATTGTAAACTGTATGTGGCCGAGGGCTCGGTGGAGGCCTACCGGAATGCCCCGGTATGGCAGAACTTCGATATAATAGCGACCGACTTCTCGGGAATAGAGGAGATATCGGCTGAGGGTAGCGTGCGCATTTATGCCTCGGGTGGATCGATAGTTCTTGAAAACCTCTCGCCGGGGATGCCGGTTGCCGTCTATGACACGACCGGTCACAAAGTGAAGACTGTCGAGGCCACAGGTAGCCGTATGGAAGTGGTGCTGCCTGCGGGATTTTATGTGGTGGAATGTGCCGGCAAGGTGGAGAAAGTGATGTTACGTGCTTTGTCCGGGAGAATATGATGAAGAGTAAGTTAAAAAGCATAAAGCGAAAACAAGAACTATGAAGAACAGGGTGATTTTATTGTCTTTGGTGACATGGCTGTGCCAGATTTCGGTTTGGGCACAGCTGGAGGTGGATAGTCTTGGCCGTACGATTATCCATAAAGAATTGAAGTTGTCCGGTGAAGAAGGATCCCTTCGCCAATCATTGTTCGGTAAAGAGGGAGATGTCTATTGGTGTAGTGGGAATAGTGGGCTGAAATTGGACTCCGTGGGTAAATTTTTCTTGGAGGCTGCGGTGGCCGGGTCGAGTATCTTTAATACGGAGGTCGACTATGGATTTGATCCTCCTTATGAGTCTATATATCCCCAACATTACGATGCCGCATTGACGGTGCGGAGCGGAGGAAGCCGATCGATCCATTCCATCTATACAGGTGCGGAAGGAGGAACTCATGAGGGGATACGATCCGATGTCTACAAAAATGCAGATAGGCCGTTCGCCGCATATATTATGACGACCACTCCGGATTCGTACCGGACTTCCATGCAGGTGTTTTCGGTCGATGGAAACGGACTGGTATACGGACTGAGCGGATTTACGCAAGCCTCGGACGGACGGCTGAAACAAGATGTCAAGGAGATTGCCTCGGGCATGGACAGAATCTCGGCTTTGCGAGGAGTGAGTTTCCGCTATAAACCGGGTGTGGAGCAGCCGGTATCGGCTGTGTCGAATGAGAACGGCCACGCTGGATATGCTTCGTCCGATATCAAGAGACAGATCGAGGCGGAGAATGCCAGGGAACGCATAGGGTTCATTGCGCAGGAGGTGGAGATCGTGGTGCCGGAAGTGGTACGAACTTTGCCGGACGGGACGAAGACCGTCATGTATACCGATTTGATACCTTTACTGGTGGAAGGTATGAAGGAGATGCAAGCGACTATCGAAAGACAGGAGGAACGGATTGCCGAACTGGAAGAGTCGTTATCGGGTGACAATGTTCCGGAAAAAGTCGTGCCGAAGAACGCCCGCGATTCGGAGGATAGCGAAATCGAATCTTCCACCGGAGAGGCTGCGATCTATCAAAACGTACCCAATCCTTTTTCCCAGACTACCGAAATTATATATAGGCTCTCGACCAATGCTCGATCGGCATCGATATGTATTTGTGACTTGACGGGCAAGCAGTTGAAATCCTATACGCTGCAACCCGATATGCCAACGGGAAAGATTGTGATTCCGGCCTCGGACTTAACCGCCGGAATGTATCTCTATGCTTTGGTGATCGATGGGACGCTCGTCGATTCTAAGCGTATGATTGTGGAATAATGTGAAAGAAGTATCTTAACCGGAATCTTCGGTTTGGCTTATAATTGGTGGGATATTGGCTCAATAGGAGATCAGGGGGGAACTGATGAAACGGTAGTTTCTGAGGAGAGGGGTTGAAAAGATTTCATAAGTTTTTTTGCTGTAAGGGTTACCCCCTCCGTCACTTCGTGCCACCTCCCCTATATTTTGCATTGCAAAACACAGAGGAGGAGGGGGTAATACCTCCCTCGTATTTATTCGTTTTCCCTATGCGGTTAACGGAAGACCTCTGTATCGCTTCGCGATACCCTGCAATGCTGCGGGGTACGGCGGGGAGAGGTTAAAGGTGGTATTTCTCGTTTTTGCATAAGGATAGATTTTACCCTTCTCCCCTGTTTTTTTTAACCCCCTCGCCCTACGGGCACTCCCCCTATCTCATCTGCGATGAGCAGAGGGAGAGGGTAAAAGCGTCGCTTTGAACGGCCATTTTGTTTTGTGAGGACTTCTCCTATGTTTCCTTACGGCACATCGGGGGAGAGGGTTGATACCTTGATATGTTTTCTCTGTTGCGGATATTTTCTAACCCCTCCGTCACTATGTGCCACCTTCCCTATATTTTGCGTTGCAAAACGCAGGGGAGTAGTGTAGAAATCTTTCGATAACATGGTTCTACTGTTTTTATTCTCCGTCTGTGCTACCTCGCTCTATACTTTGCGTTGCAACCCCCGTAAGGCTGGACACGGCAAGGGAGGAATGTGTGAATGTCTTGTAATGCCGTGGAGTGTAGGGAGGAGGGGGTGAAGGGATAAATCTCACTGATTTCCTACTGTGCCCGAATAAACCCGTTTCTACCTTTGACTTTCTCTATATTTATATAGATACGGTTCGGCATAGTCAAGTCGGAAGTATGATTTCCGTTTGTCTTTGCACTCTCTTTTCGCTATCTTTGCATTGAAACTCGAAGATACCTCCGCTCGGCAGAATAAAATTAAAGCGAGCTTTGTTTTGCTCTGCTCTCGCTTATATGTATCTTTGTTACTACGAAGATAGGATGCGGTTCGGCATAGCCAAGTCGGAAATGTGATTTCCATTTGTCTCTGCTCTTACCTTTCGCTATCTTTGCATAAGAGAGAGAGGGTATTTTTGATTTCTCTCGGAAAGAACAGGACTTGATATGAGCACGCTTGCCGACGTTGTATTACCGCTGCCGTTATATAAATATTTTACGTATCGGATTCCTTCCGATTTGCAGGAGGCTTTGCAAATTGGCAGTCGGGTCGTAGTTCCTTTCGGCAGGAAAAAGTATTATACGGCTATTGTAGTTCGGTTGCACGATGTCATGCCACAGGGATACGAGGTGAAAGAGCTTATTTCGGTGCTTGACGAGCGTCCTGTTTTGCGCCGTCCCCAATTACAGTTCTGGGAATGGATCGCCGATTATTATCTCTGTTCGGTCGGCGATGTGTATAAAGCGGCGTTGCCTTCGGGATTGAAACTCGAAAGTGAAACGACGGTCACGTTGAATACGGATTTCGAGGAACCGGACGATAATCGTTTGAAAGAGCGCGAATGGATGCTGTTGGCGGCATTGGGCAAGAAGTCACGCATGACCGTGCAGGAACTCGAAAAGGAGAGCGGAATGCGCAATATTTTACCTACTTTGCGGGTGTTGCTCGAACGAGAGGCTGTTTTTGTCTCCGAACAGTTGAAGACGAACTACCGTCCGAAAACGGAAACTTATATTCGTTTGACGTTCCAACAAGGCGATGATGCGGCTTTGCGCCATGCGTTTGAATGCGTGAAGCAAGCCAAGAAGCAGGAGATGATGCTACTGTCGTTTCTCGATTTATCTTTGTTTATGCAAAAGGGAAAACTGAGAGAGGTTTCCCGGAAGAGCTTACTCGATCGTTCGGGAGTGTCTTCGGCGGTTTTGGGTGCTATGGTCGAGAAGGGGCTGTTCGAACCGTATAAGAAAGAGATAAGTCGTTTCGAGACAGATGTTTATACTGTTCAAGAGGCTGCTCCGTTGAGCGATACCCAACAAGTTGCATATCGGCAAATATCGGATTCATTTAAAGAGCATTCCGTCACGTTGTTGCATGGAGTCACATCGAGCGGGAAAACAGAAATTTATGCTCATTTGATAGACCGTGTTCTGCACGAGGGCAGACAGGTATTATACTTGGTTCCCGAAATAGCATTGACGACACAGTTGACGAATCGGTTACGCAAAATATTCGGAGACAAATTGATGATTTATCATTCGAAGTTCTCGGATAACGAGCGGGTGGAGATTTGGAATACATTGCTCGACGACCATTCTCCCCGAATCGTTTTGGGTGTGCGGTCTTCCATTTTTCTGCCGTTCGGCGATTTGGGATTGGTAATTGTCGACGAGGAGCATGAAACTTCGTATAAGCAGTACGACCCGGCTCCCCGTTATCATGCTCGTAATGCGGCGATCGTTTTGGCGTCGATGCATGGGGCTAAGACTTTGTTGGGAACGGCTACCCCGGCTGTCGAAACTTATTTCAATGCGAGGCAGGGGAAATATGGTTTGGTAGAATTGAAGAGCCGATTTAACGATGTGGAGTTACCCGAAATTATCCCGGTAGATGTGCGGGAGATGCGGAAAAAGAACCGTATGCGAGGGAATTTTACACCTGAATTGCTCAATCGCATGCAGATTGCTTTGGACGGGGACGAGCAAGTTATTTTGTTTCAAAATCGGCGGGGATTCGCGCCCATGGTGGAATGTAAACAGTGTGCATGGGTTCCCAAGTGCGAGCATTGCGATGTGAGTCTTACTTATCATAAGCGTTTTAATCAGTTGACTTGCCATTACTGCGGTTTTACGTATGAGATACCGAAAGTGTGTCCGGCTTGCGGACAGCCTACGATCGGGGTGATGGGTTTCGGGACGGAACGGATAGAGGAGGATATCGCTCAGCATTTCCCGAATATACCGGTATCTCGTATGGATTTGGACACGACCCGTTCCCGTAGTGCTTATGAACAGATTATCGAAGATTTTTCAAAGAAAAAGAATAAAATCCTTATCGGCACACAAATGATTACGAAGGGATTGGACTTCGACCATGTGAGCGTGGTGGGGATATTGAGCGCCGACTTGATGATGAATTATCCCGATTTCAGAGCCCATGAGCGAGCTTTCCAGATGATGGAGCAAGTTTCGGGACGAGCCGGTCGGAAAAATCGGAAGGGTGTGGTCGTATTACAGACTTCCCAGCCGGAATCTCCTCTGATACGTCAGGTAATCGCTCATGATTACGAGGGTATGTATAACATGCAGTTATCCGAGCGAAAGGCTTTTTCTTACCCACCTTATACCCGGTTGATATATATTTATCTGAAACATAGGGACGAGACTCTTTTGCAGGAGTTGTCGGTACGATATACATCTTTGTTGAGAGAGGTATTCGGCGCACGTGTGTTAGGCCCCGATAATCCGCCTGTGGCTCGTATTCAGTCTTTATATATACGGAAGGTCGTTTTGAAAATGGAACTTTCGGCATCGATGCCGAAAGTAAAGGAGATTTTGAAACAGGTCTATGAAAATATGTTGGTGGACGACCGGTTTAAGACTTTGTTGCTCTATTATGATGTAGACCCGATGTAGTGTAATCAATAACTAATTTATAATCATATCCATGGAACATAGAAATTTAATTGCCGCTTTGTGTATGATTTCGGCTTTTATTTTGCCGATAAATGCGGAATTGAAGTATGTAGATGCGTCTCGTTTGACGCTTATCGGGAAAGTGATGCCGACTCCCGAAAATGTCTATCACCGGGTCGATACGGTAAAGTATAACGATATGCCGTTTCAAGTAAAGCGGTTGTTTACGCATTCGGCCGGATTGGTCGTTAGTTTTAAGACCAATAGCCCGACGGTTGCCGCTCGTTGGACAACGAAGGGAAAAGGTGTGATGGGAAACGTTACGCCGATATGCGATAGAGGATTGGATTTGTATATGAATGACGGCGGGAAATGGATACCGGTGGGCGCAGGTACTCCGTCGGCAGGAAAAGCGGAGCAAGAGCGGGTCATCACCAAGAATTTAAAGCCGGGGGTGCATAGGTTTTTGTTATATCTTCCGTTGTTCGAAGAGGTATGTTCGTTGGAAATCGGAGTAGACGAGGGGTCTTTTATCGAGGCAGAGCCGTCTCCGTTCCGTCATACGGTTCTTATGTATGGATCGAGTATCTTGCATGGGGCTTGCGCTAGTCGTTCGGGGTTGGCGTACCCTGCGCGAATGTCGAGAAATACGGGTATCAAATTCGTGAATTACGGTTTGAGCGGAAACGGTAAAATGGAGGCTGCGGTGGCTGATATGTTGAAAGATATCGATGCCGATGCTTTTATTTTGGATTGTATGCCGAATCCTTCTCCCGAGGAAATCACGGAGCGTACTCAATATTTGGTGAACACGATTCGGAAATATCATCAGGGAACTCCTATTATCATGATAGAGACTTATATGAGGGAAAACGGATACAGTGACCAAGCCGTGCACGATCGTTGTACCCGTCAAGGCGAGGCATTTGTGAAACAGTATGAACTGTTAAAGAAACAAGGTATAAAAGACCTGTATTTGATTCGGGACAATCATGCCATCGGGACAGATCATGAAGGTTCGGTAGACGGTACTCACCCTAACGACTTGGGATTCGATCGTATGGTAGAGCAATACCAACCTCAGATTATGAGGATATTAAAGAAATACGGAATCAAATGATAAAAGAAAAAGGCTCGAATTTTTCGAGCCTTTTTCTTTTTATGGAAATCGTTTGGAGATGGCGACCTATGGGCGGGATAATGCTCGTTTGATTCCTTTAACAACCAATGGTTCCATAACCTTGTATCCGTCGAGGTTGGGGTGGACGCTATCCCTGCCGTAATTGGGGTTTAACCCTTTTTGTTCATCAACAAGGGCGGTATAAAAATCGACGTAAACCAATCGTTTCGAACGGGCGTAATCTTTAATGAGTTCGTTCAAGGCAATAATCGTATCTGCCGGTTGGACTTCGGGAGACCAGCCATATTGATTGGCAGGGAGTACGGAACATAAGACGACTTTTATATGGTTGGCTTGTGCCAGTTCTGTCATGGATTTGATATTGTCCATGATCATATCGATACTCGTCGGGCCGGTATTCCCGGCTATGTCGTTTGTCCCGGCCAATATGACGACTGCTTTGGGAGCCAGATGTATCACGTCTTGTCGGAATCGCAGAAGCATTTGAGGGCTGGTTTGTCCGCTGATTCCTCTTCCGATGTAGTCGTTTTCGGAAAAGAATTGCGGATCCAGAGAAGCCCAATTTTGTGTAATTGAGTTACCCATGAAGACAACCCAATTTTTACGGGCATCTTCCGAGTCGTTTTTCCTCATTTCCATAATAGCTTTGTTGGCTTCGCGATAACGATTCAGATTGGGCCAATCTTGCGCTGCGCATTCAAGAGTCAGTATTGCTGTAAAGAATATAAATGGTAAAGAAAGTTTCGATAGAAGTTTCATGTTATTTAAAATGAAGTAAGAACACTCCATTCGGAGTGTTCTTGAAATGAATAAACGGTGTTAATAAGCAAAGATGGGGTATTCTTTCATCATGCCGTTGACTTTTTCCCGAACGGCTTTGATGACAGTTTCACTTTCTGGATTGGCCAAAACCGTGTCGATAAGTTCCACGATTTCGCACATCATTTCTTCTTTTGCTCCACGAGTCGTTATCGCCGGAGTTCCCACACGGATACCCGATGTTTGGAACGGAGAGCGGCTATCGAACGGAACCATGTTTTTATTCACTGTGATGTCGGCTTGAACCAATGCTTTCTCGGCGACTTTTCCTGTCAATTCGGGGAATTTGGTACGCAAGTCGATGAGCATGCAGTGGTTGTCAGTACCGTTGGATATGATTTTGTATCCTTTATCCATGAATGCTTTTGCCATAGCAGCGGCATTTTTCTTCACCTGAGTCTGGTATTCGATGTATTCGGGTTGCAGGGCTTCGCCGAACGATACAGCTTTGGCTGCGATAACGTGTTCAAGCGGACCACCTTGTACTCCCGGAAAGACTGCCGAATCGAGTAATGCTGACATTTTCTTGATTTCTCCCTTAGGTGTTTTTTTACCCCAGGGGTTTTCAAAATCTTTACCCATGAGGATAATACCTCCACGGGGGCCGCGCAGGGTTTTATGTGTGGTCGAGGTGACGATGTGAGCGTATTTCAAAGGATTGTCCAACAATCCGGCGGCTATGAGCCCGGCGGGGTGAGCCATATCAACCATAAAAATGGCGCCTATTTCATCGGCTATTTTGCGCATGCGGGCATAGTCCCATTCGCGAGAGTAAGCCGAGGCTCCGCCGATAATCAGTTTCGGACGTTCGCGCAAGGCTACCTCTTCCATCATGTCATAATCGACGTATCCGGTATCTTCTTTCACACTGTACTCCAACGGGTGGAACATCAGTCCGGAGAAATTTACGGGGCTTCCGTGCGAAAGGTGGCCTCCATGTGAAAGGTTCAGCCCCAAGAATTTGTCACCGGGGTTCAATACGGCCATGAATACGGCCATGTTTGCTTGTGCTCCCGAATGCGGTTGAACATTCGCCCATTCGGCATTGAACAGTTTCTTGATACGGTCGATAGCGACTTGTTCGCTTTGGTCTACCACTTCGCAACCTCCGTAGTAGCGTTTCCCGGGATACCCTTCGGCGTATTTGTTGGTCAGGCAAGAACCCATTGCCTGCATGACCTGATCGCTGACAAAGTTTTCCGAGGCAATCAATTCAATACCTTTTCGTTGTCGTTGATTCTCTTTTTCAATGATGTCGAAAATAATGTCGTCTCTTTTCATATTGTGTTGTGTATTAAAAGTTTTTACCATAAATATCCTATTGAAATGCTCAATTCGTTGACGGCTCTGGACAGTTTTACCTGACTGGTTTGGAGCTCATCGGGGTTGACTTTGAAAGATAAATCTTTGGAATTTCCCACACAATAGGCATACCGAAAGTCGATGTATAGATGCCCTATGGTGGTGCTTAATCCGCCGATCAAATAGAATGAAAAGCTGTTAGGGGATTCATCGTAGATTAGGTTGCGGAATGAACCTCCCGTAGTGCTTATTCCGCTTGTTTCGTTAAAGATGTAGGAAACCCGGGGACCAGCAAAAAGATTCATGAGGTATGGGCCATGTTTGGTGATGTTATAGCCATATAGTATGGGAACATCGAGGGTATAAGCCGAAGTATTGATTTTACGTAATTCGTAGTCGGGATTATATAGCCGGGTATGGAACTGATGCATGCCCACTTCGAGTTGTATGTAATTCCTCTTGAAATTGTATCTTCCTATAAAAGAACCGGATAATCCCAGCCTCGATTCGGAATCGGATTCGTTGACTTTGTTCCCGTTCAAGGTTAAATGTCTTATGTCGACTAACGGCGCATTGACTCCCAAGCGGATTCCCCAATTGAATCGTTTGCTTACGTTCAATTCTTGTATTTGAGCTTGAACTGTAAGAATCCATAAGAGTGCCATGCAGATAACCGTAGTGATTCTCTTCATACCTATCTATTTATTTTTTCTTTTGGACAGACCAACCGAATTTCCCTATTTCTTTTCCTATTTCGTAGTAATGCCCGTGGGAATAGACCAATAGATCGGCCTTTTGCATATCGAACGCGCCTGTCTCGGGATTTATATATTTATCATCGGCCAATATGTTTACTACGTCGGATATGAACATGTCGTGGGATCCGAGGCTGATGATTTCTCTTACCTTACATTCTATACAGAGGGGAGATTCCTCGACGTAGGGGGCTTTTACGATTTGAGCGGTTTTCGGAGTGAGTCCTGTTTTTTCGAATTTGTTATAATTCTTTCCGGAGGAAACGCCGCACCAATCGGTTGCTTTTGCCATTTGAACGGTCGTGAGATTGATTACGAACTCCATGTTTTTTCTTAGAATCTCGTAGGAATGTCTTTCCGGTCGAACGGATATGTAGCACATGGGGGGATTGGTGCAGAGCGTGCCGACCCAACTTACCGTAATGAGGTTATACTCTTCGGGCGTATTGCCGCAACTGACCAGAACGGCCGGCAACGGGTAGATGGTAGTCCCGGGTTTCCAACTTTGTTTCATATATCGGAAGAATTAACAGATTTCTATTTCTTCTTTGGTTACCGACCGTTCGCAATAATGGCATCTTACTTGGACATCGATTTTGTCGGTTACATGAAATATGGTTTCCATCGGTTCGTTGTTCGTGATGCATTTGGGATTCCCGCAGCGGATAATACCATGCACGATGTCCGGTAGAGATACTTTCCGTTTTTCGATGACTTGGTAATCGCGGATAATATTGATTTGTGCAGCCGGGGCTACCAATGCGATCTTGTTCAAGTCTTCTTCTTTGAAGAAACGGTCGGCGACTTTGATGATCCCTTTTTTCCCTATTTTTTTACTGGCTAAGTTGTTGCCGATGGTAATGCTGTTCGTGCAGTTTTCAAGTCCTAAGATAGATACTACCTTGAATAACTGGCTCGAAGGTATATGGTCGATAACGGTTCCGTTTTCGAGAGCCGCTACTTTTAGTTCTTTTTTTTCGTCGTTCATGATTACCGAAAATAAAAGGGGTTAAACTTCAATTCCTAAAACTTTACAGATAATGGCTTGCCGAGCGAATAGCCCGTTTTTGGCTTGTTGGAAATAATAGGCTTTGGGATTGCTGTCGACATCGTAAGAAATTTCATTAACCCGGGGGAGCGGGTGTAGGATTCTCAGATTGTCTTTGCTGTGCTCGAGCATATTGTTGTGCAGCGTATATACGTTTTTAACCTTTTCGTATTCCATGAGGTCGGTGAATCGTTCGCGTTGAACCCGGGTCATGTATAGAATGTCCGCTTGATCGATTACCTCTTCGGAAAATTCGGAGTGTTCGAAGTAGGGAATATGATTTTGTTCACAGAAGAGTTTATACTCGATAGGCATTTTCAGTTCATCGGGTGCGACGAAATGGAATGTGGGATTGAAATGAGACATAGCCATCAGCAGGGAGTGTACGGTGCGTCCGTATTTTAAGTCTCCCACCATAGTGATGTTCAGGTTCGATAGGGAGCCTTGTGTCTTGTAGATGGAATATAAATCGAGCATGGTTTGCGAGGGGTGCTGATTTGCACCGTCTCCTGCATTGATAACGGGAACGGAAGAAATTTCAGAGGCATAACGGGCCGCACCTTCGAGATGGTGGCGCATGATGATTAAGTCGACATAGTTGCTTACCATCATGATGGTGTCTTTCAGTGTTTCTCCTTTTGAGGAGCTGGTCGTGCTGGCGTCTGAAAATCCAATGACTTTTCCGCCTAATCGGTTGACTGCGGTTTCAAAGCTGAGTCGAGTGCGGGTAGAAGGCTCGAAGAACAGAGTCGCCACGACTTTACCTTCCAGAATTTTTCGATTGGGATTTTCTTCGAATCGACGCGCTTTTTCGAGAAGATCCAGAATTTCTTCTTTTGAAAAATCGGTAATAGATACTAAACTCTCACGTTTCATCGTCGGTATGATTTGTTTTTATATTACAATGCTCGTTAACAAAAAAGCCAACACGACTATAAAAGTCATATTGGCCTTTTATTTTGTTTCTCTTCAAGAGAATATATTTCTTGGCTATTATAAAAATGCCTGTGCCGTAATGGATTATATGTTTGTTCTTGCCCACTCATTTCACTAAGCAAAGATAGTAAAAAAAGACCGAAAGCCAAGTGTTCAGACATAAAAAATATTCTTTATAAATCTACAAAATGTATTCGGATAAAATATATTTGTTACCTTTGCTTTAACAATTGGCTGCGGATAGAGCGAATGGCTTTTAAGACTTTGTTAATAAATGCATAGATGGAGAGATGAAAGTGGGTAAGTTGAAAAAATCTATCGGGGATACATCGCGTATTGTGCGGTATATGTGGTATGCCTTTGGGGGAATCGTTGTTCTTGTCGTTGCGGCCTTTGCGATGATTGCATGGGGGTGGATAGGATATATGCCGCCGATAGAGGATATGGAAAATCCGAAAGATAAATTCGCCTCGGAGATTTATTCTTCCGATATGGAAGTAATAGGCCGGTTTTATCAAAGCAAGAGTAACCGGGTGTATGTACATTATGATGAAATTTCTCCTTATTTGGTCAATGCTCTTATCGCTACGGAGGACATTCGTTTCAAGGACCATTCCGGCATAGATGTGAAGGCTTTGTTCCGGGCTTTTATCAAACGAGGGCTATTATTTCAAAAGAGTGCGGGGGGAGGAAGTACGATTACCCAACAGTTGGCCAAACTCCTTTATTCTCCTAATGCCGATAATGTGGTGGAACGGTTGTTCCAGAAGCCGCAGGAATGGGTTATAGCTGTACAGCTCGAACGTTTTTATACCAAAGAGGAAATCGTGAATATGTATCTGAATCATTTCGATTTCCTGAATAATGCAGTCGGGATACAATCGGCGGCATACATTTATTTTCATACGGCTCCCGATAAGTTGAAAATAGAGGAGGCTGCGACGTTGGTGGGTATGTGCAAGAATCCCTCGTATTATAATCCCCGCAGGTTTAACGAACGCACGAGGGGGCGTCGTAACACGGTTTTGAACCAAATGTATAAGGCCGAGTATATTACAAAGGCGGAACTTGACTCTTTACAAGCTTTGCCTTTGGAGCTGAAATATACCCGGGTGGATCATAAAGAGGGGTTGGCTCCTTATTTCAGAGAGCAATTGAGATTGATGATGACGGCAAAAAAGCCTGTGAAATCGGAATATCGGGGGTGGGAAGCTCAAAAATTTATAGACGATTCCATTGCTTGGGCGAATAATCCGTTGTATGGTTGGTGCGAGAAAAATGTGAAGGCTGACGGAACCAAGTATAATATTTATACCGATGGGTTGAAAATCTATACGACGCTTGATGCGCAGATGCAACGGTATGCCGAGGAGGCTGTGGAAAAACATTTGGGCGGGTATTTACAACCTCGCTTCTTCGCCGAGAAAAAAGGACGGAGTTATGCACCGTTCTCCCGAAGCATAACTCGGGAAGAGCGGGAGTCAATCTTGGATAGGGCGATGAAGCAGTCGGATCGTTATCGGGCGATGAAAGCGTCGGGTGCGAGCGACGAGCAGATTCGAAAGGCATTTATTACTCCTGTCGAGATGCAGGTCTTTTCGTATCAAGGTTCGATCGACACGATTATGTCACCATTGGATTCTATCCGTTATCAGAAGTCTTTCTTGCGAGTGGGATTTATGTCTATGGATCCGAATACAGGTCATGTGAAGGCTTATGTGGGCGGTCCTGATTTTACGCATTTTCAATATGATATGGCTTCGGTGGGACGGCGCCAGATAGGATCGACCGTGAAACCGTTCTTATATACGTTAGCGATGGAGGAGGGATTCACTCCTTGCGATATGTTTTTAAATGAACAGCCTACATTGATTACAGAAGACGGGAAGCCCTGGTCTCCTCGGAATTCTTCGAAAGCGCGTGTGGGCGAGATGGTTTCTTTGCGTTGGGGGTTGGCAAATTCGAATAACTGGATTTCTGCCCGATTGATGGATAAGTTGTCGCCCTCGTCATTGGCGAGATTGATGCATTCGTTCGGGATTAAAAATAAGATAGATGAAGTCATCTCTCTTTGTTTAGGTCCGGTCGAGGTCTCGGTCGAGGAAATGGTGACGGCTTATACAGCCTTTTCGAACAAAGGCGTGCGTGTAGACCCTTTGTATGTATCTCGTATAGAGGATAATTTAGGGAATGTAATAGCCGAGTTCACGCCTTCGATGACCGAGGTTTTCAGTGAACAGGCTTATTATCGCATTTTGCCGATGTTGAAAGATGTGATAGATCACGGAACGGGCGGTCGTGTTCGTTTCCGTTATGGTATTACTGCTCCTATGGGAGGTAAAACAGGGACGACCAATAATAATTCGGACGGTTGGTTTATGGGATTTACTCCCGATTTAGTTTCCGGTGTATGGGTAGGAGGCGAGGATCGCTCGATTCACTTCGATGGTATGGCCGATGGGCAGGGAGCCAGTATGGCATTGCCTATTTATGGTCTTTATATGCAGAAAGTTTATGGGGATCAAAGTCTGGGTTACTCACAAGATAGCGACTTCGAGATTCCTGAGGAGTATTCCGATCCTTGTAGCGGAAGTTCATATATCGAAGAATCCGTTACAGCTCCCGTGGAGAGCATAGAGGGTATATTCGATTGATTTTTGCATCGTTTTGGTCGTTTTGACAGATACCCGTGTGGTTCTGTATGTCGGGGCAATCACAGGTATAATAGCCAGATGAGGACGGGAACTGAAATATCGACGATGATGCCGTGGAAGATGGCGAAGATGACGTATTTTTCTCCGAGGGCGGCGCTGATGAGAGGTAGAGTCGTGTCGATGGAGGTTGCTCCTGCGGCTGTAATCGGGGCTAATTTCCCGCAATAACGGGCAAGTAGCGGAATTGTAAGAAGTGTCAAAAGCTCTCTGCTCAGATTACAAATAAGAGCGGTAGTACCGATGTCGGCTCCTGCAAGCTCGTTCAGTAAAATTGCCGATAGACTGTAATATCCGAATCCGCAACCGATGGCAACGGTTTCCCGTAACGGAACGGGACAGAATAGCGAGAACAGACAACAAGCGACGATTGTCCCGACGATCGTGGATAACGGTATTAACAAAATCTGGAATTTATATTTTTTGATGGGAGCGGATAGTGCGGTTAAATCACTGCCGAGTCCTATTCCCACCAAGAACATCATGACGTACAGGATATAGAGGCTGAGGGAGTCGTCGCACTCGGGAATTATGCCCCAGTAGGAACAGAGTACTCCCGCCGCAAAACATAACAGAATGATGAGACTATTTTTCATGATCGTTGGTCATCTTCTTTTTTGAATAGGTGACGGTAAACGATCCACGATAAAAATACGCTTCCTGCAATGGATACAACGGAGATTGCGATACCTAAGAGGCCGAGGGTTCCCAGCCCTTGTATAACTTGCGGGTTGCTACCTACCGATAGACCCATCACGAAAAGTAACAAGAAAATAATGTAAATGTTGATTTTGGAAACGAGGGCGGGTATGGCTCGAATATTCCGTAATATATATCCGATCAGAACACCGGATAACATGACTATCATTACACCGAACATGCCGTTGAAATTGAAATAATTTTATTTTACAAGTGGTTGTTTTTTATGTGGATATTTCTCATGTGCTTGGGATATTCTTTCCCGGATAAATATTTGTTGATGTGCAGGACATGGGAACTGTTGTGCAAATCGCTTCCCAGATAGTCTACCATCTGTTTGGAAATCAGCCATTCGGCCACCTCTTTCGCTCTTTTGTTGTAATACCCTGCGAGGGAAAGCAGATTGACTTGAAATTCACACCCTTGTTCATGCAGTTCTTTGTAGATTTTTTTGTCATCGTAATAATAAGCATATCGTTCGGGGTGGGCTAGAATGGGGGAAAGTCCTTTGATTTGTAAATCGAAGACGAGACTTTTGATGTTCCAGAACGGTTGTAGAAAAGAGTTTTCGATAAGGATATGGTTGCCGGGCATGGGTATGATTTCTTCTCTTTGCAGTATGCCCAAAAAGTTATCGTCCATTCGGTATTCTGCGGAGTAGCAGAGTTTAATTCCCAGTTCGTCCAAATTGGTCTCTTGGCAAAGCCGGGAGTATGCCGACCCGATGGTTTGTGGAGTGTTTTCGAATGAAGCCTCGGTCACATGAGGCGTAGCTATGATTCGTTCAAGTCCCCATTCTTTCATTTGATGAATGAGGGCGAGGGAGTGTTCTACATCGGGAGACCCGTCGTCGATACCCGGTAATACATGGCAGTGAACCTCTGTCGTATAGGGTAGTTTGGGAGTATTGTTTTTCTTTTTTAAGAAATTAAACATATCTGAATGGCGTAAAGATTTTATTTGTGATACAAAAGTACGCTTTTTCCTTTGATAATAAGTTAAAGAATATTATTTTTGTATTCTTAAATTCATGTAATGTGAATAGATGTAACACCTATAAAATCAAATGGCTATGTCAAGAAAATTGAAAATCCGAGATCTTACTCTTCGTGACGGGCAACAGTCTTTGTTTGCGACTCGTCTTACCCAAGAACAGATAAACCGCGTTTTACCTTATTACAAGGATGCCGGTTTCTTTGCGATGGAAGTTTGGGGTGGTGCTGTGCCCGATTCGGTGATGCGTTATTTGAACGAGAGTCCGTGGACTCGTCTTAAAACAATCAGTGAAGCTATTGGGGGGGCATCTTATTTAACGGCACTTTCTCGTGGCCGTAATTTGTTCGGGTATGCGCCTTATCCCGATACGGTTCTTGACGGATTTTATCGCGAGGCCGTGGCAAACGGGTTGGGTATCATGCGTATATTCGATGCACTCAACGATTTGAACAATGTAAAATCTTCTGTGGAAAAGATAAATGCTGTCGGGGCGATTTCCGATGGAGCCGTATGTTACACGGTAGATCCGCATTATACCATAACGTTTATGGATCGAGTAAAGGCGTTGTTCGGTAAAAAATTGCCGAAACCTATCTTTACCGATGAATATTTTGTGGAAAAAGCACTCGGTTTTGAAAAGTTGGGTGCAAAGATGGTTACTCTCAAAGATATGGCCGGATTGGTGAATCCTTCTCGAATCGCTTCTTTGATGCCTAAATTGAAACAGGCTTTGAAAGTGCCGGTCGATTTTCATACCCATTGTACACCGGGGTATGGCCTCGCATCGTCGTTGATGGCTGTTATACACGGTGTGGATATTTTGGATACTAATATTTGGTATTTTGGCGGAGGTTCGGCGGCTCCGGCCATAGAATTGCTCTATATTTTCTGTAATAAATTGGGCGTAGAGATGGAAGTCAATATGGCAGCCGTAAGTAAAATACGTGCCGAGTTGCTCGGTATTCGTCGCGAGCTGGCTGCATACGACTTGAAGAAAGACTCGTTCCCCATTGCGTTCGATCCGTTGATCGATAAGTTGCCCGATCATATCGACAAGTTGTTCGATACGGCTATCGAAGCCGCGCGTCAGAATAACGAAGCCGCTTTGCTGGATGCTTGTCATGCCATCGAAGATTATTTCGGATTCCCGAAACCGAATGAGTTGGTGAAGGCTGCGGAGGTTCCCGGCGGTATGTATTCCAATATGGTGGCTCAGTTGAAGCAGCTTAAAGCCGAGCATGTGCTCGATGATGCCATGCGATTGATTCCGAAGGTTCGTTCTGATGCAGGATTGGTTCCTTTGGTTACGCCTACCAGCCAGATTGTAGGAAGCCAAGCCGTAAGCTGTGCTTTGGATAAATTGAAAGGGAATCCGGAATATACGACGGTTTCCAACCAGTTCAAGGCATTGGTGAAGGGAGAATATGGCAAGACTCCGGTCCCTGTCGATCCTAAATTCCGTGAAAAGATTACCGGTAGTCCGATTGAGACTCCGTATGATACGAACTCTTACAAGGCTCCCGAAAATCCTGTGTTGCCGGAGTATGGCAATGTGAAATTGGCCGAAAACGAACAGGAGTATTTGTTGCTAGAACTTTTCCCCAACGTTGCCACCACTTATTTGAAGGGTGTGCGTGCAGCTGAGTATGAGGCTAAGAAACCGGCTGTCGAGGAAGTGAAAGAGGCCGCAGAGGAAGCAGCTCCCGTAGAACCTATAACGGGCCCGACTATCGATGCTCCTATGGGAGGGAAGGTTGTCGAGATAAAAGTGAAGGTTGGAGACAAAGTGAAAAAAGACGATGTCGTGCTGGTGTACGAGGCCATGAAGATGGAGAACGATATACTCTCCACCCTTGAAGGAACCGTGAAACGTATTCTGGTAAAAGAAAACGATGTAGTGGGTACTAACGAACCGTTGATCGAGTTCGAATAATCGGCAGATTGCAGAATTAAAACATAGTCCGGTCGGCGCATCTTTGTCGCCGACCGGCTTTTTTATGAAAAAGTGGAATAAATATTTTTCTAAATGAAAAGTTATCCCTACATTTGCAAGCCATTACGAAAAATCACGCTACCAACGTGAACATTTGATAATAATTAAAAAGACGATATAACAATGAAAAAAGGAATCCATCCTGATAACTACCGTCCCGTAGTTTTCAAAGACATGTCGAACGAAGAAATCTTTATCACTCGTTCAACCGTAGCAGCTAAAGAGACTATCGAAATTGATGGTGTTACTTATCCTTTGGTAAAACTTGAAATTACCAGCTCTTCACACCCGTTCTTCACCGGTAAACAGAAATTGGTGGATACGGCCGGTCGTGTAGATAAGTTCATGAGCCGTTATGGTAATCGTAAGAAATAATTGATTTTTTTCAATTATATGTTTGTGCCCCGGTTGTCAAATCGGGGCACAATAGTTTATATAGGTTGTTTCCCGATTTTATTGAAACGGATCTTAAATTCATAAATCTGTTTTATCTTTGTATTCAGGTATGACAATAGTCTGTACATGTAACGGTGTGATTCGATGGAAAATAAAAGATTCAGTATCAAGGATAGGATTTATAGTTTCAAGTATGCGGGGCGGGGCGTAGTTCGGCTTGTCAGCAGGGAACATAATGCATGGATACACTGTGCGGTGACTGTGTGTGTGATTGTAACCGGGGGGCTATTGGGTCTCTCGACTTTCGAGTGGATCGCTGTAATTCTATGTATCGGAGCTGTGCTGGCAGCCGAGGGCGTCAATTCGGCTATCGAGGCATTATGCGATAAAGTGTCGCCCGAGTACGACGAAGCTATCAAGCATACGAAGGACTTGGCGGCGGGGGCCGTGTTGATATTGGCTGTCATGTCGGTGATTGTAGGTTTGTTGATTTTTGTTCCTAAGGTATTATCTCTCTTTCATTGAGTATGTTTCGTCGAATTGTCGTGTATATATGTTCGCTCCTTTTATTTGTGTTTCCTGCCGGGGCAGAGGGTTTGAGTCGGGAACGAAAAGCTGTTAAGGTGTCGGGCGATGTATTGTTGGCTGCTATGCCCGTGGCTACGGTTGCCACTGTTTTGGCTATGAAGGACTGGACCGGGGCCAAGCAGGGGCTTTTTACGGGTGTGACGACACTCGGTGTTTCTTATTTGCTGAAATTTACGGTAAAGAAGGATCGTCCCGATCATAGCAATCGATATTCTTTCCCTTCGGCCCATACTTCTCTTCTGTTTGCCAATGCTGCTTTTGTTCAACGCAGATATGGTTGGAAATGGGGTGCTCCCGCCTATGTGTTAGCTTCGTATGTGGGTTGGAGTCGTGTGTATGGACGGAAGCACGATTGGTGGGATGTGGCGGCGGGAGCTGTTATAGGAGCCGGTTGTGCATATATTTATACTCGTCCGTTCGCTCAAAACCATAGGTTGGTTATATCGCCTCTTACCGATGGGAATTCTTTCGGGGTGTATGCTTCCATGACATTTTGATTGATCGGGGTGTAGGGGGTAAATTCCCTTTTTGTTACCGACTTCGTTTTTCATGCCAGCCGCGCAGAAGGTGGGAGTCGGTCGTTTATGTGTCTATCTGGTGATTATACGATAAAAAGCAGGCAGGA